>Ga0114950_10004801_pt1 | contig 10513 bp, 7 predicted proteins | sample N075metaG_FD_83503 | JGI IMG/M metagenome (GOLD analysis project Ga0114950, IMG submission 83503) | Deep subsurface microbial communities from Kermadec Trench to uncover new lineages of life (NeLLi) - N075 metaG | ecosystem: Environmental > Aquatic > Marine > Ocean trench > Sediment | place... | reverse complement strand
TTGCTGGTCGATCATGTATTCCTCGGTGGACTCGAGCCCGAGTGTTTGTAATTTGACCCGTAACCGATTTGGGTTGAACTCAAACCGCTCACAAACTAGATACTGATTAAGCATGGACAACACATCATTGAAGCGGCAGGCAGGTTTACTGGTCATGATGGCCGTGGGTGCATCGGCCGCGATATTTTATGCGGTAGAACTTGATGTAGTGCCCACGACGGTTGCGCTCACGGGCGAGAGGATTGCGGTAACCGTTGTGGCCCATGCAGGTTTAGACACGATTGTGAATACCTTCGTAGAGTCGGCCGCGCCCTTTACTGCGCTCTTCGCGCTCGAGATGGCGGCCGGAAAACATCGCCTTTCAGTAGGCCTGCAGGAGTATAGTTTTGGAATGCTGGTCAGGAGCATCGGCGCCTATAATTCAGGTCCCAGGGGTGACTGGATCTTTAAAGTAAATGGTGAATTCCAGAAGGAGAGCGCCGGCAGCACAACCCTGCGAGCCGGCGATCTGGTGACGTGGGAATTTTCAGCACAAGTTCCTGATTCGCTGTAGAGACCAGTTTAATGCCGGAATTAGACTGAGAATTCATATTGTCTCAAGGACCACCGGAATGTACCTATGAGGTCGATCATTTGTACTCCGCGAAGCGGAAAGAAGGAGATATATGAATAAGAACGGATTGTTCGCAGGGCTGGGCTTAGTCGCCCTGGTCATTATTGTGCGGCTCATGCCTCACGCGTCCAACATTACTCCCCTGTACGCAGTAGCCTTGTTTGCCGCAGCCCTGTTTCCGAAGCGCTGGGCTGTGGCCGTGCCCATGGCCGCCATGGTTATTTCTGATCTGGTCATCGGGCTGCACAGCTCAATCGCATTTACATGGAGTGGCATGCTTGTCTTTGCATGGCTCGGGTTTGGTCTGGCCGGCCGACCCAACGCGATGCGTGTTGCAGCGAGTGCCATTTTAGGATCCACGGTGTTCTTTCTCTGGACCAATTTTGGCGTTTGGCTTGTCACGCCTTTGTACGCGGATACGGCCGCAGGTCTAGCACAGTGCTTTACCGCTGCACTGCCGTTCTTCCGGAACTCTCTGCTTGGAAATATTGCGTTCTCAGGGGCGCTGTTTGCGGCCTATAGCTGGTATCAGCTCCGCGTGGCGAATCGCGAATCAATTCCCGTTCCCATAGGCTGATTCAGCCCTTACTCTCTATTCTTATATTGCGCGGGCGCCCCATCGGCGCCCGTTTCAATTGGAGCGGACTCAAGCGGGTGCAGCTCACGCTCAAACCGTGCAACAGTCTCAAATTCAGGGCCTGTAAGCCGATCGCAACGCTCTAGGAGTTGCCGCAAATACCCGACTTTAATACTATGAAGTGATACGTATACACAGGAGCCTGGAATGGGATTAACGGTAGCACACAAACTGATTAAGTCACATCTCCTTGAAGGAGAAATGACTGCAGGTGCCGAGATCGGCATTCGAATTGACCAGACACTCACCCAGGATGCGACGGGTACGATGGTGATGTTAGAACTCGAAGCCATGGAGCTCGACGTGGCAAAAACAGACGCCTCTTGTCAGTATGTGGATCATAATCTGATCCAGGCAGATTTTAAGAATCCAGACGATCATGTGTTTCTCTACAGTGCCGCACGTCGGTTTGGAATGTGGTACAGCCGACCTGGCAACGGTATCAGTCACCCCGTGCATCAGGAGCGACTCGGCAAGCCTGGCGCTACACTGCTGGGATCTGACAGCCACACACCCTCTGCGGGCGCGATTGGCATGCTGGCCATCGGAGCGGGCGGCCTTGAAGTGGCCATGGCGATCGCGGGTTATCCGTTCTATGTGAAAATGCCCAAAATCTGGGGCGTGAAACTGGTGGGTGAATTGCCCGACTGGGTGAGCGCCAAAGACATCATTCTGGAAATGCTCAGACGCCACGGCGTGAAGGGTGGGGTGGGTCGTGTGATCGAGTACTATGGTCCGGGCTTAGATGGCCTTACCGCGATGGATCGCCATGTGATCGCCAATATGGGGGCCGAACTGGGCGCGACCACATCGGTGTTCCCGGCCGATCAGGAGGTAAGACGTTTCATGAAGTCGCAGGATAGAGAATCGGATTATTCTGAAATTCTAGCCGATCCCGATGCCGAATACGACCTGCATGAAGAGATCGACCTCTCTACGCTCGAGCCGCTGATTGCAATGCCTACCAGCCCCGGTAACGTGAAAACGGTAGCCGAAGTGGCGGGCGATGAAATATTTCAGGCCTATATCGGGTCGTCGGCCAATCCCGGATACCGGGACTTTGCCATCGTTGCAGAAATTGTGAAGGGCAAGCAAATACCATTCCATGTTTCCCTTGATATCAATCCATCGTCGAGGCAGGTATTGGAGAATCTTGTGTCGGACGGGCACCTGTCGTCACTCATTCATTCCGGCGCACGGGTTCATCAGGCCGGCTGTAACGGATGTATTGGAATGGGACAGGCGCCTGCGACGGACAAGATCAGTTTGCGCACGGTTCCCCGAAACTTTCCTGGCCGCTCGGGAACAGTCGAAGACAAGGTGTGTCTCGTCAGCCCCGAAACCGCTGCCGCATCGGCACTCATGGGCGTGATCACCGATCCGCGCACGCTCGACATGTCCTATCCCAAAGTCAGAGAACCCGCCAATCCGATTCTGAATACCGAGTCACTGGTCGCGCCTTTACCCCTTGCCGAAGCCAGAAAGATCAAGCTTGAAAAGGGTCCGAACATCGATTCGTTACCCACATTTGGTGAGCTTGCCGATACTCTGGAAGTCACCGTGATTCTAAAAGTAGGCGACGACATATCGACCGATGGAATCCTTCCTGCAGGAGCGGCGGTACTGCCATTCCGCAGCAACATTCCTAAAATCGCTGAGTTTACGTTTTACCTGCTGGATGCCACCTATCACGATCGAGCCATGGAAGTTCGTGATGCAGGTGGCCATGCCATCGTGGCGGGTCGAAATTATGGCCAGGGATCGAGTCGCGAACATGCGGCCATCGCGCCACGGTATCTGGGACTGCAGCTGGTCATCACCAAGAGTTTCGCACGAATTCACTGGCAGAATCTGATTAACTTCGGTGCGGTACCCATCGCATTGGAAAACGAGGATGACTACGATCGTCTGGCCCAGGGCGATGTGCTGCGTGTGACCAACCTGCGGCATCAGGTCGCGGAGTCAGACTACATTACGGTCGAAAATGTAACTCAGGGTGTTACGATGAAGGGCATGCACAATCTATCCGCTCGCCAGCGAGCAGTGCTGAGGGCAGGTGGATTGATTAACTGGGTGAAGAAGAGCCCCAAGCCTGTGACGGCATAACTTCTGGCCGCCAGGCTACGCGCCCAACAGTACCAGGTAGGGATTCTCCAGCGCTTCACATACCCAACGAAGAAAACGAGCGCCATCGGCTCCGTTGATCACCCGATGATCGTATGACAACGCCAGGGGCAGCATCAGGCGTTCGGCCGGTTTGCCGTCTTTAAGCTGTAATTCCTTTTGTATGCGTGATACCCCGAGTATGGCTACCTGCGAGCCATACACGATGGGCGTAAATCCTACGCCGCCGATGCCCCCCAGATTAGAAATGGTGAAGTTGCCCCCCTCAAGTTCTTCAGGCTTGATTTTCTTGTCCCGGGTACGTCCCGCAAGGTCCTGCAATTCTATCGACAGCTGAGTGAGTGACTTGGATTCGACATCGCGTACCACAGGAACGATCAGGCCACGCTTGGTGTCTACGGCAATACCGATATTAAAATAATGCTTGCGGATGATTTCCTGGGCTTCCCAGTCGAGACTTGAATTAAACTGCGGAAAGGCTTTGAGTGCCACAGCACAGACCTTCAGAAGAATGGCCGTAACGGTCAGCTTGCCCCCTTCTGCGGCTACCTGAGGAGCGGTCTTCTTGCGAAACGCTTCAAGCCCGGTGATGTCTGCACGATCATGCTGTGTCACGTGGGGGATGGTGGTCCACGATCGGGTCATGGCTTCGGCTGTGATGCGGCCGATCTTCGAGAGCGGTTGCCGGTCCACCGTTCCCCAGCGCTCAAAATCCGGAAGATCTACGCGCCGGACAGGCACTCCGCCGGCTCCGCTCATGGAACGCTTTACATGGTTCTTTATATCATCCGACGAAATTCGACCTCCGGTGCCTGATCCCGTCACGCCTCCCACTTCCACGCCAAGTTCGCGCGCCAATCTTCGAACCGCCGGTGCCGCCGCTACCGGGATTTTCGTTCCGGGTTTCGCAGGAGCATCAGGGGTGGCAGGGATGGGAGTTTTGGCCCTGGATGGTGCACGTGCGGGTTTCTCTTTAACAGGAGCCTTGTCGATAGTGGGTAATGGATCAGGATCGATGCTTGCTTCTGACGATCCGGCGGGTTTGGTTTTTGCCTCCGGTTCAGGCGTGTCCAGCTTGACCATGACCTGTCCGACTTCTATGGTGTCGCCTTCTTTCACCAGCAGTTCCGAAACCAGTCCACTCACAGGGGAAGGAATTTCGACCACCGCTTTATCGGTTTCGAGTTCGAGGATCGGCTGATCCACATCTATCGGGTCACCCTTCGCAACAAGCATCTTCACCACATCGCCAGACTCGATGTTCTCACCAATTTCGGGTACGCGAATCTCCTGAATCATAGACTACTTTCTTTAGTTTCAGCCATGAGCCTAACAGTCGATTGGATTCAATTTATCTGGATCGAGGTTTAAGTCCTTGCGGGCCTGAGTCACAACGTCCGCTTCCAATTCACCCTTCCAGAGCAATCCGGCCAAGGTACCATATACAATATATCGCGAGTCGACCTCAAAGAAATCTCTCAGATCCACGCGCGTGTCGCTGCGACCGAATCCATCGGTCCCCAATGTGACAAAGGGCGTGGGAATCCACTTGGAGATCGAACATGGCAGTGCTTTCACGTAGTCTGAGGTCGCTACAAAGATGCCCTGTTCCTTCTCGAGTATGGATTCGAGATGAGATTTCCTGGGTGCCGAACTGGGATGCAGCAGATTGTATCGTTCGGTGTCTGTGGCGTTCTTGAAGAGTTCCTTGTAGCTGGTTACACTCCACACATCGACAGACACATTATATTTGCTCTCAAGCATGTCCTGGGCCTTGAGCACTTCATTGAGAATGGCACCACTCCCCATGAGGTGCGCTTTGTGTTTCAGACCTTTGGCCATCGAGGCTTTGTATTTGTACATGCCCTTCAGAATGCCCGGCTCAACGCCTTTCGGCATTTCAGGCATTGGATACGCCTCGTTGACGAGCGTTAGATAGTATAGAACCTGCTCTCCCTTTTCGTACATGCGGTAAATACCATCGCGAACGATCACGGCCACCTCGTATGCAAAGGCGGGATCGTAGGCAGACAGGTGAGGATAGGGATACGCCAGCAGATGGCTGTGGCCATCCTGATGCTGGAGGCCTTCTCCGGCCAGAGTCGTGCGTCCCGAGGTACCGCCAAACAGGAAGCCGCGGGTTCGCATGTCGAGCGCGGCCCATATCAGGTCACCAATGCGCTGGAATCCAAACATCGAATAGAAGATGAAGAAGGGGACCATCTGAATGCCGTGGGTCGAATATGACGTGCCCGCGGCAATAAACGATGACATAGAGCCCGCCTCTGTGATTCCTTCTTCAAGCACCTGTCCGTCTTTGGCTTCCTTGTAATAGAGCAGGCTCTCGCGATCGACGGGTTCGTAATTCTGACCCACATGCGAGTAAATACCGACCTGCCTGAACATGGCCTCCATTCCAAATGTGCGGGCTTCATCCGGAACAATGGGCACAATATATTTGCCGATATCCTTATTCTTCAGGAGTTTGGTAATGATCTGGACGGCGGTCATGGTGGTGGCGATTTCGCGATCTCCGCTGGATTTATAGAACTCGGAGAACAAGTCATTGGGCGGCGTTCTGATGGCGTTCGCCGATTCGGATCGGACAGGAATGCTGCCGCCCAATTCCCGTCGCCGCGATTTTAAATATTGAATCTCGGGACTGTCCTCTGCCGGTTTGTAAAACGGGGCGTCCGACACATCTTCGTCTGATATGGGTATGCCGAACCGGCTTCTAAACTCCTTAAGCTCCTGTTCATTAAGCTTCTTTTGTTGATGCGAAATATTGCGACCTTCACCGGCTTCACCCAGGCCATATCCTTTGATCGTCTGGGCCAGGATTACAGTGGGCGCGCCCGTATGTATTGTGGCGGCTTTATATGCGGCATACACCTTTTCCGGGTCGTGCCCGCCGCGCTGCAATTTGCGCACCTGGTCGTCGGAATAATTCTTCACCATGTCGAGCAGTTCGGGATACTTCCCGAAGAAATCGTTGCGGATGTATTCGCCGGTTGATATGACGTATCGTTGCTGCTGACCGTCGATCAGTTCATCCATGCGCTTGGTCAGCAACCCGTGGGTGTCCTGCGCAAGCAGTGGATCCCAGTCCGATCCCCAGATCACTTTAATTACATTCCAGCCTGCACCGCGAAATACCGCTTCGAGTTCTTGAATGATCTTGCCATTGCCTCGAACCGGACCATCCAGGCGCTGAAGATTACAGTTCACAACGAAAATCAGATTGTCCAGATGAGCTCGGGACGCCAGCGTGATGGCCCCCAACGCTTCGGGTTCATCCAATTCTCCATCACCCAGGAAGGCCCACACCTTTTGATCGGTTCGCTCTTTGATTCCTCGATCTATCAGATAGTGCTGAAATCGAGCCTGGTAGATGGCCATGATGGGAGAAAGCCCCATGGACACGGTGGGGAACTGCCAGAAGTCCGGCATGAGGTGAGGATGCGGGTACGATGACAGACCGCCGCTCAGTTCACGCCTGAAGTTGCCCAGATCTTTTTCTGTGAGTCTGCCTTCAAGATACGCTCGGGCATAGATACCCGGGCAGGCATGGCCCTGATAGTAAACGATGTCTCCATCCTGGTTCTTATTCTTAGCTCGGAAAAAGTGGTTGAATCCAACTTCGAACAAGGTAGCCACCGAAGCGTATGTGGAAATGTGTCCGCCAATGCCCGAGGCCGAGCGATTGGCTCTCACCACCATGGCCATCGCATTCCAGCGGATGATGCTCTTGATGCGCCGCTCAATATCGCGATCCCCGGGATACGCGGGCTGATCTTCAGGTTGAATCGTATTGATATAAGGCGTATTGGCGGAAAAGTGCGTCTTTACGCCACGCTTCTGAGCCCATACCTGGAGCTTTTGAAGCATGTCGCGCACGCGCTCGGGACCTTCGTTTTGATAAATATACTCGAGCGAGTCAAACCACTCGCGTTCTTCTTCGACTTTCATTCGTAGCGCGGCGGCCTGTGCCTCTGCAGATAATTCTTCTTGTGGTTCTGTCATAGTCACGTCGCGATCATCCATAATATGCGTGTACCATCCTCCTCCATCCCATGGGCGGGAATGTGATGACTCTGCATTGAATCAGTCAGGTGCCTGCACCCGAGGTTCAAGTCTGGCATGGTCCGAATTGCTAAGTTCGACATCCCCCATTGCGTCCTGTCTTCTAAGAAGGCTTGTACATTTCGGTGGTCCTCCTGCCCCCGCGCTTCGTTGCTCCTCCTCGAAGTAGCTTCTGGCTACTCCTTCGTCGTCGCACATCGCTCGAGACCACGATGTCTCACCGTAATCAGAAAGTTTCTTAAAAGACAGGACACCGTGTCGTCTTACGCACTCAATTCAATTTCAGCTGGCTCCATGCACGGCGAAGAATCACTTCCCTCAACGTGTCAAGCTATTGACCCTGAGCCAATGGGTCAATCTTCAATTGATGGACATAATTCGGCCAAGTCATTTGGGCGCATGCAATTGGACTGGTTTACAGGAGTGGTATCGAGCTTCATTCGAAGATGCTGAAGATACCTCAGGTATTGTCGTAACACGATGTTACATAAAGAATTACATCGTCACGCCTTTTAATACTCGGGAATTTGGGTCTAAGCGTGGATTAGAGTGGCGAAACTCAAAACTACATCTGAAGTTCGCGTTTTCTTCTGGAAACCAACAATCGATCCACACTGCGCTCGAGCCTGGCGTCGGTCATAGGCATCCACACCAGTTCTGCATCACCCGTCCGGGCCGAGTCATAAGACATGTCATCGCCTCTGAGGTGGCCGTAAGACATGCGGAGCCAATTCCAGGCGAAAGCCGCAAATTCCAGACTCTCTGCCAATGGTAGTGAGACCTGAGGCGCATTCTTGAAATCCTGTTTGCCGGATTTCAAACGGGGCTGGGTTCGCATCATCCGAACAGCCGCCTGAACGTGCCACTCTGCATCGGCGCCCGCAAATGCAGGGACGTACACATAGAACGGTTGTTCTTTCTTGTTTCTTGCGAGCAGAGGAATATCTGCCGTCAGTAGTTTCGTGAACTCGCCTACGGTGTTCGCCTTGCGTGGCTTCCCAAAGGAGAGTGGCACTCTCCAGAATGGATACATCGTTCCCGGTCCATCAAAGAACTGAGGCTTCTGCATTTGAGTGTATCCGGACTCATCAAGAAGGTACGCACGGTTGCAATTGTCGCACGGATACACCAGTGATCTCTCGGATGGTTCGAAGTCTGATCCGCAATTAGGGCACTTGTGGGGTTCGGGCTTAAGCGCGGAGACCGCCTTTATCGTATGTCCCGCAGACTGAGTCTGCCAGGGTTCGGAGGTATTGTGTACCACGCGCTTCGATAGCGCATCTACCACAATCGTCAAATGTTGTCCGTGGCTCATTCCTGTGAGTACATACAGGGGGAAATAAAGCAGCGATTGACGCTCGCCAATCATCTCCGTAAAGACTGTCTGTCGTTCGGCCGAGTGTATGGTCAGATTGGCCGAATTCATCTTGAACGCGAGTGCCTGGCTATCTGCGGGCTCCATCTCGGGGGCCAAAATCTCCGCATCGGCAGGCAGTTCTTCATCACTATAGGCGTAACTTGCCATGGCTTGCGGTCGGACCCCCAGGCTACTGATGCCAAATGGATTGTTTTCAATAGCCGAGATGGTAAAATCTACATTGCGCGCCCGCAGGTGGTACGTTTGGGCGGTAAGTGTCGGGGACGCTCCTGACTCGGCTAATACCGTCTGAATCGATGAAAGGCATGTCAAACTAAGACCCCGAAAACGATAGAAGGGAACGTAGTAAAGCGTCCTTGAGGTCAACGTCGAGAACAGAGGACGCCCATCCTTTTTCAGATATCTTTCTGCGATAAAGCGCGCCTCACGGGCATCAATCTGAGGCGGATAATATTGTTTGACAATCCGTCCGGGTCTTCCCAGAAGGGATACGAGACTACAATACGAGCAACAGTTCGATATTGTGCCCTCGGGTGTTTCCAGTTCGCCGCCGCAGCCGGGACAGCGAAATCGTACCATATCGGTCATTCCGGGCTCTGTTTTTCGCCGCAGTTTGTGCAATATGTTGAGCCCGGAATCAGCTTAGCATCGCATGCGTTACATGAGTAGCGCGCGCCCAGTTTGTTTCCGCATCCGTGGCAGAACACCGCGTCGGCCGAAAGATCTGAGTTGCAGTCCGGGCACCGGTTTACGGCGATCATGGCAAACCCGCAGCGGTAGCAAAAGCGAGATTGTTCCGGTGTATCTGAACTGCATTTGGGGCAGGTCACGGTGGGAAGCGAAGTCGCCCGAAGATCGGTCTGATTGGGACCGCATACCGTGCCAAACATGCTGGGAATGAGCATTCCTACGCCTGCGCCCATGCCCATGCCTGCATCGGATCCGCCTTCGTTCAGCGCCTTGGCGAGAGAAAACTTCAGGAATGAATCGAGATTGCCCACCGCTTTCATCGATGACTTCTGGTCGATCATGGTCTGCACGTCGTCGGGCGGTGTGATCGATGTTATGTAAAAGTCGACCAATTCGAGCCCGTACTTCGAGAATTCACTGCTCACGCGTGCTACAATTTCGCCGGACAGCGATTGGTACTGGGAGGGCAGATCGAGAATGGTCTTTAGTTGTTCACCAAACAGATCGTTAATGCGTGCTACGATGACGTCGCGAATGTAGCCGCTGATGTGATCGGAGGTGTACATGGACTCTCTGCCCACGAGGGAATTGATAAACAGAAGGGGCTCGACGATTCGGCACGTGTACATGCCGAACGCGCGCAGACGCACGAGTCCTAACTCGGAGTCCCTGAAGGCGACGGGATCCTTGGTGCCCCATTTCATGTTGGCAAAAATCTTATGATTGACAAAGTAGACTTCACAGCGGATGGGCGATTCGAATCCCCAGGGAAGAGAGAGCGCGCGCGTGAGCAGGGGTACGTTCAGGCTGGTCAATGTGTGGCGGCCGGGACCCAGAATGTCATAGCCCTTGCCACTCTTAAAAAATATGGCGGACTGACTGTCGCGAACGATAAGGTGGGCGCCTGCTTTAATATCGGTCGAACCCTCTTCGGGCCAGCGGTGCACCATGTCGTTGCTGTTCATATCAACCCACTCTATGACTTCCA
>Ga0114950_10004800_pt1 | contig 10514 bp, 4 predicted proteins | sample N075metaG_FD_83503 | JGI IMG/M metagenome (GOLD analysis project Ga0114950, IMG submission 83503) | Deep subsurface microbial communities from Kermadec Trench to uncover new lineages of life (NeLLi) - N075 metaG | ecosystem: Environmental > Aquatic > Marine > Ocean trench > Sediment | place... | reverse complement strand
GCACAGGGTTCTTGGCCGGCTACAACTACGACTCGTTCAACAAGTACGGCTACGAGGGCGCCGGCACGGTCGGCGAAGACACCTGCTCGCTCCTTCGAACCTCGGCCTCGGCGATTCCGGGTCAAGGCTGCACCTTTGTCGACTACAACGTGCAGGCTCTGCAGGACATCCGTGGCAGCGGCGAGTCCGAGATGAGGGACACGGCGTTCTACGTCCGCGACCGCTTTACCGTGGGCGATCACCTCACTTTCAACCTAGGCGTTCGCGGTGAGCTCCAGGACGGCTGGAACGATGCGCGCCGCAGGGTGGTCGACGCCGCCTACGTCGATCCGCGAATCAACGTCACCTACGACGTCAAAGGCGACGGCAAGATGCTCTTCAACATCAGCGCCGGCACCTACCATGCCATGCTGAACCAGGCCTGGATCGCCGGCGGCGGCGACGTAGCCGGCCGCATGCACGACGGCTGGAACGGCTACGAGGGCTACGAGGTCTATCTGTTCTGCGATCCCGCCGACGGCGGCTTGTTCAACTTCTTAGGCATCGGAGTTTGCGACGGCAACGACCACGACCCGGCGAACGGTCTGAACAGCGTCGGCTACACCTTCCCGTGGAGCCAGCTGATCCCCGGGCGCATGTGGGAGCCCATCGACGCGGGCATCTTCGAGCACTCGATCGATCCCTACTACAAGGAGGAGATCATCGTGGGCTTCGAGTGGCAGGTGGCTCGCAACTGGGCGATAGACGTCAAGTACATCGACTGGAATCTCAAAGACATGATGTTCTCCAACACCCAGCTCGACCATTTGGGCCGCAACATCTTCTTGACTGGGAACTACAAGAACCTGACGAGTATCGTCGGGGCGCTCGAAGACGCTCGCCAGGCGGCGGGCTTCCCCGAGACGGTGTCCCAGCAAAACCTCGACGCGTTCGACGCGAACCCGGCGAGAAACAGCTACCAGGGACTGCAGCTGCAGGTCAACCGGCGCTTGGCGAACAATTGGGCCGTGTACAACAACATCGCGTGGGCCGAGACCGACACCACGGGAGCCGGGGCCTGGTGGAACAACACCAACAGCTCCTACGGCGAGAACCTGCAGGTCGAGATCGTCCAGGGCCACATCGACGATTGCGTTGCCGACCAGGCCAATCGCACCGATCCTCGGGTCGGTGAGTGCCTGGATCTCGGCCAGTTCATCGGGGTCGGCATGCCGGCGTCGATCGTCAACCGCCGAGGTCCGAACCATGCCTACGACCGGGAGATCGTCTTCAACTCCTTCGGTTTCAAGAACTGGTTCTTCGGCAAAAATGGAAAGCAGAGCTTTACCCTGGGAGGTCATCTGACCTACCAGACCGGCACTCCCTGGCATCGGAGTGAAGGGGTGTCCGCGATCCAAAGCATCGACCAGATCCTCGACGGTGTGGGCGACGGCTTTCCGGGCACAGCCAACGACGGCATCGCCCTCCATCTCAGCCCCGACGGCGCGAATGGCCAGCGAACCAACGACGAGTACACGCTCAATCTAACCGGTGCCTGGGGTTTTCCGCTGGGAGGCAAGAGGATCGGCGGTGAGTCAGTTCGCGTGGAATTTAGAGTCGAGGTTCTCAACGTCACTGACCAGCAGAGGAGGCGCGACTGGGATGGTCGCGGAGAGGTCTACCCTGTGCGGCGCTACTTCCAGCGCCCGCGGCAGGTGAGGGGCAACATCAAGATCAGCTTCTAGCTGCTCCGAACGTAGAGCTCGAGAATCTGGGGTGGGGGCTTCGGCCTTCGCCCCTTTTTCTTTGGCTCTGGGACGGTCGTTTCGTCTCGTAGAGTCGTTGTCCGATGCCGTGTACATTGGTAGGATGGTTGGCGTGCCGAGGCATCTTCTGAAGACGGCCCTCATGGTCGTGGCCGTTGGCGCCGCCACCGGCATCAACGGTCAGCCTCCGCCCGGGTCCGGCGACGGTCACCAGCGCATGCTCACTACGCTGCGTGAGATCTACGACCGCGTGGACGAGGACAACCCGTGGCTCGGGGACGGGGCGGCCGAGGTCGCGCGGAGGCGCTTACAGAGGGCTATCGTCCAAGGCGCACCGAAAGAGATGCTCTGGCGATTGCATCTCGAGGCCGGCGAGCACGAGATGCGGATGGGCAACGACTCGGCGTCCGTGGAGCACTTCGAGACCGCCTACGCCATCCTCCCGGAGCTCGGCGACCTAGTGCCGGAGAAAGAACGCCTCGATTCGCTTTTCCGGCTCGGCCTCTCCTACCTTCGCTACGGCGAGGCTCAGAACTGTGCTCGGCGTCACAACGCCGATTCCTGCATCCTGCCCATCCGCGGCGGCGGCATCCACGAGGAGACGAGTGGTTCGCTCGGGGCGATTCGGTACTTCAAGGAGTACCTCGAGAGGACACCCCGCACCTCGCCGCAGCACATCAAGGCGGTGTGGCTGCTGAACATCGCCTACATGACTCTCGGCACCCACCCCCGAGACGTGCCGCCGGACCATCTGCTGCCGCTGCAGGTATTCATGCCCGAAGCCGACTTCCCGCGATTCCACAACGTGGCGCCGGAGCTCGGACTCGACAGTTTCAACCTCTCGGGGGGCGCCGTCTTCGACGATCTCGACGGCGACGGCGACCCGGATCTCTTCACCACGACCTTCGACCCCCGCAGCGAGCCGCACCTGTTCATCAACCACGGCGACGGTACATTCGAAGATCGCACCAACGGCTCCGGTCTGGAGGGCCTCTACGGGGGCTTGAACGTCGTGCACGCCGACTACGACAACGACGGCGATGTCGACCTCTACGTGCTGCGCGGCGCGTGGCTCTCGAAGGACGGCCGCCATCCCAATTCGCTGATTCGCAACGAGGGCAGGCGACCGAAGGGCGGAGTGCGATTCGTCGATGCGACCTTCGATGCCGGGCTCGGAGAGCACCATTACCCCACCCAGACGGCGGCCTGGGCCGACTACGACAACGACGGCGACGTCGACCTCTTCGTCGGCAACGAGTTCGATCCCACCATCGACGCGCCCTGCCAGCTCTTTCGCAACAACGGCGACGGCACCTTCACCGACGTCGCTCGGCAGGCCGGAATCACAACCTCTGCCTATATCAAGGCGGTGGTCTGGGGCGACGTCGACGAGGATCGCTATCCGGACCTCTTCCTCTCCGTTCTCGGCGGTCCGAATCGTCTCTACCGCAACAACCGCGATGGCACCTTTAGCGACATCGCAGCCGCGGCCGGCGTCGAAGGGCCCAAGATGAGCTTTCCCTCCTGGTTCTGGGACTACGACAACGACGGCCATCTGGACCTCTACGTTTCCAGTTACAAGGGCGGTATCGACGGCGTAGCCATGGTGGCTGCCTCCTATCTGCGCCTCGAAGGTCCCTGGGAGATCGGCAGACTCTTTCGTGGAGCCGGTAAGGGGGGCTTCGTCGACGTCTCCCGACAGGTCGGCCTCACGCGACTCCATCTGGCGATGGGCTCGAATTTCGGCGACCTCGACAACGACGGATTTCTCGACTTCTACCTCGGAACCGGCTATCCCGACTACGAAGCCGTGATGCCGAACGTGCTCTACCGAAACCGTGGCGGGCGGAGCTTCGAGGATGTCACCCTCGCTGCCGGCTTCGGCCATCTCCAGAAGGGTCACGCCATCGCCTTCGCTGATTTCGACGCCGACGGCGATCTCGATGTCTTCGAGCAAATGGGTGGCGCCTTCCCGGGCGATCGGTTCGGCGACGCGCTTTTCGTCAACCCCGGCTTCGGCAACCACTGGGTCGCAGTGAAGCTCGTCGGCACGAAGTCCAATCGGGCGGCGATCGGAGCCCGCATCGTGGCCAAGTTCGACGACGCCGGCAAGGCGCGCACTGTCTATCGCCACGTCTCGAGCGGCGGGAGCGTCGGCGGCAACCCGTTTCGACAGCCGCTCGGCGTTGGCGCTGCGACCGAGATCCGCAAGCTCGAGATCTACTGGCCGACCTCTGACACGACCCAGACGTGCCGGGGGGTCGCCGTCGATCACGTCTATCGGATCGTCGAAGGCCGCGACGAGCTAGAGCGTCTGCGTTGAGCTCGGATTAGCGGCTCTGCGAACAGACGGAGCGAATCTCGCCCAGGACCTGCGTCAGGCCTCGGTCAGAGGGCGCCAAGTGTAGGCCCTCTTCCAGCGCCGTGATCGCATCGGCACATCGCCCCTGCCGCTGCAGAGCCTGCGCCAGCCCGAGTCGGGCAGGAACGAAGGTCGGCCGCGTCGTGAGAACCGCCTGAAACGTCTGAGCGGCGTCCCGGAAACGGCCGAGTCGCGCTTGCACCAGACCGATCAGGAGGTTCGTTTCGATGAGATCGGGCGCCATTCGTTGCGCTTCCTCGAGCTCACCCAGAGCTTCTGATGACAAATCCCTCAGGGCCAGGATCCTTCCCAGCTCGAGGCGTAGCTGCCCCTCCTCGAAAGGCTCGAAGGGGCCGCTCTCGAGAGTTTGCGCGAGCATACGTTGCGCTTCCTCGAGTCGATTGGAGCTGCGCAAGACGGTGCTCAGCGAGAGCGCTGCCGAAGCGTTCTCGGGCGCTGTGACGACACGACTCTGCAGAGTCCGGGCTCCTTCCTCACGCCGTCCCGTTGCCACCAGGGCCTCGCCTCTCTTCACACGAACGTCGGCGAACTCCGGATCCAGCTCTATCAGTGCTTCGTACTCCGCCAGCGCGTCGGGCCATCGACCCAAGAGCTCGAGCGTGCCCGCTAGCTGGTATCGGGCTTGCTTGAAGTCCGGAGCCAGCTGGACGGCTCGCCGCAGATGGCCGACCGCCTCCTCGAGCCGACCCTGAACCGCCGCCAGATCGCCCAGCGCGGAGTGTGCGGAAGAGTCGCTGGGATCCAAGGCGATGAGCCGTCGGTATGCCTCTGCGGCTTCGGCGTGCTGGCCCGCGTCCGAAAGGGCGAGAGCGAGGTTGTGGAGCGCCGCACGGTTCGAGGGATCGAGCTCGATCGCCTTCCGGAAGGACTCGGTTGCGCGCTCGAGATCACCCATCTGCACGGCCGTCAAGCCGCGGCGGACCCATCGGTGGCTGCCGGACGGGAGTGAGGGGATCTCATCGACCAACGCGTCAGTCACAGAGAACCCCACCCCTCCTCCTTGCCGAAGGTGCTCCGTCGCCTCCTCGGTCTCACCGAGATCTCGATAGGCGAGGCCGAGGGTATGGTGGCCTCGGCTGGCGGAAGGCTCGATCCGCAGCGCCCTTTCCAACAGCTCGACCGCGGCGGTCGGGTTGCCGCGGTTCAGCGCTACCTGCCCGAGACCGTAGAGAGCGGCCGCGAAGTCGGCCCTTTCGCTTACCGCACGGCGCCACAGAGCCTCCGCCTCCCTCAGGTCGCCGCGACTCAACTCGACCTCGGCCCATCGGTGGAGGGCCGGCGGGAAGTCTCCTTTCAGCTCGATCGCGGCGGCGAACCCTCGTGCCGCCCGATCGAGATCGCCCCGGGTCTGATGAAGGTAGCCGAGCAGATAGGGCCATCGCCAGGCGTTGCCATCGAGCCTCTGGGCTTCTTCGTAGCAGATCTGAGCGCCGTCGAGCAGCCGAAAGGCGTGAAACAGGCGTCCTAGCTCGCCCACCCCCACGGCCACGTCCGATGCGCTGGCACCGGATGACTCCAGCTCTCGTAGCGTCCTCTCGAGCTCGTCGATCTGCTCTCTGTCGGCAGCACCAGCGGGCCTCAGGGTCTCGGGTGGCAGCTCGACTCTCGTCTCCTCGGCGGGTGTTCCGCAGGCCAGGCCGAGCATCGCCCACGAGGCCACCAGAGAGCCGGAGGCGAGTGCCCGCGTCGATACTCTCACTGTCTTCCGACTCCTTCGCCGCGGCGCAGAAGGTGGTAGCGACGGACGGGAAGCGAGCCGAAGGATTCCTCGCTGCCGTCTGGCCACACCACTCTCACGTCCTCGACCTCGGAGGCGCCTGCAAGTCCCACCAGGACTCGAGAATCGCTCGACGAGCCATACCCCTTCGAGCTCTGCGCGCGGCGCTCGAGGACTCTTCCGTTGCGGAGAATCACCCGTAGAAGGCCATAGATTGCATCTCTGCGGCCATCCTCGAAGACCAGGCGGGCGCCGATCCAACTCTGCTGCTGACCCGCCAGGTTGAGAAAGAGTTGGCAGTCTCCGCTGTTGTTGATGATCAAGATATCGATATCTCCGTCGTTGTCGATGTCCCCGAAGGCGGCGCCCCGACTCACCTCGGCCAACAAGAAGTCTCGGCCGGCAAGGTCCGAAACCTCCACGAATCTGCCGTCGCCCAGGTTGTGAAAGAGTTGATTGGGCTGTCCCAGGGGATAGATCTTGCCGGCCATGAGGATCGTCTCCAGTCGCCTGATGGAGCCGTTGGCCACGAAGATGTCGAGCCAGCCGTCGTTGTCGTAGTCGAACCATCCGGTTCCGAACCCGGTCCTCGCCAGACTGGGCGGCCCGAGGCCTGTTAGCAGACTGGCGTCGGTGAAGATCCCACTTCCGTCGTTGCGGTACAGCGTATTGGTTTCGCCCATGAGATGGGTGACAAAGAGATCGAGGTCGCCATCGTTGTCGAAGTCACCGGCATCGACGCCCATGCCGGCTTCGGCGATCCCCTCACCGCTCAAGGCGGTGCCGCCGATCAGCGCCCGGTTCTCGAAACGACCTCCCAAGTTGATCCACATCTGGTTCGCGGCTCCGTCGTTGACGACGTAGAGGTCGAGTCGGTGGTCGCCGTTGAGGTCGGCTGCGATGGCGCCGAGGGCCGGGCCGAACTCGTCACCCAACCCCGCAGCTGAGGTCACGTCCTCAAACGTACCGTCGCCGCGGTTCCGAAAGAGCCGATCGGGCTCCGGCCGGAAGCTCTTGGGACCGCAGTAGTCCGGATATCCGCTGTCGGAGCTGCAGACCGTATGGGTGCCCAGGTTGAAATCGACGTAGTTGCCGACATAGAGGTCGAGCATCCCGTCGCTATCGTAGTCGAAAAACACTGCCGGAACACTCCAGCGAGGATCGTCGGTTCGCGACGCCAGCGTGACATCCTCGAACGTTCCGTCTCCCCGATTCCTCCACAGATAGTTCGAACCGAGATTCGTGACATAGAGGTCGATCCAGCCGTCGCCGTCGTAGTCCGCGGCGGCGACCCCCATTCCGTAGCCATCGGATCGCAAACCGCTGTCCTCGGTGATCTCCACGAAGCGAAGTCGCCCCGTTTCCACGAGATCGTTGCGAAACAGCCGATCCCGTGTCGCCGTCGTCGGAGCCTCGAGCAGTGCATCGTTCGGGACCTTGCCGGGCTCCAGCAGGCGGCCCTGTACCAGATAGACGTCCAGATCGCCGTCACGGTCCATATCGAAGAGGGCCAGGCCCGATCCGAGGGGCTCCGCCAGCAGGAAGCTCCCTGTCATACCGTTGAAGTGAGTGAATTCAAGGCCTACTTCCGTCGCGGTTTCGACGAAGAGTGCGGTCCTCGGCGTTGGTGCATCCTGCTCTCGGGAACAGGCTCCAGCTAGTGTGCCGACGAGCAATAGGACGGCGCCCTGAATCGATCGCGGGCTTCGGTGCGCTCGACCTCTCAACAACCGCCATCTTCTCACGGGTGAAGGTTACGGGGAGCGATACGGCTTTCCAGCCTCGTACCGAGCGAGACGCGCCGCTCGCTCCGACGACGTCGCGTCGGTTGAGGCATCTTCCATGCCCACGACTCGGCGCTGCAGCTCGACGGCTTCCTCGAAGCGCCCCGCTTCCGCGAAGGCCATCGCCAGAGTCTCGGTGTGCTGTACCGATTCGGACTCTTGCGCCAGCCTCTGGGCGATTGCGACCGCCCGCTGACCGTCGCGGACCTGGTCGTCGGGGCACGAAGCCAGGACGCGTGTCAACAGATCCCAGAGGGCAGGCTCGCCGGGGAAGTGATCCACGGCGGTCTCCAGGGCTCGCAGAGCCCGTGGATAGGCGCCGGACCCGAGTAGAGAGATCGCCAGGCCGAAGCGCACCTCCACATCGGCCGGGGTAAGAGCCACGAGATGCTCGAACTCGGTTGCCGCTCGCGAATGCTCTCCCACCGCCGACAGCATGGCGCCTAGCGCCAGGCGACCGTCCGCGAATCCAGGATCGCGCGCTACCACCTCCTCGAGCTCGGTAATGGCCTGTGAGAACCGACCGCGGTCAGCGAGGGCTCGTGCCGCGACGACGCGCCACGAGAGGTTCTCAGGATCGTCCTCGGCGGCTCGTACCAGATGCTCACCGCCTTCCTCTCGTCTACCGGAACGGCCGAGCAGGATTCCCAGGTTGAAGTGCGCCTCTCCATAGCCGGGTCGCTGCTCGAGCGCGGCGCGGAGATTGCGCTCGGCTTCGCCCAGATCTGAAGTATCGATCTGAACCCGAGCCAGATTGAAATACGCTTCCGCATCAGTCGGGTTGCGCTCGAGCACCTCCTCGAACGCCTGAATCGCTTCCCCGAGGCGTCCCGCGCGGCGGGCCCGGACTCCTCTTTCGAAGACCTCCTCGCTGCTGGTTCCCATCGCTTTGAGCTCGTCGATCAGAGGATCGAAGAAGACGATCGGAATTTGGCGGTTCTTCGAAAGCTCCTCTCGAGCCCGGTCGAGATTCCCCGACTCGCGATAGGCCATGCCCAGATGGTGATGGATGATGCTGCCCTCCGGCTGCGCGGGCAGAGCCTCCTCGAAGTATCGAATGGCATCCTCGGGAAGGCCGCGCTCTGCGGCCACGCGCCCTAGACCGAAGCGTGCCGCGGAGCTCGCAGGCTCGATCTCGAGCGCCCTACGGTAGCCCTCCTCAGCCTCGGCCGTCTCGCCCATTCGCAGCGACAGGCCGGCCCCGCGAAGCAGCGACGGGATATCCCGCGGGCGGACCTCGAGAGCCTGCGAGGCGCGCGCCCTGGCCTCCGCCAGCCTTCCGTCGCGCTCGTACAGCACCACCTGGTGGTAGAGGGTTCGAAAGTCCATGGGAGAGACTCGAATCGCCTCGCGCAGGCAGGGCTCTGCCTCGGCGAACAGCTCGTAGCGCAGGTAGAGCGAGCACAGTCGGCCGAGGGCCTCGTTGGCCCGATCGCTCCGTCCCTCGGAAACGGCACGATCGACCATTACCCGGCTATTGTTCAGCTGCTCTCGAACCGCGGCCTCGAAGTCGTCGAGGAGCGGCTCGGGCACTCCACGGAGATCCGGCAGTGCTGCATTGCCGATCTCCTGAGCCGATGAAGGGGACGCACAGAGTACGACTGCGAGGATCGGTGCGAGAACTCTCAATTCTGCACCTTGCGACCCGAGCCCTGTCGCAGAGTCACGTACCGCCCCGGTTCGACGTCGACGAAATCTTCGACCGGTCCTCGAGGCCATCTCACCCTGACCATCGAAGGCGCTTGTCCGCCGAACGGCAGGATCAGCCTGGGGTCGCCGGCGGCGGCAAAGCTGCCATCGGTATGGACACGCCGCCAAAGCAGCGGTCCGTCTTCGGGGACGAGCGCCGCCTGGGCTCCGTAGGAGTTGCCGCCGCCCTGCGAGCCGATCAGCCGCAGGCCCAGCCAGTTACCGGCGGAGCGTTGCTGGTTGAGAAGCAGCCGCACCCGCCCTGCGTTGTTCGAGATCACCAGGTCGGCATCGCCGTCGTTGTCGAGATCGCCGACCGCAACCGCTCGGCTCACCTCAACGTAGACCGGTCTCTGCCTTTCGTTGCTGGGAACTTCCTCGAAGCGACCTCCGCCAAGTCCTTTCAGTAGCTGGTTCTCCATTCGCAGAGGATGCGGGTCGCCATCGCGCAGTTGTGACTCAACGCGGCGAACCGCCCCGTTGGCGACGAAGAGGTCGAGCTGCGAATCGCCGTTGAAGTCGAGTATCGCCACGCCGAATCCGGTCATCGGCCAGGTGGTCTCGACCATTCCCCCCTCCTGGGAGCGGTCGGTGAACATCCCGTGACCATCGTTCAGGTACAGGGTGTTGTACTCACGCTGGAGGTGCGACAGGAAAAGGTCCACGAAGCCGTCGCCGTTCAGATCTCCGGCGACCACCCCCATGCTTGCCTGTGCCTTGCCGTCGCCATCGAAAGCGGCGCCGGCGAGAAGCGCATCGTCGAGGAAAGTCCCGTCGCCCTGGTTCAGCCACAGATGGTTGGCCATGAGATCGTTGGCGACGTAGAGATCGATCCAGCCGTCGAGGTTGAAGTCCGCCGCGATCGCGCCAAGAGCCGTCGCTGCCCGGCCACCCAGACCCGCGACCAGGGTGACATCCTGGAACCCGGCCCAGTCCTTCCCGATCCTGCCCCGGTTCCGAAGGAGCCGATCCTCTTGCGCGGGCCGCGCCAAAGGGCCGCAGTAGTCCCTGAGCCCGTTGGGCATGAAGCACTTCTTTTCATCTCCGACTCGAAAACGATGGTAGTTGCCGATGAAGAGGTCGAGCCAGCCGTCGCCGTCGAAGTCGAAGAACACCGCAGGCACACTCAGCCGTCGGTCGTCGGCAGACGCGAACGCGGTCACATCCTCGAAAGTCCCATCTCCCCGATTCCGGAG
>Ga0114950_10004799_pt1 | contig 10514 bp, 9 predicted proteins | sample N075metaG_FD_83503 | JGI IMG/M metagenome (GOLD analysis project Ga0114950, IMG submission 83503) | Deep subsurface microbial communities from Kermadec Trench to uncover new lineages of life (NeLLi) - N075 metaG | ecosystem: Environmental > Aquatic > Marine > Ocean trench > Sediment | place... | reverse complement strand
CTCCATGTTGTGTCGTCGACTTGAATACGGGTTGCCGCATCGGAATTACGTCGATATGAAACGCGGCTGCCGACGACTTCAAGGACTTAAATAGAGCAAATGCCGTGCCGGAATACGAAATTCTGCATCTCTGGAATCTTGGAAGATCTACCTGTGGGCGGAGATAATCTCCAAAAACTCGACAGTTCTCCCAGGCATCACGAACCCGTGTCCAAAATGTTGTCGGTGCTGTCCAAAATTTTGGACGGCCGGCGCGATTCGGACCTCGGCACCGACCTGCCCCAAGTAGTAACCTCCCCTTCCGACCCGCCCACAACCTCCCCCTTCCGACGGCATGCATTTCTATTCTCGGAACTCGCGCGGTCTCGCCGCGGCCTGCATCGCCGCTGGCCTTGCCCTGGCCTGCTCGAGCCCGCAACCGGGCCCGACGTACCCTGGGGCAAATGTCCTCTTGGTGACCATCGACACGCTGCGCGCCGACCGCCTTGGGGTCTATGGGTACGCATCCGCCGACACCCCCCGGCTCGATGCCTTGGCGGGTGAAGGGGTCCTTTTCGAGCAGGCGATTTCGCCCATCCCGATGACGTTGCCGGCACACGCCTCGCTGATGACCGCTCTCAACCCGTATCAGCACGGCGTCCGAGACAACGCCAACTTCGAGATCTCTCCCGATATCGCCATGCTGGCCGAGTCCTTCCAGCAAGCAGGATACGACACCGGTGCGTTTGTCGCCGCGTACGTGCTGCATTCTCGCTGGGGCCTTTCTCGAGGGTTCGCTACCTACAACGACAACCGCGTGCACGGGGTGGACGACATCGGCGGCGACCGCCGCAACCAGCGACGCGGCGACGAGGTCCTCGACGCCGCCCTGCCCTGGCTGCTACAGCAGCGCCAGGCGCCCTTCTTCGGGTGGGTACATCTGTACGACCCCCACGCCCCCTACGACGCACCCGAGCCCTGGCGCAGCCGCTTCATCGACGAACCGTACAACGGAGAGGTGGCCTACACCGACAGTCTTATCGGACGCCTGCTCGACGAGATGTCCGGCGCCGACCTGCTCTCCAACACCATCCTCGTGATTACCGCGGACCATGGCGAGGACCTACTCGATCACGGCGAGTTGGGACACGGACTGTTCGTCTACGACACCACCCAGCGTATCCCGTTGATACTGCGCCTCCCCGATGCCGCTGCCGCGGGAACGGTGGTGGCAGAGCAAGTACGGCTCATCGACGTAGGCCCGACGCTTCTGGATCTGGCCGCTCTGCGGCCGCTGGGTGCGGTCGCCGGGGAGAGCTTGAAGGGCTTTCTTGCCGACGCCGGTGGGCCGCGCACGGCGTACTCCGAGACCATGTACCCACGCTGGCACCTGGGCTGGCAGGAGCTCTACGCGCTGCGCAAAGACGGCTACAAGTACATCCTGGCGCCCACGCCCGAGCTCTATGATCTCGGCGCCGACCCTGGCGAAACCAACAACCTCGCGGCGCGGCTGCCCGATCTCGCAGAGGCCATGCGAGCCGAGCTCACGGCGCTGGGCGCCGATGTCGACGATGGCGCTCGCCTCGAGGCCACGGGGGACGTGGCGCGCCGCCCGCGCGCCCTGGGCTACATCGGTACGGCGCCGGCCAACCTGGGTAACGAACCGCTGCCCGACCCCAAAGAAAAGGTCGAGCTGTACACCATGCTCATCGACGCCGAGTCGCTCATGGACGAACTGCGCTATGAGGAAGCAGAAGCCGTGCTCGTATCCGTGATCGCGCTCGATCCCCGTCTGGTTGATGCCCACAACCAGCTCGGCACGGCGCGTCTGTACACCGCCGACTACCTCGGCGCCGAGGACGCGTTCCTCTCCGCCCTGGCGCTGCGCCCCGACTACGAGGCGGTGCTGGCTTCGCTCGGCATCGTGCATCGACGGCTGGGCGACACCGAGCTGGCGCGCGCCGACTTCGAAGCCGTCCTACTGCTCGATCCGCGCAACGCCAATGTCCTCTTCAACCTCGGAGAGATGGAGATGGAGGCCGGCAACCCCCCCGCCGCCCTGCGCTACTTTGACCGCGTCATCGACATCTACGACGAGCCGGCGGCGCCGCGCTTCGCCGCCGGCGTGGCTGCCTATGAAATGGGCGACTTGCGCCGCGCCCACGACGAGTTCGAGTGGGTTGCGGCGCAGACACCGGAATTTTCCGCGGTGCACTACTATCGCGCCCTCATGCGCGAGGGCCAAGGTGACCCCGACGGAGCGCTGGACATGTACCAAATGGCCCTGAACGCTGACCCGGCCGACTTCCGCTCGTTGTTCAACATTGCGCTACTTTTCATTGACAGTAGGGGCGATCACCCGGCCGCACTACGCGCCCTGCGCGAAGCTCTCCGCATCAACCCGGACCTCGACCGCGCCCACATATACCTGGGCCGCTCGCTCGTCCTCCTCGCCGATCCGAGCAACTATCCGGAGGCCGAGTCGGCGCTGCTGCGAGGGCTCGAGCTGCAGCCCCCGCAGAGCCTGCTACCGATGGCGCATCTCACCCTGGCGGAGCTCTACCGGCGCACCGGCCGAAGCGCCGAAGCGCAACACCACCAAACGCTCGGTGAAAGAGCCGGGCGCTAGCGCTAGCTGTTCGGGCCGTCGAAGGAGCCCGAGCAAGCGCAACGCCGTCAACGCGCGTCCTCACGCCCGCGCAGGGGCGCACCGCAGTGGTGGCAATAGCGGTCGCCCGCTCCAGCCACCTCGCCGCACTGCGCGCAGAAACGCGACGCGCCAGGCGCCGCACCGGGAGAGCCGCCCGCCCGTGGCAGGTGGCGCCGCGACCGCAAGACGCCGGCCCCGGCAACGATCGCCACCGCCATCAGCGCCGCCATTACGATGACCACGATCTGCGTGTCCGAGGTCCCGCCGGGGGAGCTGGCCACCGGCGCCGACGGAATCGGTTCGGCCGCCAGCATGGTTGCGGTGCTCAACTGATCGGATGCTTTCTCGTACGATAGCTGCACCTCAACGCTCTCCCCGGACTTCCGTGCGGCAAGAGAGATGGTGTGGTACATGAGCCCGTCGACGCCCGGAGCCCGCGTCGTCGCCGGAGGCATAGTGGTGAGGTTCTGGGCCAGGTCCGGCTGCTGCGCCGAGACACTCAGGGCGCCCACGTCATGGTCGCTGGACCAGGTGAAGGTGAAGCTGCGAAGCACCCCGTCTCTCTCCAGCGAGAGGTCGTAGTATTCCATTTGTACAACCGGCCGGGTCGCCGTCAACTCGATGAATGCCGTGTCGCCCTCGACACGGCGCTCGAACGGCAAGCTGATGAGTTGCCCGTCACTTTGGCGCTCGGCCACTGCGGTCGGCGGCCCGGCGGCGGCGGGAATGCGGAAGGTCACCTGCGCCGGCAGGGCCACGCCCGGCGCGATGCTGGCCCGGTAGATGACCAGCACCCCCGGCCGGTCGTACTCGGGCCAAAGGTCGATCCCCAGCGTCGTGAACACGACGCCGGATTGTGGCGCCGCAGCCATCGCTCCGAACAGCATCCAGGTCGACATCATTGGCGCGCAGCGCCCGGTTCTCATGGCGCGAGGATACGCGCTGAGCCCGGACCTGGCCAACTTCTCGCGACTTCTCAGCAGCCGGCCACCGCGTCAGGCGTACGATCCGCCTTGATCCTCCCCCCCCACGCGGCGCAAAATCAAGAACAGATGAAAGCCTACGAGTCCATCCTGATGGTCGCAGCCGCGGTGGCCATGTCGCTGGCGCCGGGCCTAGCAAGCAGTGCTGCCGGCGACAGCATCTACCTGAAGAACGGGCGTATCATCCGCAGTGACGACATCACAGTCGACGGCGATCGGCTCGTCTTCTACCAGCACGGTGGCCACCAGGCCATCCCCATGTCGCTCGTCGATCGCATCGAAGCGGACGACTGGCCCGCTCCTGGCAGCGAGCCCCGGCGCCCGCTTCCGCAGGAGAATGCTGCACCGCTCCTTGATGCGCCCCCGGACGGCAGAGCGACCCCTGGCGGTTCGGTGCCTGCGCTACAGGCCCTCAGCGGCATGCTGGGCAGCGGCGAGGGCGGCATCGACATGGCGCAAGCGCTGCAGTTGCTGCGGAGCCTCGGCACGCAGAGCAGCGGCGCAAAGGCGGCTGGCGGACTTGAAGCCCTGATGCCCCTGCTCGGCATGCTCGGAGGGAACAGCAACGCACCCGGCTTGGCTGAACTCGGCGGACTCGGCGGACTCGGCGGACTCGGCGACATCGCGTCCGACCTCGGCAAGATCCAAACGGTGTTGCCCGCGCTCGGCCGCCTCGGCGGCGCACTGTTCGCACCCGAGTACTCCGTCGCCGCCACCGATTCCGCGGTGAGAGATCTCATTACCACGCTGCAGCATCTCGGCGTGTCGATCGGCGAGATTCGCGCCCAAGCGCGGCAACTGGGGGTTCCTGCCGAGATCCTGGACCGGATCCGTAACGATTAGCCTGGGTATCTCCACGGGTCACGGCGGCGCGACCGCGATCACGCCACGCGCGGGGGGCGCTCCCGCGGCGGCGCTTATCTTGAAACGACGGTGCGCACCACCACCGATCGTGGCGGCAACGCTGGTGGTGGCGGCAACGCTGATCGTGCCCGCGACCTCGCGGGCTGTGCAGGGAGGAGGCGGCGGTGCATGATGGCCGAATGAACTCAGAGAATAGACTCGAGACACACGCAGAAGACCTCGTCGAACCGGACGACGCGCTCCCCGAGATCAGCCTCGATGAGCTGTCGCCCACCCTGCAAGCGGCGGTGGGCCGTGCCGGCTGGTCCAAGCTGATGCCGGTGCAAGCAAAAGCCATCCCCTACATGCTCGCCGGCCGTGACCTGATGATTCAGTCGCGCACCGGAAGCGGCAAGACCGGCGCCTTTGTGCTGCCGATCCTGGAGCGTGCCGTGCCCGGCGGCGGCTGCCAGGCAATCGTCCTGGTACCGACTCGCGAACTCGCCAAACAGGTCGCCGCGGAAGCCGCGATGCTCGCCGGCCCGGACGGCCTTCGTGCCACCGCGGTGTACGGCGGTGTCGACTACGGCCCGCAACTGCGGGCCTTCGAGAGCGGTGTAGAGCTGGTCGTCGGAACGCCGGGTCGTGTACTCGATCACCTTCTCAAGGGCAACCTCAAGTTCGACGCCCTGAAGATGCTGCTGTTCGATGAAGCAGACCGCATGCTGTCGATGGGATTCTTCCCCGACATGAAACGGCTGCAGACGTTCCTGCCCAAGCACCCCATCAACGGTTACATGTTCTCGGCCACCTTCCCGGGCCGCGTCCAACGGCTGGCGAGCCAGTTTCTCGAGAACCCCGAGTTCCTCAGCCTGAGCCACGACCAGGTGCACGTCGCCGAGATCGAGCACGTCTTCTACAACGTGCCGGCGATGAAGAAAGATCGCCACCTCATCCGCATCATCGAAGTCGAAAACCCCACCTCGGCACTGATCTTCTGCAACACCAAGGTCAACGTGCAGTACGTCGCCGCGGTGCTCAAGCGCTTCGGCTACGACGCCGACGAGCTGAGCTCCGATCTATCGCAGGATGCGCGCGAGAAGGTCATGGCGCGGGTGCGCAAGGGGCAGCTTCGCTTCCTCGTCGCCACTGACGTGGCGGCGCGTGGCATCGACATTCTCGAGCTCTCACACGTCATCCAATACGAACCGCCCAACGAGGCTGAGGCCTACATCCACCGCAGCGGTCGCACCGGCAGAGCCGGAGCTCCGGGCGAAGCCATTACATTGGTGGCCGGCCTCGAGCGCATCGAGCTGCTCAGCATCGGCAAGCGCTACAACATCGACTTCGTGGAGCGCGAATCGCCCACCAAGGAAGAAGTGCAGCGCATCGTCTCGGAACGCGCCACGGTGTTGCTCGAGGCCCGTCTGCGCGACCGCGACCGCCTGCAGATCGAACGCATGCAGCGCTTTGTGCCGCTAGCCAAGAGCCTCGGCGAGACCGACGACGAGGTCGCCATCATGGCGATGCTGCTCGACGACTACTACCAGGACAGCCTGCATCCAACCCCAGACGACTGGGAACCGTGGAAGCCACGGCGCTCCAAGGGACAATCGGAACCGCGTGACCGCGTCAAACCGAAAGGGCGGGGTCGCAGCGGCCGCCCGCGCCGGCGGCGCCGTTAGCCCTAGAAAGGCAGGTCGTCTTCCTCGAGGCCAAAGTGATGGCCGAGTTCGTGCAGCACGGTTTCCTGCACCTGCTCGATGACTTCGCGTCGGGTGCGTGCGATGCGCAGGATGGGCCCCCGGTAGATCACCACGCGATCCGGTAGGCCACCGTATTCGAAGCCCCGCGCGTCGAGCGGCGTGCCCTGGTAAAGGCCGAGTAGCTCGTCGCCCTCTTCGGGCTCCATACCGAGCTCGCGGAGGTCTTCTGCAGACGGCTCGTCCTCGACCACCACGGCGACGTTGTCGAGCAGCTCGCCGAACTCCGGCGGCAGCTCGTCGAGGGCTTCGGCAACGAGCAAGCGGAAGCGGCGCTCGCTGAGGCCGAGGTTGCCTGCACTGGCGGTCACTACCCGTCCCGCCGCTACCCGCCGCTTCCCGCGACACCGGCCACCGGCGGCTGCGGCTCGAGCGGACTCAGTGTCTTGCCGGCAAGCGCCGGATGATCCGGCGGAATCCAGCTAGCGCGGAACACCGCATAGGTGAACTCACCCACCGGATGCGGCGTAGAGCCGTCCGGCAGGCGCACGTCGCCGGAGTGCGGGTCGCGGTAGTCCCATACGATCTGCCCGGCGGCAGTCTGCGTGAGGATCCCCAAGCGGGCGGGCAGTGGGCGCGGCGCGCCGTCCTCGGTGTCGAGCACAGCGAGCGCCAACAGCAGAGATGGGCCGCCTTCACCCGCCGCAGTTCCAGGTGAGCTGCAGGCAGAAGGTGCGACCGCGCCAAGAACGGCCAGGAAGAAAACAAGGCGACGAGGAGCCCGCATGGGCGCCCACGTTACCACGACGGGCAGCCGCGGGCCGAGAGAACCGGGCGGCGTCGCCGCCGCCCGTTCCGTCAGACCTTCACCACCACCTGTCGCCTGCCTGCCAGCAGGCCGTGGGTCCTATTGCTCGATGGGCAGGCCGTTGCTCACGGTCCACTGGATCTCCAGGTTGCCGTCGTCGCCGGCGCGTGCCAGCACGATGAAGCTGCCCGTCGAATTGCCGCTGTCGGAGCTCATCTCATACCAGCCACCGCCGAACACGTAGCCGTCGCCGATCTCCTCGGCCGCCACCTGGTGGATGGTGAGCTGCGGGTTGCCGAGCTCTACGATGCGCGCGTCCATGCTCTCCTCGATGGCGGCGCGGCCGTCCAGCGAGGGCTCGCCGGCGAAGGCGGCCACCGCGTCTTCAGCGTAGCGCGAGGCCACCATGCCGCCATGTCCCATGTTGAAATGGGTGGCGTAGTAACCCATGAGCTCCCCCATCGGGTCGTCTTCCAGGTCCGGCGGGGGCGGGCCCTCGGGAGCGATGGGATCCGGTCGGTTCTCCGGCGGATCGGTGTCGTAGTTGGTAAGCAGCACCGAGGACTTCCACGCGCCATCAACCTTTTCGTACCCGGCCATCCAGCTACCGGTGAACGACGACGGGTCCATTCCTTCCGGCGCTAGCTCGATCGAGTAGGAGCCCCGCGCCACCGCGGTATCGCCGACCACCATCACGTCCGCCACTTCGGCACTGAGCGTCGGGTTCCCCGCCATCTCGGCCTCCATCGAGGCGACATGGTCCTCCCTCGACATGAGGACCGAGCCATTGGCCCCCAGAACGACGGCGTCATCGGTGTAGAAGTCGGCCACCATGCCGGCGTGGTACATGTTGTAGTGCAGCACGATGTCATCGACCAGGGCGCGAACCGCGGCCCCGTCGTCCATGGGAGCTTCATCGGCAACCGCCGCAGTGTCGGCGGAATCGGTGGCCGGCTCCTCGGCGGCTCCACCGCACGCGGCGATGGCGACGACGGCAAAAAGAATCCACATGTTGCGCAACTTCATGACACTCCTCCAAGGTGAGTGGTCGTGGGCTTGCTGTTGGACGGAACGGTACGCGCAGCGGGGGCAAAGTTCAACGGATATCGGCCCTTGAATCTCGGATTCCGGAGTCTCGTTTAGCAGCTCGGATGCGCCTCACAACAGCCTATCGCCCGGATCTGCCGCTGCCCTCCGGTGCGGCGCCCGCTCCGATGGCCGACCTCAGCACCAGCGCCGACATTGCCGGGCCCCGGATCAAGCGCCCGGCGGGGACATGGCGGTTCGCGCTCTGGATGGCTTGCACGCCGCCCACGAATGCGGGAGCGTGATCGCGCTGTTTCCTTCCCCGAACCATCACACTTGCACCACGGTAGCTGAGATCGAGAGGAAACGTGAGAGTCACACCAAGAGTCACGCCGGAAGTCACGCCGGGAGTCACGCGGGAAGTCACGCCGAGAGCCATTACGCGAGTCACTCCCCTTCGCGTCCTGGGCATCTTGTTGATTGCGGCGTCGTCGCTGCACGCCCAATCCGGGGACGACCGTCTCACCATGGAGAATTTCCGTGGCCTCGAGTTCCGCAGCATCGGCCCGGGCTTGACCACCGGCCGCATTGCCGATCTCGAGGTGGATCCCAACGATCCCAACACCTGGTATCTGGCGGTGGGTTCGGGAGGCCTGTGGAAGACCGTCAATCGCGGCAACACGTGGACGCCGATTTTCGACGAGTATCCCGCCTATTCGCACGGCGCTGTAGTGGTGGATCCGCGCGATTCGAACGTCGTGTGGCTCGGCACCGGCGAGAACACCCACAACCGTTCCACCTCGTGGGGCAACGGCGTGTACAAGTCCACCGACGCCGGCGCCACGTGGATGCCGGTTGGACTGGCTGATTCCCAGAAGATCCAGCGTATCCTCATCGACCCGCGCGACTCGGACACCGTGTACGTGGCCGCCGCGGGCCCGCTCTGGAATGCCGGTGGCGACCGCGGCCTGTACAAGACCACCGATGGCGGCGGCAGCTGGACCCGCGTGCTGCACATCAGCGACGACACCGGCATCACCGACGCCGCCTTCAAGCCCGGTGATCCGGACACCATTTACGCTGCCGCCTACCAGCGGCGGCGGCGCAACGCCATGACCGTCGCCGGCGGCCCGGAAGCCGGAATCTTCCGTTCCACGGATGCCGGTGCCAGCTGGGAACGCATCGAGACCGGCCTGCCGGAGGTCGAGAAGGGCCGCATCGCGCTGGGGGTCGATGAGCGCCATCCTGACCGCGTCTACGCCATGGTGGTGGCGCGCGGCGACGCCGGTGGCTTCTTCCTCTCCGAAAATAGCGGCGACACCTGAACGCGCATGAGCGATCATTCCGGCGGCGACCCGCAATACTACGGCGAGATCTTCGTCGACCCGCACCGACCCGACACCATCTGGAACATCGAATCGCCGCTCACGCGCAGCACCGATAGAGGCGTCACCTGGGAGCGCATGCCCTTCCAGATACACGTCGACCATCACGAGATCGTCTTCGACCACGCCGACCCGATGCACATGTGGATCGGCAACGACGGCGGTCTGTACGAGACCTACGACGGCGGCACCACCTGGCGGCACTTCACCAACCTGCCGTTGTCGCAGTTTTATCGCGTTAGCGCCGACAACTCGCGGCCCTTCTACCGGGTGTGCGGTGGCGCCCAGGACAACGGCACCATCTGCGGCCCCTCGCGAACCCTGAACGCCGCAGGTATCCGCACCAGCGACTGGTATCGCGTCGGCGGAGGCGATGGTTTCCAGGCCTACTTCGACCCGCACGAGCCGCAGTACGTCTACGCGCAATCACAGAACGGCGCCCTCAACCGGCTCGACATGAGCACCGGCCAGAGCACCGGCATCCGGCCCACCGCCGAGCAGGAAGACCGCGGCCGCTGGCACTGGGACAGCCCACTTCTGGTGAGCCCCCATGTGCCGGGGCGCATCTACTACGGCGGCCATCGGCTGTACCGCAGCGACGACCGGGGCGACAACTGGGATGCGGTGAGCGGCGACCTGACCCGCAACCTCGACCGCCGCGAGGTTCCCATCATGGGCAAGGTGCAAGACGAAGACGCCGTCGGCCTGCACCTCTACACCACCACCATGAGCGTGCTGACCGCCCTCGACGAGTCGCCACTCGTGGAGGGCCTGCTGTACACCGGCAGCGACGACGGCCTGGTGCATGTCTCCGAAGACGGTGGCGACAACTGGACGCGCATCGAGAGCATCCCCGGACTACCCGAAAATAGCTATGTAACGGACCTATTCGCTTCGCCGCGCGACGCCGATGTCGTCTTCGCCACCTTCAACAACTGGCAGAACGGCGACTTTCGGCCCTGGGTGATGCGATCCGACGATCGCGGCCGCACCTGGGTCGACATTACCGCCAACCTACCCGAACGCTCCGGCACCTGGTCGATCGTGCAAGACCACCTCGAAGGTGATCTGCTGTTTGTCGGCACCGAGTTCGGCGTCTACTTCAGCATCGACGGAGGTGTCCGGTGGGTCGAGTTG
>Ga0114950_10004795_pt1 | contig 10517 bp, 9 predicted proteins | sample N075metaG_FD_83503 | JGI IMG/M metagenome (GOLD analysis project Ga0114950, IMG submission 83503) | Deep subsurface microbial communities from Kermadec Trench to uncover new lineages of life (NeLLi) - N075 metaG | ecosystem: Environmental > Aquatic > Marine > Ocean trench > Sediment | place... | reverse complement strand
GCAATCTTTGTGTAATTGCTCCGGTTCTCCATGCTCTATGATTTCATCTGGAATACCTAATCGTACTATCTGGGCAGAATGGTTATTGTCGGCCATGAATTCTAGTATGGAAGATCCGAATCCACCGGGCAAGCAAGCATCTTCTATTGTAATTATTTTATTGAACTTTGAAAATACCTCATTCAGCAGTACCTCATCCAATGGTTTTGCAAATCGCAAATCGTAATGTGCCGGATAGATATCTGATTTGTATAGTAATTGACAGGCATTAACAACATAATTTCCTACGTGACCAATTGATAAAATTGCCACATTTTCGCCATCACAAATTTTTCTTCCTCTTCCGATTTCAAGTTGCTCAAAAGGGGTTCTCCATTCCGGCATTACACCCTGACCCCTTGGATACCTAATCGCAATAGGACCATTGCCCGGAAGTTGAGATGTAAACATCATATTGCGCAATTCAGATTCATTCATTGGCGCCGCGATCACCATATTTGGGATACACCTCATATATGCAAGATCGTATGCTCCATGATGCGTTGGCCCATCGGCTCCCACAAGTCCTGCCCGATCCAGGCAAAAAACAACTGGCAATTTTTGAATCGCAACATCATGTATTACCTGATCGTAGGCACGCTGCATAAATGTGGAGTAAATATTACAGAAAGGGATCAATCCCTGAGTTGCCAATCCTGCCGAAAATGTAACAGCATGTTGTTCTGCGATTCCCACATCAAAGGAACGATCCGGCATTGCTTTCATCATGATATTCATAGATGATCCGGACGGCATTGCCGGAGTAACACCCATTATTTTATCATTTTGCATTGCCAATTCCAAAAGCGTCTCCCCAAATACCACTTGATATTTTGGAGGTTGTGGCATTTCAATTTCCTTTTTGCGGATTACTCCGGTTATCTTGTCAAACTTACCCGGAGCGTGCCACTTGGTCTGATCTTTTTCTGCCAATGCAAATCCCTTTCCTTTGGTGGTGATGCAGTGCAGGATCTTTGGTCCCGGGATTTTTTTAAGGTCTTCAAGCACATGCACCATGTGATCTATATCATGACCATCTACCGGGCCAAAATACCTTAAATTCAGGGATTCGAATAAGTTGCTTTGATGGAGGATCAGCGATTTAAGACTGCTTTCAAGTTTCGAAGCTATTTCCTGAGCGCTCTTGCCAAATTTGCTCATTTTCCCCAATACTTTCCAGACATCGCTCTTTAACCTATTATAGGTACCAGAAGTTGTGATATCAGTCAGGTAGTCCTTGAGCGCACCAACGTTTGGATCAATGGACATGCAATTGTCATTTAGGATAATGAGCAGATTGGAGTTTGATACGCCTGCATGATTCATGGCCTCAAATGCAAGGCCTCCTGTCATAGCGCCATCACCGATCACGGCAATGTGTTGACGATCCTTTTCATTCTTGTATTTTGAGGCTATGGCCATTCCTAACCCGGCAGAGATTGAAGTGGTGGAATGACCGACACCAAAAGTATCATATTTGCTTTCCGTTCTTTTAGGGAAACCGGAAATGCCATTGTAGGTTCTGTTGGTGTGGAAATTATCTCGTCGACCGGTTAATATTTTGTGGCCATATGCCTGATGCCCTACATCCCAAACCAATTGATCATAAGGAGTATTATACACATAATGCAATGCAACGGTTAATTCGACGACACCAAGACTTGCACCAAAATGACCACCATAGACAGAAACATTATCGACGATAAATTGTCTGAGGTCATTGCAAAGTTCCACCAATTGGGTTTGGTTTAGATTTTTAACATCATCAGGAGATTCGATTTTTGCAAGGATTTTGCCAGGTTTAATTAACATAATCTAATAGTTTAACTTTTGCATTAATCGATAATTGAACAAGAAATACCGGTAGATCTAGAAATTTGAAGTTGGCGCAAAATTACATTATTTTTTCGTTAATTTTTCTATTAATCAGTTTAATATAAATACCTTTGACCCTGATATTTCAGAATATTTACAATAATTAATACGACATCAAAAGAAGGATATAGTTGAGTTTTGAAGTAAAATTACCGCTGTTTGAAGGCCCGTTTGATCTGCTTCTATTTTTTATAGAACGGGACGAACTGGATATTTATGATATTCCTATTTCTCAGATTACAGAAAACTTCCTAAAGTATCTTAAAGAGTTGGAAAAGCTTAATCTTGAAGTAGCAAGCGAATTTATTTTGGTTGCTGCCAAACTTATGAGGATTAAGGCTAAAATGTTGCTGCCCCGTCCACAGTTGGATGAGGAAGGAAATGAAATTGACCCCAGGGAAGAGTTAGTCATGCACCTTTTGGAATACAAAAAGTATAAATCAGTATTGCAGGAGCTGGCTTCTATGGAGTCTGATATGTTGCAGAAGGAGAAAAGAGGGAATGTCCTGAAAGAGATAAAAAAGCTTTCGGAAACTGTAAATGTAGAAAGTGAACTTCAGGATATTGATTTATACAAACTATTGAAAATTTATCAAAAGGTCGTGCGGAGGTTCGAAATTGAATCGGAAAAACCAACACATAAAGTAGTTCAATATCCATATACCATCGAGCAGCAAAAAGACTTTATTCTCAGTAAAGTAATGGAGAAAAGGAAGCTTTCATTTACTCAAATCGTTGAGTATAATCAGGAAAGAATTGGAGTGATATATAATTTTTTGGCAATTCTGGAATTACTTCAACTTCAGCAAATTGCAATACGTATTGGAGAGGGGTATAATAATTTTTGGATAGAAAGACTTGAAAAGGAGATAGCTTGAAGTATTCGGTTCATTTAAATGAGATTTTCTTCTTTTTTAAAAGGTATCAAGTAGCAGTGGCAGTGGCAGTGGCAGATAAAAGGACCAAGAAGTCAGGTAATTAAATGGCATACATAGTTTCACACGAATTGTTAAAAAATTATAACCAAATGAAGTAAATTGAATAGATGGATCTTGATTCAAAAAAAATCCTAAAAACATTAAACCCTCGAAAGATATGGGTGCCTGTCGTACTTGGACTGGGCATTGTAGTTTACTTATTTTTTAGCGATCCTGATATTACGGTTGACAAGCTAAACTTAGTTTTTGACGCCACTCTGCTACCCATTTTTTTGGCTATTTTGGTTTTCTCTTGCAGGTTTGTCGGGTATGTATTTCGAATAAAAAGCATAACCAATAATGAATTAACATGGACAAGCAGCCTCTATGTGATCATTTTGTGGGAATTTGCTTCAGCAGTTACCCCATCAGTTGTAGGTGGCACCGCTGTTGCTGTTTTTATTTTATGGAAAGAAGGGATTAAGCCGGGCAAGGCCTTGGGTTTTGTATTGCTGACAGCAATTTTTGACAATATGTTTTTTGTGCTTGCAGCTCCATTGACACTCATTTTAGGGATAGAGAATGTATTTCCGGCAGTAACCGATTCTTCAGCGCTACTGGGGAACAGCATGAATTTACTGTTTTTTTTAAGCTATGGATTGATCACCATTTATACATTTATCATGGCATTTGCACTACTGATTAACCCAAGGTTGTTCAAATGGATTTTAATTAAAATAACCTCCATAAAAATCTTAAAGAGATGGCAATATGCTGCGTATGAGCGAGGAACAGAAATGATTTTGGCCTCAGACCAGCTCAAAGGAATGGGAAATAAATTCTGGCTTTACCTTTCGTTGTCCACAATATTCATCTGGTCTTCGAGATACTTTCTACTAAACTTCCTCATGGTTTCTTTTACTAAAATTTCCATTGGAGAACATGTATTTATTTTTGGAAAACAAATCATATTATGGGTAGTCATGCTCATATCACCTACTCCTGGAAGTAGCGGGGCCGCGGAATATTTTTTCCCATTTTTCTTCGAAGAAAATTTAGGGGATTATACCTTGATTGTGAATTTACTGTGGAGACTATTTACGTACTATCCTTACTTGTTGCTTGGGGCCATATTCCTGCCTAGATGGATAAAAAGAGTGTTTTTCCACGCCGGGAAGATTAACGATTAATTTTGTGGTATTGCAGGTTGAAGAATTACCAACAACATCTGCAATGGTTGATAATATGTCGGAATTGTCTCTGTGGTTCTCTGTTATTTCTCCTTAATCCTCTGTGGTTTAGATTTTTACCATGGAGGGGACAAGAGGTTTTACACTGAGATTGTACTGAGGAATTAATAGAGATCCCCTTAATACTTTTCCATTTCTGAGAAATAGAAATTCCCTTCAATCTCAGCGTTTTCATCAGAATCTGATCCATGTACTGCATTTGATTCCATCGATTTTGCGTACAATTTTCTTATAGTACCTTCGGCAGCATCTGCCGGATTTGTGGCGCCAATTAATTTTCTGAAATCAGCAACCGCATTTTCCTTTTCTAAAATTACAGCAATGATATGGCCGGAAGACATATAGTTGCAAAGGCTGCTATAAAATGGTCTTTCTGCATGGACGGCATAAAACTGTCCAGCGCGCTCTATGCTAAGCTTAACCATTTTCAAGGCAACAATTCTAAAACCTGCTTCTTCAATTATTTTAAGTATGGATCCAGAGCGACCTTCCGCAACTGCATCCGGCTTAACCATGGTAAATGTTCTATTAGTTGTCATTTTTGTTATAGATTTTGTTTAAAAGGATGCAAAAATAGAAGATCATTCAGAATCATAAAAAATTATTTAAGTTTATTGCCATATTGTCCATGCAATATTTCCGCGGAATTGCATTTTTGTTTTTATTTTTTTTATTCGCAGTTTTGCAACTTGTTTTATTTCAGCCCGCCAAGGGCTTTTTATATGCAAAATTTAAAATCGTTCAAGGAGTTTTTAAGTTCTCCAAAAAATATAGTCATAACAACGCATCATAAACCTGATGCGGATGCATTGGGTTCTTCGCTGGGCCTTTCAAGTTATTTGAAATTGAAGGGGCATCAGGTGAATGTTATCTCTCCATCGGATTATCCAGAATTTCTTTACTGGATGAAAGGGCACGAGGAGGTTATCAATTACGAAGCGGGCAATGAAAACAGGTCTGCTCAGATCATTGAAAGTGCAGATATCATATTCTGCCTTGATTTCAATAACCTGTATAGAATCAACGCCCTTGGAAAGTTGGTTCGTAAATCATCTGCTTTGAAAGTGCTTATCGACCACCATTTGGAACCGGAAAGCTTTGCAGATTATGAATTGTGGAGTACCAAGGCAGCAGCTACAGCTGAGTTGGTTTATGAGCTAATCATAAAACTGGGGGATAGACAATACATTGATCAAGGTATAGCGGATTGTCTGTATGCCGGAATAATGACAGATACCGGTCAGTTTAAGCATCCCAATACTACAAAAAATGTACACCTGGTCACCGCAGATCTTATCGAGCTTGGGGCTGATGTGGCCAAGGTTGGGAGGTATATTTATGATAACAATTCATTGGATCGGCTCAAATTTACCGGATTTATGCTCAGCAAGAAACTTAAAGTTTTGAAAAAGCTAAGAACAGCATATTTCCGGATAAGTGCAGAAGATCTCAAAAAATACAATTCAAAAACCGGAGATACGGAGGGGCTTGTAAATTATGCGTTATCTCTAAAAGGGGTCGTGTTTTCGGCGATTATAATTGAAAGGCCAGAAGAAGTCCGACTTTCCTTACGTTCAAAAGGGGATTTTTCGGTCAATGATTTTGCCAGGAATCATTTTTGTGGAGGAGGGCATCCTAATGCAGCGGGAGGAAAATCTGACCTTAATCTTGAGGAAACAGTAGAAAAGTTTGAAAGTCTTGTAAAGACTTACGAAAAGCAATTAAATAAAAATTTTATAAAAACAAATTAGCATGAATTTTAAGGTATTAAATACACTTATAACTTTAGCGGTTGTAGGGATGAGTTATGGGTGTCAATCAGAAGAATTTCTAGTTTCGGAAGATGGTTATCAATATAAGTACATCACCAAAGGAAAAGGGAAATTGCCAAAAAATGGGGAAGTTATCATGTACAACATGATCTATAAGAATGAAAAAGACTCCATTATTTTTCAATCGACGGGTACCCAGCCTGCCTTGGTCACATGCGATACAATGCAATGGGAAAATAGTGGCCCATTGTTTAAAGCATTTAAAATTATCAAGGAGGGAGATTCTATTTTGCTTAAGATTCCAACCACCGCATTGTTTTTAGAGTCCTTTAAAGCGCCAGCCGTACCTCAGGGGTTGAATCCTGATGGTGAAATTACATTTTATATTGGCGCAATTAAGATAATGACTCAGCAGGAAGCTAACGCTGAATCTCAAAAAATGAGGGAAAAGCAGCAGGAAGAAATGTTGGCGGCTAGTGTGGACCAAAAGGACAAGGAAATAGAAGTAATAGATACTTATTTGAAAGAAAATAACATCACAGCAAAATCTACTGAATCAGGTTTGCGTTATGTGATCGATGTCGAAGGCACAGGCAACTATCCTAAGCCGGGAGAAAGCGTAAAGGTACAATACACCGGCACATTACTTGACGGCACTAAATTTGATTCTTCTTATGATCGGCCTGATGACGGACCGTTTACTTTCCTTCTTGGAAGGAGACAGGTAATTCAGGGCTGGGATGAAGGCATTGCACTTTTGAAAACTGGTGGAAAAGGAACACTTTATATACCTTCTTCACTTGCATATGGACCTCAGGCCAGAGGTGCAGTAATAAAGGCAAATAGTATTTTAAAGTTCGAGGTAGAACTTGTAGGTATTGAATAAAACAAAAATAATTATGAAGTTACAGAAAGTTGGTATGAAGGGGAGGCAGTTATTCATTTTAATAGGAGTAATTTTCATTCTTCAGGGGTGTATGAAAAATGATCCGGATGTTTATGATGGGGTTGCAATTCTCCAGCAAGATATACAGACCATAAAAACATACCTGGATGCAAATGGAATTGATGCGAAAATGGATTCATCTTCGGGTGTATTTTATAATATTAATGAGAACGGTTCTGGCTTCAAAACGGTATTAAATGCGGATATTGAGATTAATTTCAAAGGAGCTACATTCGATGGTGCAGAATTTGTAAATACTATTGGTGACGGCCCTGCATCAGTAAGCTTGGGACCTGATAATACATTGGCAGGAATAACAGATGGGCTACTTATTGCATTAATCGGTTTGAATGAAGGTGATTCGGTGACTATTTATGTGCCATCTCCCTGGGGATATCAAAATGATGCATATCAAAATGTACTACCAAATAGCATTTTGGTGTATAATGTAAGATTGATCAAGATTGAAAACCTTGAAGAAGATTACGCGAGCATCGATGCTTTTGTGGTGGAAAATAATTGGACTGCCTCCATTGAACCCGAATATGGGATCCGGTATATAGTTCATAGAACTGGAGACCAGGATGTAAAAGCTGAAAACGGAGATGATATTTCTGTTCATTATCAGGGAGAATTATTTGACGGGACGATTTTTGATTCATCGGTTGGTAAAAGTCCGTTGGATTTTACATTGGGTAGTGGTTCGCTGATCGTTGGTTTTGAGGCAGGTGCGTCTCAGTTGCATGACAAAGATTCAGCCACAATCTTAATCCCGCCTGTTTATGGTTATGGTAAAAATGGAAGTGGAAATGTAATACCGGGAAATACACCATTACGTTTTGGTCTGGATGTTTTAAACATCACAAAAAATTGATGATTGTCTATGAGAATTTGTTTTGCGACAAATAATAAAAATAAACTCAGAGAAATAAAGAGTAAACTTGGAGAGGCTTATGATATCATAAGCCTCTCTGATTTAGGGCATACGGAAGAACTGTCGGAAACCCACGACACGCTGGAAGAAAACTCACTTGAAAAAGCGCAATTTATCCATGAAAAATATCAAATTAATTGTTTCGCGGATGACACAGGTTTGTTGGTTGAAGCCCTGAATGGTGAACCTGGCGTCAACTCCGCTAGATACGCCGGTCCCGGCAAGAGTAGTGATGACAATATGCAATTGCTCCTGGATAAGCTGAAAGGACAGAAACATCGCAATGCGAAATTCATCACAGTCATCACATTAATACTTGATGGAAATGCCCATCAATTTTCCGGAGAAATAGATGGCGTAATTTCCGGAGAGCAGTCAGGGTCCAAAGGTTTTGGATACGATCCAATTTTTATTCCCAATGGTTGGCAAAAAACTTTTGCGGAAGTAGATTTGAAAGAAAAAAATAAAATCAGCCATCGCTCTATAGCGGTGGAAAAACTGGTGGAATTTTTATCTAAAATCAAATCTTAGATGAACAAACCTTTAGTCATTGGGGTGACCGGTGGGAGTGGTTCCGGGAAATCGCTCTTTCTTCACGAACTTCTCAAGAAATTTTCAGATACTGAAGTATGCCTGATTACCCAGGATAATTACTATAAAAAAAGGGAGCAACAGCCGGTAGACAAAAATGGGATTAAAAATTTTGATTTACCCGAATCGATAGAAGGTGAGCGCTTACACCAGGATATTCTATCTATAATGAATGGGAACGAAGTCAATATCACCGAATACACATTTAATAATCCTAAAGTTGTTCCCAAAAAGTTAGTATTCAAACCTGCACCGATTCTGATTGTAGAAGGGATACTTGTTTTTTATTGGGATAAAATAAGATCGCTGATTGATCTGAGTGTATTTATCGATGCTAAAGATCTGATTAAAGTAAAACGCAGAATTTTGAGAGATGCTGTAGAACGCGGGTATGATCTGGATGACGTACTTTATCGGTATGAGCATCATGTGGCGCCATTTTATGAGCAATTTTTGGAGCCAATAAAACAGGATATGGATATAGTTATTCCCAACAACACTCATTTTCAGAAAGGAATGGAGGTATTAGCAGCTTTTATCAGAAATCGTATAGCCACGATATAATCTCAGGAAAATCGCATTTTTAATATACTGCTCGGAAAATAGAGTTACTGATTATTAAACTGTCGCACTTGTTGTGCATGATGATTTCTATGTATTAAGAAGATCATGAATGGCATTTTTAGTTTGCCGGTGACAGCAGCAATGAGGACGGAGACAATTAACCAGATCTCTCCTTGCGGTCGAGATGACAGGTAACGATGACAAGGTGGGGAGGTTTCATATCGGCAATGCTCAGAATCACAAAAAAGCAACTAAAATCCTTGGTTTGATTGTTTTCTAATGACGCGGCCTAAAGATAAGATGATTGATGATAAGCGGATGTTGTGCCAAGGATGGAGCGGCCTGTTTGAGCCCGAAGTAGGTTTGCGGGTAGCAGGCGAGTAGCGACAGCCAGCCCGGGCACCCAAATTGTAAATTCTAAATGTTAAATGCGATTTACCTGGATTTAGCTCACTCAACTTCTTGATTTTCAAGGAATAATTTTTACCTTTGCTCGCCCAAATAAGAAAATGGAAAAAGTTAAAAAATCGGTTTTATTAGTCTTGGCATTTATTGTCTTTCTACTCGTCACAGGCGGAGAGTACGCCAATGATTTGCTTGAAGCAAAAGCGCAGGTAGTTGCTGATTTAGCAGAGGAAAAAAATGACTCCCTTCCCAATAATGCGGAATTATCTTTTGATATCTTTAATTCAGTAATCCAGGTTTCTCATCTTGTATTTAATTCTGATCTCGTATTTGAATTTGATCTTCCACAGATTAATGAGACAAAAGCCCACGCTGTATTTAACACAGCGCTAAACTTATCCAATTATTTTAAGACATTATTTAGATCAATTATCTCCCCAAACGCTCCCTGATTGATGTATTCATTTATATCAACCAAACTAATATCACACATATTTTAAGAAGTAAATAAATTTAATTTTATAATTTTTATGAAAAATCAAGGTATAGTTGTCTTTCTGACAATCATCGTTACGTTGCTTTGTTTATACTATTTGTCTTTCACTTTTATATCAAATTCAGTACAAAAAAAGGCAATTGAGTACGCTAGTGATGCGGGTGGAAATATAGATTTCGCAAAAAAACAATCGTTTCTGGATTCTGCGTGGAACGAGCCGGTTTTTAATCTTTTAGGCATAGAGTATACATATAAAGAAATCAAAGAGACCGAACTTGGTCTTGGTCTTGACCTCCAGGGTGGGATGCATGTAACTCTCGAAGTTTCCCCGGTAGATATCATAATAGGGTTAAGCGGAAATAATGATGACCCCGATTTCCTCGCTGCATTGGATCAAGCTGAAGAACTGCAAAGAAATAGCCAACAGGGTTATGTGGATCTTTTTCAGCAGGCATATAGTGAAATTAGCCCTGACGGAAAGCTAGCTATTATTTTTGCAACTGCGGCTAATAGAGAAAAAGACATCAGCTTTCAATCCTCTGATGGCGACATAATAGATCTTATCAAAGATGAAGTCTCGCAGGCTATCGACAGATCATTTAACATTTTGAGAACCAGGGTTGACCGTTTTGGGACTTCGCAGCCAAATATTCAACTACTTGCAGGAACCGGAAGAATTCAAATAGAATTACCAGGAGTAGATAACAGGGAAAGAGTGAGAAAGCTTT
>Ga0114950_10004792_pt1 | contig 10519 bp, 6 predicted proteins | sample N075metaG_FD_83503 | JGI IMG/M metagenome (GOLD analysis project Ga0114950, IMG submission 83503) | Deep subsurface microbial communities from Kermadec Trench to uncover new lineages of life (NeLLi) - N075 metaG | ecosystem: Environmental > Aquatic > Marine > Ocean trench > Sediment | place... | reverse complement strand
GGCACGTGCAGGTAATCAAGCGACCCACCGGTGATCCCCCGTCTCGGGCTCTGTGGGGTCAGCGAAACCCGATTTCGGTTGCGCGCGACCGACGTGCCATGCTTCGCACCCGCCCTTGGCGGGACGCTCGCCGACGGGTCCGGAACCGCGTTGCCGGACCGGCTCGACCAGCTCAGCGTCGAGCTCGGCTTCACCCGCTACACCGACGGCTCGCTCGGCACGTTTGATCTCTTCTGTATCACCGCGGCGCTGATGGTCGGCACGGCGGGTCTGCCGCACGTCATCGTCCGCTTCTACACGGTGCCGCGTGTCGCGGCGGTCCGCATCAGCGCCGGCTGGGCGCTGGTGTCTATCGCCGTGCTCTACACGACGGCGCCGGCCATCGCGGCGTTCGTGCGTACGAACCCGCTGGAGACGGTGCCGAACCACCGCTATACCGAGATGCCCGATTGGTTCACGCGCTGGGAGGACACCGATCTCATCGCGTGGATCGACAAGAACGACGACGGCGTGATCACCTACACGGCGGGCCGGGCGTTCTACGGCAAGCCGCAGTTCGCGATGCCCCCCGAGGCCGCCGACGGTCGCGGATCGTACGGCGAGCGTCTCCTGGCGAATACGCCGACCGACGGCGCAAACGAGCTGTACATCGACTGCGACATCATGGTGCTCGCGAACCCCCAGATATCGAAGCTGCCCAACTGGGTGGCGGGGCTCGTCGCGGCCGGCGGGCTGGCGGCCGCACTCTCCACGGCTGCAGGCCTGCTGCTGGTGATCTCGACGTCGGTCGCGCACGACCTGCTGAAGAAGACGTTCCGCCCCCAGATCACCGAGCGCGGAGAGCTGCTCGCGGCGCGGGTGGCGGCGGGTGTCGCGGTGTGCATCGCGCGGGCTACTTCGGCCTCAACCCGCCGGACTCGTGGTGCACGCCGCCCTCAAGCGGGCCATCTGACGAAACTGCGTTGGCCGAGAATCTTGGCCACTGGTCGCGATGGCTACGAGCGCGTACGCGACGCGGCCGAGAGGGCTTTGCCACGTCTCCGCGGCTCACGCGTGATCCGGAGCACGGCATCGACGATCTCGTCAACGTCCATGAGTGCCGGAAGCGCCGCCCACCGGCCGGTGCGCTCATTGCCGAACGTCAGGAGACCGGCGTGGTTGGCCTTGTCGGCGTCGAGGATCGGGTCCGGGTCAAAGACGCCGAGCTTGTGGCGAAGCCCGTCGATCTCGTCGTACTGCCCCGTCAGGTAGATCCAGCCCGGCCCCGCCCCGAAGTCGGCGGCGTACGACTTGAGCACCTCCGGCGTGTCGACCTCCGGGTCCAGGGTGATCGACAGAATGGTGATGTCGGTTCCGACACGGTCGCCCAGGAGTTCCTGTATCTTCACGAGCGAGCGGGTGGTAGGCGGGCACTTGCCGGTGCACTGGGTGTACATGAAGTTGATCACGACGACCCGGTCCTTGACGAGGTCGTCGTAGAAGTGGACCGGGTCACCGTCCTGCGTGTAGAGCCGGATGTTGGGAAGGTTGCTTCTCATCTGCTCCCTGGCCAAGCGGGTGTGCGCGCTCTCGCGGCCCTTGCCGTTGGGCCCCGGCTCGGTGAACCCGCCGGCCGTGCTCTCGGCGTGCCGCCGGGGCCCTGCGCACCCGGCCACCAGCAGCGCCGGTATGCCGAGCATGAGCGCCCGGCGAACAGCCGAGTGACGGTTGGCATCATTCGTGCACATTGAAGACTCCCATCATCCGCATGTCTTCGTGTTCGATGTTGTGGCAGTGAAAGACGAACCGGCCGGGGAAGGTCCGGAACTTCATGTAGACCTCGGCGACCTCGTCGGGTCCCAGCAGGACCGTGTCCTTCTTGGCCGCGTCCTGTGGCTCCAGTGGCCGCTCCGCGAGGCTCTGAATCTGGTGGGCCTCCAGGTGAATGTGGATGGGATGAACCCAGCCGCCCGAGTGGTTCTCGAGGATCCATCGCTCGGCGGTGCCGAGCTCGGGGTCCGCGTCATCGCGGTCGGGATCGAAGAAGCGCTCGTTGATTGTCCAGGCGCCGTCCTCGCGGTCGAAGACGAAGTATCTCGTCCGGACGATCTCGTCCGCGGTGATCGGGACGTGCGGACGCAGCGGGTCCCCCGGCTCGATCGTGGCGTCACCTCTCGGGCTGCCGGAGTTCGGACCCTCGGCGACGGGTTGCGCCGACAGGGAGGGGGGGGATGGGGGGACAGGTGCTGAGCCCACGATGAATTTCATAAGGGGCGTACCCGGTATCTTGAAGTCGTCCAGATCGTCCGGGCCGGTCCCGTCCTCCTGCTCGAGGATGTTCTCGAGGAACAACTCGTCGGGTGCGTTGGTGAAGTCGATGATCACGTCGGCCCGCTCGGCCATCGACAGCAGGATGTGCGGCCGTTGCACGGCATTGGGCAGGAGCCAGCTGTCGTTGCCGATCTGGGTGACGGACTGGCCGTTGCTGAGCCGAAGCGCGTACACCCGCGCATTGGAGCCGTTGAGCATCCGGAAGCGGTACTTGCGACGCTGCACGTGGAACCTGGGCTGGATCACGCCGTTGACCGTGTATCGGTCGCCCAGGACGCCGTCGTGCTCCATGGGGTTGTAGAGCAGCGCGCCGTTCTGATCGAAACGACGGTCCTGGAAGACGAGCGGTATGTCGAAGAGATGGCTCGGCAGCACGCCGCTGTTGATCAGGTCCAGCTCGAGGTCGTCGAACAGGAGATAGAACCCGGACATGCCCATGTAGACGTTGCGGGCCGTGACGTCCATCGCGTGGTCGTGGTACCACTGGGTGGAGGTGAACTCCGAGTCATCATCGTCCGGGGCGATGTTCGGATAGCAGTAGTCCTTGAACTCCCCCCCGAAGACGAAGTCGTCGGGGAACCCGTCCGACCCGAACGGCGTGTGACCACCGTGATTGTGGATTGAGAGCTCGGTATCTACGCCGTCCAGGTCGAGGTCGTTGATGAAGCGGACCACGATCGGCTGGTTCCGGTGCACCTTGAATGTGGGGCCGGGCCACGAGCCGTTGTACCCCCAGAACTCCGTCAACTTCCCGGGGAAAAGTTCGCGCCGGCCCGTCCGGAGGGAGATCTCGTAGAGGTGCGGCGGCGGGAGATCGGGGAAGCCGGGTATGTCGAGCGAGCATTGAGGATCAGCGGGGCCCACCGTGAAAGCCCGCACCGGCCTGGCCACCTCCGGTAACAACAAGTCCTGCTGGAACGGCACGACAGGGGGACTCGGAGGATCATCATCGTCGGCCCGGGCTCGACCGGCCGGCACCAGTGCGGCGCCACCGGTCACCATGCCGAGCTTCAGCAACTCACGCCGCGACAGCTGCTGTTTCTCGCACCGTGCACGCAACCGCTGAGCGTTCCTCGACATTGTCAGGCCCCTTCCGGAAAGAGGGTCGCACAATGCAGTCGCGAGATCAAGAACCATTTGGACGCGAGAACGCACTCGGATTTCGGGGTCCATCACGCCATGCGTCTGGACGGCCGACGACCGCGCCGGACGCGAGCGGCTCGCCCACCTCCCAGAGCTTTCTCGCCCAAGAGACTGCAGCGGGCGTGGTGGGACTGAGCAATCGACGGCGTGCCGCGGATTCACGTCACGACCCATCTTGCCCAGCCACAACTGGTTGGAGCCGCCGCGATGCGAAGCGCCGATTCAACTGTTTACCTTGCTGTCGCCCGTGTGGGACGATATGCCCGGCGGTGCAAGGCCGGGAACATTAGAAGAAGGAGCAAGCAGATGACAACATGAGGTTTTTCGGTCGTCAAGGCGGTGTCGCTAGGGTCACCGCGCGATCCTGCGCGGACTGACCGTCGACGTCGCCAACTGCAACAACGCGGGGATCGTCGTCACCGGTGCCCAGGACCTCGAGATCACGGAGGCCGGCGGCACGGCCTCGTTCTCCGTCGCGCTCTCGGGCCCGGTACCGACCGAGGTCGTGCTGGTGCTGCTCGTCAGCACCGACACCACCGAAGGCGAGGTCGGCGCGTCCGCCCTCACCTTCACCCCCGGCAACGCGTCGGTGCCTCAGACGGTCGTGGTCACGGGCCAGGACGATCTCTTCCCGGGCGGCGACGTGGACTACGAGATCGGACTGCTCGCCAGCAGCCTCGACCAGTGCTTCCACGGCATGCTCGGGCCGGGCGTTCCGGAGATCAACCTCGACGACGAAATCTCCAACTGCCCCGCGGGCCTCGACGGCGACGGCATCGTGGGAATCCTCGACTTCCTGGCGGTGCTCGACCAATGGGGCGCCGGTGACGCCGGTGGTGACGTCAACGGCGACGGAACCGTGGACATACTGGACTTCCTCGCCGTGCTCGCCGCGTGGGGGCCGTGCCGAGAAACGTGTCGTGACGACACATGATGACGGTGTGAGGGGGGCAAAACAGACCGGGACCCTGATCTTCGCAGCGAAGAACAGGGTCCCGGTCGCTTCCTGTTAAGCACACCCGCAGATCGAGACTGCCTTGCCTGCAGCGGTGCGCCCCTCATTCTCAAAGTGCGGTAACGTCGAGCGCGAGACCAATCATCCGTCCATCCAACAAGCACCGGCTCGCGCGTGTTACGCGCGTATCAAGCAGCCGGCGATCTGACGAAACTGCGTTGGCTCATACGCTGGTCGTACAGCTCACACGTTGGTCTCGCCGTCGAGCTTTCTTCGCGCCCGCCGCTTTGCCGCCAGCAGGTTGCTCGTCGTCTCGCCTGGTGTGGGTTCTTCGGTGGTCGGCGCCGGATCGGTTGGCTCGTCCTGGGCAGGCTTCGGGGGCGGGGTCTTGCCGGCCAGCGCATCGAGTGCCGCGGCGACCCTGGCCGGGTCGGGGCCGGTGCGTTCCGGGAGCGGGGGTGAGTGCGGGACCGGGGCTGGAGGCGTGTAGACCGCGTGCGTCGGTACCGTCGGCTGTTCGCCGGGTGCCATTGTCTGTATCGGGCGGGGCTGCACCACTTGTGCGCTCGCCTGTCGCAGCGTCGCAAGGGTCGCTGCCGCTTCGCGGCCGCGCACCTCGTGCGGTTCGACGCGGGCCGTCGCGCGTCGAACGCTTCGACGTACAAGTAACGCATCCCACGCCAGCCGCCGCGCGGCGACGTCAATGAGCACCAGCGCGATCGCCAGCCACAGCAGCGTCCGCCAGGCCGGCAGCGCCGCGCGGCTGGGTGCCATGCCGGTGCGGTCGAAGAGCTCGACCGCCGTGGGTTGCGTCAGGTCCAGGACGCGGCCGCCGGTCAACGCCGCGATCCGCTCCAGCAGCTGTTCGTTGCTGCGGAACTTGCGGAACTCGGCGCTGGACGACTGGCTGGCGCCGCCGATCACCGGCGCGAGCTGCCGCGTGCCGCGTCGCGGGCTCAGCGCGACGACGTAGTTGCCCGGCACCGACGCCCGGATCGACGCCTCGTAGCGGCCGGGCGCCGTCTGGCGGAGCCGGACCGGGACCGATTGACCGTCCGGCGTGTACACCGTGCCGTCGACGTGCAGGTAGTCCAGGAAACCCTCTTCGCGCGAGGCATCGAGCGTCATGAACAGCCGCCCGTCTTTCACGATGCTGACCAGTTCGGCATCCGGGTCGGCCGGTGGTCGCGCGATCATGCGCGCCAGCTGCGCCCAGAACGTTCCGTAGCCGGGCCACTGCACCCATTCGCGTGACCACCCGCCCCCGGCGTCGGAGGTGAACGCCGCGACCCGGCCCAGGCCCACCTGCCAGTGGGCCAGCAGCGGTTCGCCGTCGGGGTCGGTCATCTCCAGGGTCACCGTCGGTTCGGGACGCGTCGCGGTGATCACCAGGCCGCCGAGCGGCGGTGCGTTGTCGAGACCGGCGGTCAGGGTCGATCCGGTCGCGAGGACGACCGGGACGAACGGGGTCTCCTTCAGGAGCGGCTTGTTGATGACCTGCACGGAGTCGACCAGTACGCGCGGCAGTGTGCGCGGGTTGCGCACGGGGTAGAACTTGCCACCGCCCAGTGTCGCGATGCGCTTGAGCGTTTCGTGGTCGGCGTCGTCGCCCACCGCGATGGTGGTGATCCTGATGCCGTCGGCGACCATCGCGTTGACCAGGTCGTCGAGGTCGGTGACGTGCGACTGGCCGTCGCTGAGGCAGACGACGAGCTTCTTCTTGGCCTCGATGCCCCGGAGCATGCGGTGGGCTGCCCGCAACGCGGGTTCAAGATTGGTCCCGCCGTCGGACGTGATCGCCCGCACCCGCTCGGTGATCCGCGCCGGGTCGTCGTTGCGTTGCAGCGGGACCTGGACGTGCGCGAAGAAGTCGAACGAAATCACCCCGATGAGGCTCTCGCGACGCAGCGACTCGATGGCCAGTGCCGCCGCCTCGTTGGCGATCACCTGCTGGGTCGTCCGCGTGCCGGCGACACGCCGGTTCATGGAACCGGACTGGTCGAGCACGAGCACGAGTGCCGCGCCGGCCAGCTTGAGCTCGCGCGGCGGATCGAGTTCCAGCGGCAGGATCGCTTCCACGGGCGTTCCGTTCCAGCCGCCGGCGCCGAAGCCATGCTCGCCGCCGATCATGATCATGCCCCCGCCGAGGTCGTGGACATAACGCCCGAGCAACGCCTGTTGAACCGGGTTCAACTCGAACGCCGCGATGTTGTCGAGGATGATCAGGTCGTACCGCTGCAGCGAGAGCAGGTCCTCGCCGAGCGCCTGCGGCCGGTCGACCGTGACGGGGATGTCGGCCTGTCGCAACGCGCTGGCGACCAGGTTCGCCGACGCGTTGCCCCGCGTGTCGAGCACGAGCACCGTGCCGCGCCCCGGCGTGGCGGTGAACGAGTCGCCGCGGTTGTTGACCAGCAGCACGTCGGCCGCGGGGTCGTCGGCTTCGAACGTGGCTTCGAAGCGATTGATCGGCGTCTCGCCCAGGACGACCTGCGCGAGTTGCACCGAGCGACCGGCCGGCACGAGGATCGGCCTTGCCGTCCCCGGTGCCGCGCCGTTGAGGTCCACGAGCCGTCCTTCGTGGCGCAAGTGCAGCCGGCCCGTCGTCGGTCCCGTGGAATCGAGCACCACGCGAACCGTGACCGTCTGGCCGGGCTGCGCCGTCGGTGGGCTCTCGACGCGGACGACCTGCACGTCACCGGTCACCTCGTAGGTGATCGGCGCCACGTCGATGGGGACGCCGGCACGCGCAGCGGCCGCGCCGGCGTCGCCGAGGAACCCCGCGGCGGCCTGTCGGGCGGCATCCTCCGCGTCGCCGGCGGTCTGGTTGCCGTCGCTGACCAGGATGATTCGACGGGCCGTGTCGGCAGGGAAGATCGCCAGGGCCAGGCGGATCGCATCGGCGATGTTCGTGCCGTCGGCGATCGACACGTCGAGGTTGTCGTCGACGTACGCGCCGCGCACGGGGACGGAGATCACCGTCGCCTCCCCGTCGAACACGATGAGGCCGAAGCGGTCGTCGGGGCCGCGGCTCCGGGTCGCCTGGCGGAACCATTGACGCACGTACTCGACGTTCGAGGGATGGTCCATGTCCGGCACGTCCGGAAGCCGGGCGAACCGTTTCACCGACCCGCTGAGGTCGAGCACGCCGATCACGGTCATGTTGTCGTGCTCGCGGACGGTCCGCGGTCCGGCCAGCATAACGACCAGTGTCAGGAGCACGACCGTGCGCAACGCCACGACCACGGTGCGGCGCAGCCGGTCCATGGCCGCCAGACAACGCCAGCTCAGTACCACCAATGGCACGACGATGAGTCCCAGAGCGAGGATCCAGGGCTGGTCGAACTGCAGGCTCATTGCGTGCCGCCGTCGGGGGCGGGTTTCGGGGGCGGCGGCGCGTCGACCGACTTCTCAAGCCGCCCGAAATACCGCCGGATGAACTCGTGGTACCGCGAAGGAACGACCGACTTCTCGACGGCCTGCTCGGCCGCGTCGCGCGCCCGGCGGACGGCTGCCCGCCCGCCGGCGCCCGCCGGCGTCGGCGAGCCTTCGACCGGCGCGTCGCTAAGCCACTGGGCAATGATTTGCTGGTTCCGCTGGTCCTGGTCGTCGAGGTCGCGAAGGTCGACGTCCTCGAACGCCGGTGGCGGCGGGCGCGCGTCCGCTGGTGCTCCGGGAACACCGCTGTCCTTCTCCCCACCCGGATTGCTTGCGTTGCCCATGCCCTCCGGCGGCGTCCCCGGCTTGTCCGGGTCGGTGCCCTGCATCCGCATCCACTGCTCGAGCATCTGCTGCTTCTGCTCGTCGGTCAGCGTGTCGGCGAGCTTGCGCGCCGCTTCGCGCAGCCGCTCGCTGTCGGCCTGTTTGCCGTCCGCGTCCTGCCGGGCCCGCTGCAGTTGCCGCAGCAACTCGCTGACGGAGGGCTGCTCACCGGGTTGCTCACCGGGTTGCTCACCGGGCATCGGCCTGGATCGTTCGACCGCCTGCCGGCGTTCGGCGGCGGTGTCATCGGCGCGGGGGCGGGGGACCTGCCGGGCAGCCGGGTCACCGTCACCGTCCGCACGACGCGCCTGCCCGTCGGGCTGCTCGCCGCCCGGGCGCTGTTGCGGCTCCTGGCCCGGCGCCTGTTCCTGTTCCTGTTCCTTCTTCTTCTGCTGCTGTTGCTGTTGCTGCTGAGGTTCCTCGGGCCCTCGTTCGATTTCGTCGGCGGCGTTCTGGAGCGCTTTGGCCAGGCGTTCGCGCTGCTCGTCGACCTGGTCGCCGACGGCCTGCCGTTGCCGCGCGGCGTCGAGGTCCTCGGCGATGCGCCGGCGCGTTTCCGGATCGTCGATCGCGTCGCCGGCGGTCGCGCGGTCCTGCTCGTCGAGTGCCTCGCGCAGTCGCTCGACTTCGGACTGGTCGGAACTACCGGGATCTTCCGTGTCGCGCCGGGCATCGAGCCGTTCGGAGAGCTCGCGAAGCTCGCGGGCGACGTCATCGCGTTCCGGGCCCGGCAGCTCGTCCGCGCGCTGTAAGAGCTCGTCGAACCGTTCGGCGGCGTCGTCGAGCTCGCCGCGGCGTACGGCGTCGAGGAACTCGCCCAGCTCGGCCGGCGGTTCGTGGGACAGCGCGGCGTGTTGCTCGGCCTCGGCGAATCGCCGGGTGACCTCGTCGACGACCTCCAGGTTCCGCTGCGCGTCCCGGGCGAGGCGGTCGGCCATCTCCTGCATCGTCGCCGCCGACTCGTCGCGCAGGCGCGACAGCTCGATCTCGTCGACCGCGGGTTCGGCGAGCTGCTCCGCCAGACGCTCCAGCGTGTCCATGTCCCGGCGCGAAACGGTGTCGAACGACTCCTGGTCGAGCGCGTCCATGGTCTCGTCAATCGCTTCGACGATTGCGGTGCGCTGTTGTTCCAGCGCGGCGCGCGTCGCGGCGGGTTCCTGCGCGCCGGCGGCGCCCAGGGCGGGCAGGAAGGCGACGCCGGTTGCAAGTGTTGCGCCCAGCAACAACGCGACGGGCCAGATCGCGGTCAGGTGGATCGGCGTCGCATGACGTACGTTGACGGTTTCGGCGACACGCTGTGCATCGAGGCGGGCAAGCTCGGTCAGCTCGCCGCGCGACCGGCCGTGCCGGATCGCGACGCCGGTGCCCAGTCGATCCTTGAGGCCCAGTTGCCGATCCAGCCGCACCGCGACGTCGAAGCTGCTCGGCCGGCCCAGGACCGCGACGACGGCCGTGATCACGGCCGCGACGGCTATGAGAATCGGGTACGCCGCGTGCGGGACCACGAGATCGGTGGCCCGGTCCAGCACGAGCAGGGCGAAACCCACCCCGACACCGATCGCCAGGCCGCGGCCCGCCCCCAGGAGGGCCAGGTCGAAGGCGGCCCTGCGTCGGGCCCTGGCGACGATGCGTTCGAGTGCACTCATGGATTCGTCTCGTCAATCATATCGGTCCGGGAAAAACGGCCGCCGGAGGACGTCACGGCCTTGCGAGGCCGATCAGACCCGCCGGATGAATTCGGCGGGTCGTACCAGAGCGAGTGTCGGCCCGGAGGGCCGTACGGAGCGCTACAGGGAGTCCCCGGAGGGCCGTACGGAGCGCTAAAAAAAGTTCAACAGGAACGGTGGACGGGTGCCCGCGTCGGACCATGTGGGGGAGGGCGACGTCCATCGAAAGGAACTGCGTCATGCGTTGGATTCTTCTGCTTGGCTTGTTTGTCACCGGGCACGCCAGTGCCGCCGGGTTGCTCGCGCCGAACGACCAGACCCTGCCGCCGTTGCGGATCACCGACCACCTCGTGGACGTCAAGATCCACGACCGCATCGCCCTCACGACAGTCACCCAGACCTTTCACAACGACACAGGCCGGCGGCTGGAGGCGACCTACATCTTCCCGCTGCCCGAGCACGCCGACCTGACGGACTTCCAGATGTCGTTCAACGGCAAGTTCGTCCAGGGCGAGGTTTTGCCCGCCGACGAGGCCCGGCGGATCTACGAGTCGATCGTCCGGCGCACAAAGGACCCGGGACTGATCGAGTTCATCGGCCGCAGGCTCCTGCGGATGCGCGTCTTCCCGATCGAGCCCGGCAGCGACACGACGATCAAGATGAGCTACCAGCAGATCACCCGTCC
>Ga0114950_10004790_pt1 | contig 10522 bp, 9 predicted proteins | sample N075metaG_FD_83503 | JGI IMG/M metagenome (GOLD analysis project Ga0114950, IMG submission 83503) | Deep subsurface microbial communities from Kermadec Trench to uncover new lineages of life (NeLLi) - N075 metaG | ecosystem: Environmental > Aquatic > Marine > Ocean trench > Sediment | place... | reverse complement strand
GTTTGACCGATCAGATTACCGGATCCTGAGCTCAGCTGACTGTACGCACCATCAAAGGATTTTTTTGCCTGATCCAGACGCATTCCTACGTCTTTTAGGTTTTCTGTGAAACCTACAAATTTGTCGTATAACAAGCCGGCCCGGTGGGCGATGTCCCGGGCGTTGGTGTTTTGCTTGTGTACCCGCCACACGGAGGCGACGGTGCGTACCGTGGCGAGGAAATTTGCCGGGGATAGTAAGGCGACGCGGTGCTTTAATGCGTATTCCGGCAAGGTCGGATCAGTTTGTAAAGCGCTTATCAGGGCCGATTCTATCGGTACAAACATGAGTACAAAGTCGAGCGCATTGAGTTCTTCGACATCGGGGTAGTTCTTCTTACCCAAACCGGAGATATGTGCCTTGATCGAGCCGACATGTTCGGCCATCAGGGCATCGCGACGTGCTTCATCTTCTTCTGACTGGTAACGTGTCCACGCGGTCAGGGAAACCTTGGAGTCGAGAATGATGCTGCGGTTTTCGGGCAGCTTCAGTACGAAATCCGGTTGCAGGCGCTCGCCATCCTTGCCGGTTGTGGAGACCTGGGTGTAGTAGTGCTCGCCCTTGGTCAGACCGGCCAGTTCCATCAGTCGCTCGAGTTGCTGCTCGCCCCAATTGCCCTGTGCTTTGACATCATGGGTCAAGGCCCTGGTCAGATTTTGGGCTTCCTTGTGCAGGCGCTCGTTGAGACCCTCCATTTGCTTGAGCTTTTCCTGCAGGGCAGCGTGTTGACGTATGTCCTCGCGGCTGTTTTCATCAACGGTTTTACGGAAGTTATCGATATCTTTGGACAAAGGTTTCAACAACCCGCTCAGCTGCTTCTCACTGAGCTCGGTGAACCGTTTTGAGCGTTCATCAAAAACTTTGCCGGCCAGCCTTTCGAATGATTCGCTGAGTCTTTTTTCAGCTTCCTGGAGTGTGGTTTTCTCGGCCTTATGATGTTGCTGCTGTTCTTCAAGCCTTGTTTCAACAATCGCCAACGAGCGCTGTACTTCAGCCAGTTCTTCCTCACGGGATTTCAGATTGGCTTCAAGTTCCATATTGACGGGTACCATACGCTCTGATTCGGCCTCAGCACCTTTGCGTCTGGCTGATTTCGCCATCGACAATGCGCCAAGCAATCCGATGAGCAAGCCAATTAACAGACCCGCAAACAGCCCGATAATAATGCTATTGATATCCAATTGTGCCAACCATTCATTCATGATTTATGATGCTCTTTTTGCTCAGTGGTCTGTTTAATTTCTTGCCACAGGGCTTCCATTTCATCCAGCCCCATACTCGCCAGACCATCGTGCCCGCCTACAGCATTTTCCATGGCCCTGAAGCGTCGTTCGAATTTTGCATTGCCACGCCGCAACGCTGTACCGGGGTCGATATCGAGTTGCCGTGCGAGGTTGGTGGCGACAAATAGCAGGTCGCCCAATTCATCCTCCATGGCATCGCGGTCACCGGAAACCATCGCTTCGCGCATCTCTGCCAGCTCTTCTTCAAACTTATCCAGTACAGGTTCGGCTGAACCCCAGTCAAAACCAACCTTTCCGGCGCGTTTTTGCAATTTGATGGCGCGGGTCAACTCTGCCATGCCGGCAGGAATTCCATCCATCAGGCTATGTTCGCCTTTTTGTTTTCGCTCGTCTGCCTTGTAGTCTTCCCATACCCGCTTTTGATGGGCGGCATCCTTTATTTCAAGATCGGCAAATACATGCGGATGACGGCGCAGCATTTTGTCACAGATTGCCTGGTGTACATCTTCAAAGTCAAAACTACCCTGCTCTTTTGCCATCTGGGCGTGAAATACCACCTGGAATAGCAGGTCACCCAGCTCATCTTTCAGGTCAGGCATCTCACCGCGCTCGATCGCATCGGCCACCTCGTATGCTTCTTCGATGGTAAACGGTGCAATGGTCGAGAAATTTTGCTCAATATCCCAGGGGCAGCCGTTTTCGGGGTCGCGTAATCGTTGCATAATGTCGAGCAATTGTTGCATTTATTTCCTGTTAACCGGCTTTCAGAGACACACTCAGGCGCGCACCGCCCAGGTCGCTGTTATCGATGGTTATGTCACCATTGTAAGCACTAACGATTTCCAAAACGATAGCCAAACCCAGGCCATGCCCCTCGACACGTTCATCTCCTCGCACACCACGTTGTAACAGTTGTTCGCGTTTATCCGTCGCTATACCGGGGCCGTCATCTTCCACTGTAAAAACGATGCCGGCACGCGCATCACTCTCATCAAGTGCATGCGCAGATACCCGAATCTGGCCATTACCATACTTGCAGGCATTATCGAGCAGGTTTCCTGCCACCTCGAGCAAGTCACGTTGCTCGCCAAAAAATTCAAGGTCAGGCTCTATCATGACATCGGTGTTTATCATTTTCCGAGAATACACACGATTCAATGATTGCAAAAGCCGCTCCACCTGCGATTTGACGGCGACAGCCTGTGCAATCGAGCGGCGGGTGGAGGCAGCGGCACGTTGCAGGCGAGTGGCGATCAGGTGCTGCATATCAACGACGGCATTTTCAATCGCCACAGTTTTTGCTGAAGCTGCAGCAGAAGAATCTGCGGGCAAACTTGAGCGGATGACAGAAAGTGGGGTTTTCAGACTGTGTGCGAGCGAATCAAGGGCATTGCGGTAGCGGGTCTGGTTTGACTTTTCAGTGTCAAGAAGGCGGTTGAGGTTGCGTTTGAGTGGCTCAAGTTCTTTTGCATAAGTATCCTCGAGACGCTCCATCGCACCGGATTCAATCGCTGAAATATCCCTGGTGATACGTCGCAGTGGTCTCAAGCCAAGGCTCAACAACAGTAACTGGGCCAACACAAGTATCACACCTGTGACGCCGAGGGATTGCCACAAGCCGGTACGAAATGCCTGCCGCTCCGGCAGTAGTTCCCGCTGATTGACGAAAATACTGACGGTCACCGGTGCCAAGCGGCCATCAGTCAGTTCAAATTGAACACCATAAAGAAAGGAATAAAACTCAGAAGCGGCAGATGGTAGCAAAAACATATTCTCAGCCACCCCAACCTGCGCGGCTTCCGGCAAATTAACGGACACTGCCGAAGCTGAAGACCAATCACCAAAATCGCCTTGAACATGTGCATAAATTCCGGAGCCCGGCTGTTCGAGACGCGGGTCACCCAATTGATCTTCAACATTCAGCGTGCCATCATCGTTGATATCGGTGGCTGCCAGAACCAGGTACAGCAAAGACTCCATACGGGCCCGCAAACTGGCCTCGCTACTCTTGTGAAATGCGACATCCAGACCAAAACCCACCAGACCGAGTGACACTGTCAACGACACAATAGCCAGCAGTACCAAGCGTAAACGCAGGGAAACCGGTCTTTGTTGGGCGCTGCTCACAATGTGCGACTGCGGCGAATCGGCAAATTCAGATGGGTTGGGACGGCTTGTTCAGGCGATAACCCCTGCCGCGTAAAGTCTCGATAGGGCTCAAAGCGCAGTCACGGTCGATTTTTCTACGTAAACGACCGACAAAAACCTCGATAACATTGCTGTCACGATCTGCATCCTCCTCGTAGATGTGCTCTGAGAGCACTGTTTTGGTGACGACCTCATCGGGATGCATCAACAAATACTCAAATACCTTGTACTCATAAGTGGTTAATTCAATTTCCTCATCACCACGATGCACCCGCTGGGAGGTCAGGTCGATTGTTAGTGGACCCAGCTCAATCAAAGGCTGAGCGTGACCCGCAGAGCGTCGCAACAAAGCGCTGACTCGTGCCTTGAGTTCTTCCGGGTGGAATGGTTTGGTCAGGTAGTCATCGGCGCCGGATTCGAGACCTTCGACCTTGTCCTGCCACGCAGCCCGCGCAGTCAGGATCAGAATCGGGAATTGTCGTTTCTGTTGACGAAGCTTGCGAATCAGCTCCAGACCGGGCATTCCCGGTAGGCCCAGATCGATGATCGCGAGATCCAAAGGATATTCTTCACCGAAAAACAAGCCTTCAATACCGTCACCGGTGACATCAACGGCATAACCTGCTTCACGCAGGATTTCTGCCAGTGAAGCCTGTAATGCCGGGTCATCCTCGACCAGTAAAATACGCATCAGTGCTTCTTTTTCTTCTGTTGGCTGTTATCCTGAACCCTAACGGTCTTGACCACGCCCTTTTTGGTCAATAATTTAATCTCATGAGTTCTCCTACCGCCACCTTGATTGATCGTTCTTGCAGACAGTACTTTGGCATTATTGTTTTTGGCTGCTTGTTTCGCAGCCTCATTCAATTCAATGGCAAAGGCGGATACCGATAGAAAAAATACCGGTAGTGCCACGAGCAAATATTGTAGTCGTTTCAATCTCATCTTCATCCTGAAAATCAGACGTTGGTCTGAATTTGTAAATAATTCTAACCCAATCACGTGAATTGCGCCTGAACAAAACCTGGATATTGATGCAGCAGATACCGCACAGAGTTCCATTCAATGACTAAGCCGTTGAGGCTACACCCCCTCACATATACATGCTAATTAAAGCCGGGGCTCATGCTTTACCTGTTCGCTGCTAACAATACATCGATCAAAAAATCTCGGCGAGCATACAACGCAAGCTTCCACCCGCTTTTTCGATCTCGTCAAGATTGGTGCTGTGAATACTGAAGCCCCATGCTTCCAGCGCTGCTCTACTGGCCGGTCGCAGGGCATCCACTCCAGTTTGACTCATAAAAAGATCGGTATCGGTCAAGGCGATACAATTTCCCGCAAAGGCATTCTTTTCAGCTTTATTCAATTCTAAAGTTCGCCCGGGAAATGCCTTTGCAATGGCCTCGGGCACCATCGGATCAACAAAGGCGCCTGGATAAATCACACAAGCACGACTGGCCAGCACCATCATGATGACATTGGTATGATATTCCTCGGGCTGAAGCTCAAAACTGAATATCATTTTCAAAGCAAAGGCAGCATGCATGGCTTCCAGCCCTGCCTCATCCACGCGGCCTGTCATGCCACAAAATCCGATCTGCCGTGCGTAATCGATATTCAGAACACCGGTTAGCTCTGCGATACAATCCTGCTCACTGAGGTCGATGCTGCCATAGCCCCGGGAACGAAAATACTCCCGGATATCTTCGCGCTCTGCTTCCGCTTGTCTGCCAGGATGCAGCATGTGTCCGATGATCAGATTGTTTTCGGTAATCGCAAAAACATTGTTTGGGAAGATGGCATCCGGGGTTTTGGGATCGCCCGGGAAAGACACGACATCAATATCCTGGGATCCTATCAGCTGTGCGAGGTCGCGTGATTGACGCAAGGCGAGTTTTGCATCAACGGAATCTTCAAGATTCATGTAGTGGTTGTCGACCGCTGACTCGGCCGATACCCGGAAATCTGCAGGCTCAACCATCATCACAGCACGGGCGCATGCTGGCGCATCAGCCGGGTACTTTCCATCTTCAAGTTGGCGCAGAAACTCCTCGGGATTGTTAACGATCATTTCATCGCTGCCAGCGCCTGCAGCAGCAAGTTGGTATTTTTATCATCCCGCCAGGCATTGTCGCTCAAATAGCGGCGCCATGCTTTTGCACCAGGTATGCCCTGAAACAGGCCCAGCACATGCCGGGAGATGTGTTTGACGGCCACGCCTTCATTGACCTGTCTTTCAATATACTCAGTCATTAGTTCAATGATGCCGCTGCGATTTGCATTTGAATCCTGGTCGAACAGATGGCGCTGACACTCGGCCAGTACCCAGGGCGAATGATAAGCAGCCCGGCCCAGCATCACACCATCCACATGTTGCAACTGGGTCTGTGCGAACTCCAGCGAATCAACACCACCATTGATCACAATTTCCAGGTCCGGCATTTCCTGCTTTAAACGATGCACCCAGTCATGGTGCAGTGGCGGCACTTCACGGTTTTGTTTAGGGCTCAAACCAGCCAATATGGCTTTGCGGGCGTGCATGATAAATACCGAACAACCCGACTCTGCGACACGTCCAACGAAAGCGGACATGTATTCATAGCTGTAATGATCATCTACCCCCAGGCGGGTTTTGATCGTCACTGGGATATCGACAGCATCCAGCATGGCAGACATACAGTTTTTGACCAGCGCCGGCTCCAGCATCAGGCAGGCACCAAAGCGCCCACGTTGTACCCGGTCTGACGGGCAGCCGACATTCAAGTTTACTTCGTCAAAACCATGCGTCTCCGCCAGACGGGCGCAATTTGCCAAATCCTCAGGATCACTGCCGCCAAGCTGCAGGGCCAATGGATGTTCTTCCGGGTTATAGGCCAGGTACCGACCCGCATCACCATGGATGATCGCGCCGGTGGTGACCATTTCCGTGTACAGCAAGGCAGATGGTGCCAATAATCGATGGAAGTAACGACAATGCCGGTCGGTCCAGTCCATCATCGGTGCCACCGATAGTGTTCTGTTCAATCTTTTTTGGGCCGATATTTCCATGCTTGCTGATTTTACAGACTCCGGCGATAAAGCACAGTCCAAGAGATCAGGGTTTGATCCGATGACGCGGGCGGTCATGCGATTCAGTAAACGATTGGATTAAAGATTGAAGATACAAGTCGAGGATGAAAAATGCTCATATTGTTGTCTGTGGGGCTGGTATCGCCGGTATTGCCACGGCCTATTACCTGGCGGTCAAATACCAGCAGAAAAACATCATTCTGATCGACAAGAACCAGCCGATGTCGTTGACCACCAGCAAGTCGGGCTAGAACTTTCGCGACTACTGGCTGCAACCCTGTATGACAGCATTGACCCGTCACAGCGTGAGCCTGATGAAGGAACTGGCAGATGAAAGTGGCAATGCTTTTGAAATGCGCTATTCCGGATATGACTTTGTCAGTGAATCAGAGGGCCAGGAGATCTTCCCGGCAGACCATCTTGATGATCCGGAGTACCAAACAGCCTCAACCGGTTAAGCGGCAGTGAAAATATCCATGCAGCGACTCGCGGTAAAATACTTTCGCCACTTTGGCTGTTGCCTTATATCTGCCCGCTTTCAGTTTGCACGAGGGCGTTTTTTTTAGCCCATCTTTTTTCCGCAGCATCTATCAGAACAGTCACTGCCGAGTCGCCGGTAACATTGGTCGCAGTACGGGCCATATCCAGAATCCGGTCTACACCAAGAATCAGAGCAATACCAGACGAGGGCACACCAACCGATTCGAGCACAATCACCAGCATGATGATGCCGGCGGCGGGAACTGGCGCTGTACCGATCGAGGCCAATAAAGCCGTCAGCACAATGGTGAGCTGTGCTGCCAGGTTCAGCTCCATACCCAGAGCCTGGGCGATAAACACGGTAGCTACCGCCTGGTACAAGGCCGTTCCATCCAGGTTGATGGTTGCGCCTAATGGCAGCACAAACGACGCGACCTCATTTTTTACACCGAGATTTTCCTCAACACACTCCATGGTGACCGGTAAAGTGGCCGCGCTGGAACTGGTTGAAAATGCCAGCAATTGTGCGGGAGCAATTCCGGTGTAAAACTCCTTGAGACTGAAACGGGTGAAAAAGTGGACAAAGGTTGAATAGACCAATATCACATGCAACAGCAAACCAAGTAATACCACCAGCGTGTAAAAACCCAGTGATGTCAGCAAATCCAAAACAGCTTCAATACTGTCCCCGGCAACCGCCGTGATGGTGCCTGCTATCAAGGCAAATACACCAATCGGTGCGACATACATGATCAGGTCCACCATCTTGATGACGATGTCATTCATGCCCTGGATCAGTGATTTAACATTGCGGGTATTTTCATTCGGTGCCAGGATCAGACAAACACCAAAAAACAGGGCGAAAAATACCACCTGCAACATACGGATATTCTGGCTCAGGGCTGCCACGATGTTTTCCGGCACGATATCCACCATGGGCTGCAATGGTCCCCTGGCCTTCACATCTTCGATCGTATCGGCGCGTCCTTCAATCTCGTCGACATAGGAGGCCTGTAATCTGGCACTGACCTCAGGTGGTAATGACTTGCCCGGCTCGAGCACATTGACCACCACCAGGCCAATGGTGATCGACACCACCGTGGTCATCAGGTACACCGCAATGGTTTTGCCACCCATGCGGGACAATTTGCTGACGTCGGCAAGGGATGCGATACCGGTGACCAATGATGCGAATATCAATGGCATCGCTATCAGTTTTAAAAGATTCACAAACAGGGTGCCAAATGGGGTTACCCAATCGCTGGTGAAATCGCCAAGACCGTTAATGGCTGCAAAAATACCGTAAACAACACCCAGGCCCAGACCGATCAATATTTGCCAATGTAGTTTCATTTTCATTTTCATTTTTTTGCCTTTGCTCCAAACTGCAGCAGATAATGACACAAAAAACACCTGCATACATTTAACAAAGCGGTTTTTACCGATATACTTAACGGGTCAATATCACTGTGTTTGAGAGCCTGAATGAACGAAGCAGCAACTGAACGTGAGGTCATGGAATATGACGTGATCATCGTCGGCGCGGGACCCGCTGGCCTTGCGTGTGCCATTCGCCTCAAACAGCTGAAAAAAGACCTGATGGTTGCCGTCATTGAAAAGAGTGCTGAAGTCGGGGCCCACATACTTTCAGGTGCAGTGATCGAGCCAGGTCCACTGGATGAATTGCTGCCCGGTTGGAGGGATAATCCTCCGCCCGTGTGCATCCCGGTTGAAGCTGATGAAATATCCCTGTTGACCGCCACCTCGAAATACAAACTGCCGACACCACCGCAACAGAAGAACCACGGTAACTTTATTGTTTCTCTGGGTGCCCTGTGCGCCTGGCTGGCACCGCAGGCCGAAGACCTGGGTGTAGACATATTCCCCGGCTATGCTGCCTCCGGCATTCATTATCTGCCAGACGGTGCCGTCGGCGGCGTGATCATTGGCGACATGGGTGTAGACCGGCAAGGGCAGCCCAAAGACACCTATATGCAGGGTATTGAAATCCACGCCCCGTTGACCCTACTGGCCGAAGGTTGTCGCGGACACCTGAGCAAGCAATTAATCAGTAAATTCGATCTGGATGCTGAGTCTGACCCTCAATCCTACGGTATCGGAATCAAGGAATTGTGGCAGTTAGCGCCGGGGAAATCCAAGCCCGGTTTCGTACAACACAGTATTGGCTGGCCACTGGATAACAACACCTATGGCGGTAGCTTTATCTATCATCTGGACAATGACCGGGTCGCAGTCGGCTTTGTCTGTGCCCTGGATTATTCCGACCCTGAATTCTCACCATTTGAAGCGTTTCAACAGTTCAAGCATCACCCAAGTGTCAAACCGTTATTTGAAGGTGGCGAAATTCTTTCAGGTGGCGCCCGCGCTCTTATTGAAGGCGGTGCCCAGTCACTGCCCAAGGTCGAAATGCCCGGCGCATTGTTAATTGGTGATGCGGCTGGATTATTGAATTTACCCAAGATCAAGGGCACCCACCAGGCGATCAGATCGGGCATGTTGGCGGCCGTGCATATCGCCGACAAAGGTAAAGGTGAAGGCTTTGACAGCGTTTTGCGGGCATCACCGATCATGAAAGAGCTGCACAAGGTACGCAATATTCGCCCGGGTTTTAACAAGGGTCTGTGGCGCGGCTTGCTCACTGCAGCCATTGAAACCATTACCGCCGGCAAACTGCCACGAACTTTACACAACCACGCAGATTATTCCTCATTAATAAAAATCGCGGACATGAAACCCCTCGAGCGGCAGTGGGTGAAGCGTGACCTGGCACCACGTGACCGCCTGGCATCAGTCTATTTTTCTGCTACCGATCACGATGAGGATCAACTGGTTCATTTACAGATTCTCGAGCCGGATATCTGCATAACACGCTGTGGCGACGAATATGGCCATCCCTGCACCCGTTTTTGCCCGGCCGATGTATACGAGATGGTCGAGGACAACGAATCTGCGGCCGGAATACGCCTGCAGATCAATGCAGCAAATTGCGTACATTGTAAAACATGCGACATCAAGGACCCTTACCAGATTATAAACTGGGTCACACCCGAAGGTGGCAGCGGGCCAAATTACCAAAATCTTTAAACCCAGAAACTCTAAACAATACTGAATTATCAAGGAAAACCCATGAAAATAATGGTTGGCATCAAACGCGTTGTGGATTTCAACGTGCGAATTCGGGTCAAATCCGACGGCAGCGGGGTTGAAACCGAAGGCGTCAAGATGAGCATTAACCCATTCGACGAAATTGCACTTGAGCAGGCCTTGCGAATACGCGAAGCCGGCCAGGCCGACGAAGTGATCGTTGTGTCTGTTGGTGGCAATGAATGTCAGCAACAATTGCGCACCGGGCTTGCGATGGGCGCCGACCGGGCGATCCAGGTTGATACAACAGAAAATCTACAACCGCTGACCATTGCCCGGGCCTTTTTGAAGCTGGTGGAAAAAGAGCAACCCGGTCTGGTCATTCTTGGCAAACAGGCCATTGATAACGACAACTCGCAAACCGGCCAGATGCT
>Ga0114950_10004784_pt1 | contig 10526 bp, 4 predicted proteins | sample N075metaG_FD_83503 | JGI IMG/M metagenome (GOLD analysis project Ga0114950, IMG submission 83503) | Deep subsurface microbial communities from Kermadec Trench to uncover new lineages of life (NeLLi) - N075 metaG | ecosystem: Environmental > Aquatic > Marine > Ocean trench > Sediment | place... | reverse complement strand
ATGGGCGGGACTTCGACCGACGTCTCCCTGATCGAAGACGGGGAGGTCGAGCGCGCCTTCGAAAGCCAGGTGGGGGGAATCCGGGTGAAGGCCCCGATGATGCGCATCCACACCGTGGCCGCAGGGGGTGGGTCGCTGTGTCGCTTCGATGGACTGAGTCTCAGTGTCGGTCCAAAGAGCGCGAGTGCCTGGCCGGGCCCCCTGTGTTACGGGCGCACCGACGAGCGGGGTGATGCCGTGGCGAGCGAACTCGCGCTGACCGACATCAACTATGCGCTGGGTCGCGTGCAGCCCGATCGGTTTCCGTTTCCCCTCGAGTTGTCACCGGTCCGCGAAGCGCTCGACAGCCAACGGGTGGCGTTCGAGAAGGCCGGCATCCGCCGCACGCCGGACGAGATTGCGGCGGGCTACGTCGAGATCGCCAACGCCAACATGGCCGATGCGATCGCCCAGGTCTCGGTGGCCCGGGGCGTCGACCCGCGCGACCACGCGCTGATCGGGTTCGGGGGGGCCGCAGGCCAACACGTGTGTGGAATCGCGCGTATGCTGGGAATTCCTCGAGTGATTCTTCATCCCCTCGCGGGCCTGCTCTCGGCCTATGGGATCGGATTGTGTGGGCCGAGCTGGGACGGCCAGCGCGATGTCGGGCGCGCGCCATTGCCCCCGGACGGCGAGGGATTCGCGGTCGATTTGCTCGATGTCTTCGCCGCACTCGCAGCGGAAGGTCGCGCGGCCCTGGTCGCCGAGGGGGTCGACAGCGCCGGCTTCCACAGCGAACGCTGGCTCGACCTGCGCTACGAGGGAACGGACGTCCCGCTGCCGATTCGCGATCCAGCCCTGAACTCGGGTTCCGACGATGACCGTGCCAATTACCATGCCGATGACCCTGGTGGCGACGACGCCGGGGCCTGGCGCGCCGAGTTTTCGCGCGAGCACGAACGGCGGTTCGGCTATGTCCGCGAGGGTCGCACGATCGAAATGGTGACGGCCAGAGTGCGCTGCCGGGATCGATCGAGCGCCAAAGATGCAGAGGGCCGGGCGGGAGCAGTGACACCTCTCGAGATCAGCGACGCCCCCTCCTCGGCACCTCCCGAGCCCCGACGTTACGAGTCCGTCTATTTCCCAAACCTCGGCCGAGTTGCGACACCCGTCTACGACCGCGAATCCCTGGCGCCCGGTTGCGAGATCGAAGGTCCGGCCCTGGTGCTCGAGGACGCGGGAACCCTTGTCGTCGAAGCTGACTTTCGCGCCAGAGTCGACCCGAGTGGCGTGCTGGTATTGTGGGATGCGGCACGGCCTGTGCGCGACACCGCGATCGATTGGAGTGTACCCGACCCGGTGCGGCTCGAAGTGTTCGGCAATCGCTTCATGTCGATCGCCGAGCAGATGGGGGCGTCCCTGCGCAACACCGCGGTTTCGACCAACATCAAGGATCGGCTCGACTATTCCTGCGCGGTCTTCGACGGGAAGGGCGGGCTGGTGGCCAACGCTCCGCATATCCCGGTCCACCTCGGCGCGATGGGAGAGACCGTGCGCGCGGTTCGCAAGCGTTTCCCCGATCTCGAAGACGGCGACGTGATCGTCACCAACGATCCCTTCGAAGGCGGCTCTCACCTGCCCGACATCACCGTGGTCACGCCGATCTTTCTCCCCGAGTCCTCTCTCGACGGCCCGAGCTTTTACGTCGCCAGCCGCGGACACCACGCAGACATCGGCGGCACGACCCCCGGCTCGATGCCGCCCGACTCGCAGACCCTCGAGCAAGAGGGGGTGGTGCTGAGCGCGTTCCACCTGGTGAAGCGCCACGTCTTCGACGAGGACAGGCTGCGGGCTGCGCTCTCAGGGGCGCGCTATCCCGCGCGCCGACCGGACGACAACGTGGCTGATCTCGAAGCCATGGTGGCCGCCAACCGGGCCGGTGTGCACCTGCTCGGGCAGTTCGTAGCCGAACAGGGTTACGAAGGTGTCGCTACGACGATGGCGCAGCTGCAGCGCGCCGCGGCCGACCGGGTTGCGCGAGAGATAGGCAAGCTCACGGACGGCGTCCATCGCTTTGCCGATCGTCTGGACGACGGAACGCCGATCGAAGTCAGCCTCGAAGTGCGGGGCGACCAGATGCGGATCGATTTCGCAGGCACCGGAGCGGCCGTGCCCGGCAATCTCAACGCGCCGCGCGCGGTCGTCCACGCCGCGGTGATCTACGTCTTGCGGTCGCTGGTGGCCGAGCGAATCCCGCTGAACGGAGGCTGCCTCGACCCGGTCGAGATCGTCATTCCAGAGGGCTCGATCCTGGATCCACCCAGGGGATCGGCCGTGGTCGGAGGTAATGTCGAAACTTCACAACGTGTGGTCGACGTCCTGCTTGGCGCGCTCGGGATCGTGGCAGCGAGCCAGGGCACGATGAACAACGTCACCTTTGGGGATGCCGGCTTTGGCTACTACGAAACCATCGGCGGTGGGGCGGGCGCCGGTGTGGGGTTTGCGGGAGCTTCCGCGGTCCACACCCACATGACCAACACTCGCATCACCGACGCCGAAATTTTGGAAGACCGCTACCCGGTACGGCTTGTGCGCTTCGCATTGCGAAGCGGTTCGGGCGGGGCGGGGCGCTACCCCGGTGGCGAGGGAATCGAACGCTGTTACGAGTTTACCGCGCCCGTGCGGGCGACGTTGTTGACTGAGCGTCGCGTTTATGCGCCGTATGGCATGAACGGTGGCTCACCCGGCTCCCGAGGCCGCAACCGCGTTGTGCGCGCGGGGGCAAGCCCAGAAGATCTCGCGCCAAAGTGTTCGATCGCACTCGAGCCCGGCGATCGACTCGTGATCGAAACTCCGGGTGGTGGCGGGTACGGCGATCCCAACGAGTCGTAGTGCGTCGCAGTGGGTCGCAGTGGGTCGTAGCGCAATGATCGATTTTGCGATCGTGCGCGTCCGAGTTCCGGTTCGAGAAAACCCGAAGGACTCTTGCCGCGCTTCCCCCGGCATTCTAAGTTCCCGCCGGGCGCGTAGCTCAATTGGCAGAGCAAGTGGCTCTTAACCACTAGGTTCGGGGTTCGATTCCCCGCGCGCTCACCAGCCCATTCTTGTGCGAGACCCCGCTGCTCATGCTTGCGGGTCTGCCGCGGCGTCCAGCGCACACGCTTTGCCGCTTAAAGTCATCACCCGCCCCGGGCTGCTGGGCTACTTTGCGCGTATGCCGGGATGGCGGAATTGGTAGACGCAGTGGCCTTAGGAGCCACCGCCTTTTGGGCGTGCAGGTTCGAGTCCTGTTCCCGGTACCATCCAGCAATCAGGGCGGGAAGCCGTGTTGCGCAGGGTCGCGCGCCCCCAGATCGCCGGATTTGCGGGTATTCCCCAGAGCGAGCGATTCCGGCGCTGTGAGGCTATCCTGCCGCCGATCGCGGGTGAGGTCTGCGCATCTCGTCGCGACCGGACGTACGTTTCGCGTCCCGAGACTGAGCTGGCGCATAGCTCGACATTCTGGCGATTGGCTTTCTGGCGATTGGCGATTGCAGAAGTGCGCGAGTTTCGCCTCCTGAACCAGCAATCACCGAGACGTCCGCAACGCGATTGCGAACTGTGGCACCAGAACGCAGGCGATTGCGACAAGAAAATTGAGAAGAGAGGATCGTCATGAGTCCGAGCGCAAAGAAGACGGCTAGCGAAAAAACAGCCGAAATCCAGGTCGAGACCCAAGATACGGACGGGGTGGTGCGCAGCATCGGCGTCACCGTTCCACAGTCTCGCGTGCGCCGTGCATTCGACCGGACCTACAGCCAACTCGCCCGCACGGCCACTGTCCGAGGTTTCCGCAAAGGCAAGGTGCCGCGCTCGGTGCTCGAGAAGCTCTACGGTGCGTCGATCCCCGAAGAGATCGAGCGAGTCCTGGTGCAGGAGACGATCGAGGACGCCGTCGAAATGTCCGGTCTGACACCCCTAGTGCAACCGGAAGTAGAAGCCGGCCCGCCCCAGCCGGACGCCGACTTTGAGTACACCCTGCGGATCGAGGTGAAGCCCGCGATCGAATTGCCCGAGCTCATTGGGTTGCCCGCCAAGGCACCGAAGATATCCGTCGATCCCACGGACGTAGACGACGAACTCGAGCGCTTGCGACAGAACAACGCGCCGCTGATCGAAGAAGCCGAGGACGTCCAGGTCGCTGACGGCCACAGCGTTTCTTTCGACTACGAAGGGCGCGTGGACGGCGAACTCTTCGACGGGGGCAAGGCTGCGAATGTCGACCTCGAGATTGGATCCGGGCGCATGATTCCGGGCTTCGAAGACGGCTTGATCGGCGCCCGAGCCGGTGAAGACGTCACGCTCAAAGTGACCTTCCCCGAAGACTACGCAACAGAGCATCTTGCGGGGAAAGACGCCGAATTCAGCTGCACGGTGCACAGCATAAGGCGCCGTGAGGTTCCGGAACTGGACGATGAGTTCGCCAAGGATCTCGGCGAATTCGACACCCTCGATGCCCTGCGCGAGAAAATCACCGGAGACTTCACCAAGCGTCAAGAAGCGGAGGCAAAGTCGGCGGTTCAGTCCAGTGTGATGGATTCGCTGCTGGAACGGACCGATTTCGAAGTCCCGCCGGGTGTCGTCGAGCGCCAGCTCAACAGCCAGATCCAGTCGATGCAGCAGCAGTTCCAGGGGCAGATCCCGCCCGAGATCCTGCAGCAGCAGATGTCCCGCTTGCGCGAAGAGGGTCGAGGTACAGCGGAGCGGCGAGTCCGCGAATCCCTGGTGCTCGAGGCCATTGCCCTGGCCAAGGAATTCGAAGTGACGACCGAGGATACCGACGTGCGCTTTGCCGAAATGGCCGAAGCGCAGGGCACGGATGTCAAACAGCTGAAAGAGATGGCGGAGGCTCAAGGTTGGAACGAAGCCATCAAGTCCGAACTGTTGGACAAGAAGGCGCTTGATTTCCTTGTCTCCCAGGCTACGGTCGAAGAGTTGGTTGCAGAGGAAGTCGCACCAGAAACTTCGCAAGTAGAAGAGCCAGAAGAAGAGCCAGAAGAAGAGCAAGTAGAAGAATAAGACCCGGCGTCCGGGTCTTGCCTGGAGTGAATCAGAGGCTCGAGTTTTACTTCAAGGATGGGGAACGAAGTATCCGGAACCCCAGCAAGAGATGGGTGCAGGTTCAGCGCAAAGCAAAGGCAGGTGAAAGGCACCGTCGGCAGTCATGAGCCATACTCAACAAACATGAACCCTAGTCGGCAGTGGGAATGCAGTCCTCGAGCCCGCACACAACTGGCGAAAGATACCGCAACTCTCCAAGCCACTTCCCGATTTCCCCCGGAATCCCCCCCGAGAAAGCACCACCGAAGCGCCGCAAGAGGAAACGCCGCATTACCCAGATGAGGTGCGTCTGCGGGGTCTTCCCGCCTATACTAGGACGGTAGGAGATGAGCCGGATTGGCCGGCGATTTTTCGACTGCAACGCGCCTGTGAGAGACAATCATGACCCTGATTCCGATGGTGATCGAACAAAGCCAACGCGGGGAGCGTTCCTTCGATATCTACTCTCGCTTGCTGAGAGACCGCATCATTTTCCTCGGCATGGAGATCAGCGACGACGTCGCAAATGTGGTGGTGGCCCAACTGTTGTTCCTCGAAGCCGACGACCCGGAGAAGGACATTCATCTATATATCAACTCACCGGGGGGGTCGGTGACCGCCGGGCTGGCGGTCTACGACACCATGCAGTTCGTGCGGCCAGATGTGAACACGACCTGTATCGGCCAGGCGGCCTCGATGGCCGCGTGGTTGTTGGCGGCGGGTACCCCGGGCAAGCGCACAGCGCTGAGCAACGCTCGCGTGATGATTCACCAGCCAATGGGTGGAGCCCGGGGTCAGGCGACCGATATCGACATTCAGGCCACCGAAATCTTGAAGCTGCGCTCTCGGATGAATGAGATCCTGGCCCAGCATACGGGCAAGACCGTCGACCAGGTTGCCTCGGATACCGAGCGCGATTTTTACCTGTCCGCGCAAGAAGCATCGGTTTATGGGATCGTCGACAAGGTGGTGAGCGAACGCCCGAGCGCAGCTGACAATTCAGGCTCCGGGACCACTGGCGCCGGCAGCAAGAAAGGCTCAAATGGCGCCTCTCGCGGAGCCGTCAAGGGTACGGGTAAAGCGGGAAAGAAGGGCGGCGAAGATCGCTGATCGAATCGCTGAAGAAAACGCTGAAGAAAACGCACGACGGACGACAGTGTTGCGAACGACCAGCAGGTTCTCGGGAAAATTGATCGGCATCAACACGGTAAGGAAGTGGTCATGAAGAAGCGGGACGACAAGGGCAACCTCTCCTGTTCATTCTGTGGCAAGAGCCAGAAGGAAGTCAAAAAACTCATTGCGGGCCCCACGGTGTACATCTGTGACGAGTGCATCGAGCTGTGCAACGACATCATCGCCGAGGAGTACGGGCAAGACGAGGCACCTGCTCAGTCCTCACATCTTCCCAAGCCCCAGGAAATCAAAGCATCTCTCGACGAGTACGTCGTCGGCCAGGAGACCGCAAAAAAGACCCTCGCAGTGGCGGTCTACAACCACTATCGGCGCATCGACGCGGACGCCAGTGTGGGTGAGGTCGAGTTGCAGAAGGCGAACGTACTGTTGCTCGGTCCCACCGGCTCGGGCAAGACCCTGCTGGCCCAGACGCTTGCCAAAATTCTTGATGTACCCTTTACGATCGCAGACGCGACTACCCTGACAGAAGCCGGCTACGTCGGCGAGGACGTTGAAAACATCATCCTCAGCTTGTTGCAGGCGGCGAACTACGACGTCGAACTCGCTCAACGGGGCATCATCTATATCGACGAAATCGACAAGATCGCCCGCAAGAGTGAAAATCCATCGATTACGCGAGACGTGTCGGGTGAAGGGGTACAGCAGGCGCTACTCAAAATTATCGAGGGCACCACGGCAAGTGTGCCTCCCAAGGGGGGGCGAAAACACCCTCAGCAAGAATTCTTGCAGATCGATACCTCCAACATTCTCTTTATCTGCGGTGGAGCGTTCGTGGGTCTCGAAAGCATCATCGAGCGCCGAATTGGAGTGAAGGGTTTGGGCTTCGGGGCCGATATACGATTAAAGAATGAACGTGACCCCGGGGAGATATTGCTCTCAGTGCAAAGCGAGGACCTGCTTCGTTTCGGATTGATACCCGAATTCGTCGGCCGCTTGCCGGTTACGGCGACCCTCGGAACTCTGGACCAGGAAGCCCTGATTCAGATTCTGACGGAGCCCAAGAACGCACTGGTCAAGCAGTACCAGAGGTTGTTCGAGTTCTCGAACATTCAGCTCCGCTTTACCGACGGCGCACTGGTGGCCGTGGCCAAGGAAGCGCTGGCCCGGATGTCCGGAGCGCGGGGCCTGCGAGCCATCTTGGAAAGCGCCATGTTGAACATCATGTACGAAGCGCCCTCACGTGACGATGTGGCCGAATGCATCATCAACGAGGACGTGATTGAGCGCGGGATGGAGCCGCTACTCGTATTCAAGCAGGAGGCTGAGTCCGCCTGATGGAACGCACCACCAAACTGAAGTAGGCAGTTCAAAGAACTGGGGGAGAAACCATGGTTTTCTTTCGGAACGAGGACGGGAACGACGACGACCTCGAAACGGACAACGAAGGTACGCGGGACACGGGCTCGATCCCGCTGTTGCCGCTGCGAGATATCGTCGTGTTCCCCCACATGGTGGTCCCACTGTTTGTGGGCCGAGAAAAGTCCATTCAGGCGCTAGAAGACGCGGTCGAGGGCGGACGCGAGTTGATGCTCGCCGCCCAACGCCAGGCGGGTCTGGAAGACCCGACTGAAGATGACATCTACGACGTCGGAACCCTGGGGAAGATCATCCAGTTGCTGCGGCTCCCCGACGGCACCGTCAAGGTGTTGGTCGAAGGCAAGTCGCGCGCGCGCATCGACAGCTACGTGAGCAACGACCCGTACCTGCGGGTGTCGATCACGGTGCTCGAAGAAACGACCGGAGACGCGACCCAGACCGAGGCCCTGGTGCGCGGTGTGCACAGCACGTTCGAGGACTACGTCAAGCTGAACAAGAAGATTCCCCGGGAACTGCTCAGCACCGTCGCCGCGATCACCTCGCCGAGCAAGCTCGCCGACACGGTCGTTGCACACCTGAACCTCGACCTGGAAGAGCGCCAGAAGCTGCTCGAGATGACCAGTCCGAGCGAGCGACTCGAAGATGTCTATTCGCGCATGCAATCCGAGATCGAGGTGCTCGAGGTCGAGAAGAAGATTCGCTCTCGAGTCAAGAAGCAGATGGAGCGCTCCCAGAAGGAGTACTACCTCAACGAGCAGATTCGGGCGATCCAGAAGGAACTCGGAGATCGCGACGAGTTCAAGAATGAAATGCAGGAGCTGGAAGAACAGCTCAAAGCCAAGGACATGCCCGAAGAGGCGCAGGAGCGAGCCGACAAGGAGCTGAAGAAGCTCAAGATGATGTCGCCCATGAGCGCCGAGGCGACCGTGGTGCGCAATTACATCGACTGGATGTTGGCGCTGCCGTGGAACGAGTGCAAAGAGGAAACTACAGACCTCTCCGAGTCCGAAGCCATTCTGAACGCCGATCACTACGGCCTCGACAAGCCTAAGGATCGCATCCTCGAGTATCTGGCGGTGCAGACCCTGGTTAAGGTCATGAAGGGCCCGATCCTGTGTCTGGTCGGCCCCCCCGGCGTTGGCAAGACGTCTCTGGGCAAGTCCATCGCGCGGGCGACCGGGCGTGACTTCGTCCGCGTGAGCCTCGGCGGCGTTCGGGACGAAGCCGAAATCCGCGGCCACCGACGCACCTATATCGGCGCACTGCCGGGCAAGATCTTGCAGAGTTTGAAGAAGGCGGGCACCAGCAACCCGGTCTTCCTGCTCGACGAAATCGACAAGATGGCGATGGATTTCCGAGGGGATCCGTCGTCGGCGCTGCTCGAGGTGCTCGACCCCGAGCAAAATCACACGTTCAACGACCACTACATGGATCTCGACTACGATTTGTCGAAGGTGATGTTTGTCTGCACGGCAAACCTGCTCGCGGAGATCCCGCGGCCGCTGCAGGATCGGATGGAGATCATCCATATTTCGGGCTACATCGAGAACGAAAAGCTCGAGATTGCCAAGAAGCATTTGGTAGAAAAGGTGCTCGAGGCCAACGGTCTCGGCGACGATCTGATCGAGTTCAGTGACGCGTCGATCCTCGAGGTCATTCGCTACTACACCCGCGAGTCCGGGGTGCGAAACCTGGAGCGCGAGCTTGCGTCTGTGACCCGCAAGGTCGCTCGCGAGGTCGTGACCGCCGGTGGCGACGCCAAGCGCACCAAGGTCACGCCCAAGCTCATCAAGAAGTACCTTGGTGTTCACCGCTTCCGCTTTGGCAAGATCGAGACCGAGGACATGGTGGGTGTGACCACGGGGCTAGCCTATACGGAAACCGGTGGCGAGTTGCTGCAAACCGAAGTCTCTGTGACAGCGGGCAAGGGCAAGCTTCAGTTGACCGGGCGACTCGGCGAGGTGATGCAGGAAAGCGCGAACGCCGCAATGTCCTACATCCGCAGCCGGGCGAAACAATTGGGTCTGGTGCGGGACTTCTACTCGAAGGTCGATCTCCACATTCATGTGCCCGAGGGCGGTACCCCCAAAGACGGTCCGTCGGCGGGCATTACCCTGGCCACCACCATCGCTTCGGCGCTCACCAAGGTTCCGGTGCGCTCCAACGTGGCCATGACCGGTGAAATTACCCTGCGAGGCCGAGTGCTCCCGATCGGTGGACTCAAGGAGAAGGTCATCGCGGCCCATCGCGGTGGCGTCGATACGGTCATCATTCCCAAGGACAACGAAAAAGATCTCAAGGATTTGCCCGCAGCGATCAAGAAGGCCATCACCTTCATCCCGGTCGAGCACATGGATGAAGTCCTGGCTGCCGCCCTCGCCGTGGCCGACCCCGCCAGCTTCTTGAAAGACGGCATCCACGACATCGACGACATCTACGAGGTCCCCAGGACCCCGAAAGAGACCGAGGTCGCCCACCCCGCTGGGGTAAACTAATCGGGCACTGCGTCCGGCACTGCCGAACGGCGGTAGCGTAGATCGATCGATACCAGGAGCGTTTCGCTCTTTGGGCGTATAGCTCAGTTGGCTAGAGCATCTCGTTTACACCGAGAGGGTCCGCGGTTCGAGTCCGTGTACGCCCACCAATTACCTCTTGAAAAACAGTCACTTGAATTTTTAATCCTCGTTTGCGACTCGTTTGCGGCAGGGGGTACACGGTAACTCTACCAACGTAGCCGGATTCATTGGTCACCCTTCTCCCCATCAATCAACCGTTCGGCCACAGCCGCAGCTCTGGCCCGCTTCGCATCATCGTCCACGATGTATTCCCGGGTCATGCGCTCGGCACTGTGCCTGCCCATGGCCTGGATGTCTGCGATCGACAGCCCCGCCTCTGATAGTGCCGTCATGCCGCTGCGCTTCGTGGCTGCGTAGACTGCGACGTACTCAACATCGGCT
>Ga0114950_10004783_pt1 | contig 10527 bp, 10 predicted proteins | sample N075metaG_FD_83503 | JGI IMG/M metagenome (GOLD analysis project Ga0114950, IMG submission 83503) | Deep subsurface microbial communities from Kermadec Trench to uncover new lineages of life (NeLLi) - N075 metaG | ecosystem: Environmental > Aquatic > Marine > Ocean trench > Sediment | place... | reverse complement strand
GTGCTAATCGCGGCCAATCACATTTCCTGGCTGGATATTCTGGCACTGTTTAGCGTCGGGTCCATGGGTTTTGTCGGCAAAGCAGAAATCAACCGCTGGCCGCTTTTCAGTTTTATAGCGCGAACCGGTGGCACAATTTTTCACCAGCGTGGCAGCCATGATTCGGCCAATGATGTAACGACAGTGATGATACAAAGATTGAAGCAGGGGCAACGCGTCGCCATCTTTCCGGAGGGTGGCGTTTTACCGGGTCATGAGATTCGAAAATTTCATGCGCGTATGTTTCGTGCGGCGGTGGAAACAGGCTGTCCGGTGCAACCGGTGATGGTTCGTTATATGAATGGCGGCTCAAGGGATGACGAAGTTTCGTTTCGCCCGCAGGAGAGCATGATGGCAAATCTCGGCAGGTTGCTGTTGAGACCGGGGGCTGAAGCTGATTTACGATTTCTGCCGGCGATTGATGCCCGGGGCAAACCCCGTCGCGAGCTGGCAGATACATCGAGAAACCTTGTGGTCAGTAACTACGAAGATTGAGAGATGAAACGAACGAAAATTACTGCTGAAACTTTTTTGCCTGCACGTGGCTTGCGCCATACGCACGCCCAGTCGCTGATCAACAGCAGCGCGTTCCGTCGTCGTATCGTTTCCAAGCGCTCAAGAGCCTTACTGGAAGCGGAACAGGACTGGGTCGTTGATGGCGGTGATGGTATACGCCTGCTGGGGCATTATTCCCCGCAGTCTGGTGAAAGCAAAGGGTTGGTTGTCCTGTTTCATGGTTGGGAAGGCAGCAGCAGGTCGAATTATATTGTTGGTGCCGGCGGCATGTTGTTTGACGAGGGATTTGACGTGTTTCGCCTCAATTTCCGGGACCACGGTGACACGCACCATATGAACTCGGGAATATTCCACTCCTGTCGATTGGCGGAGGTCATCCACGCCCTGCAGGATATTCAACAACGTACCGGGGCTCAGAACTGGGCCCTTTCCGGTTACTCGCTGGGTGGAAATTTTGCGTTGAGGGTGGCACTGGCTGCACCCTCTGCCGGTTTGTCATTAAACCAGGTTATTGCTGTTTGCCCGGTGGTTTCACCGGCCAATGTGCTACAGGCAATGGAGGATGCCCCGCGGGGTTATGAAAGTTATTTTGTCCGCAAATGGGCGAAATCCCTGAAACTCAAGCAATCGATTTTTCCGGACGACTATGAATATGAAGAGTGGCATGAGTTGGAAGGCCTGCGTGCGAGAACACGGTACCTGGCGACGCGCTACTATGAATTTGAGTCGCTGGAAGATTATTTTGATGGCTATTCGATAGCAGGCGACCGGCTAGACGCATTGCAGGTGCATGCGACCATTTTGACGTCCGAGGATGACCTGGTGGTGCCGGTCAGCGATTTCAGGGCATTGCCTGAGAATGAGAAAATTGAATTACTTGTGACCCGCTACGGCGGTCATTGTGCATTTTTAAAAAATTGGAAAATGGAAAGTTGGGCGGATGACGTCATTGTCGAGCGTGTGCTGCAAGGCGTTCGCCGTTCAAATTCCACCGGAGACAGGCGGGAAGCATGATCAGGAAAGCGAAAAATTTATTTGCAAAAGGGCGGTACGCAGAGGCCGAGGAAATTCTGCGTAATTGGGTTGAAGAGTCGCCTTCGGATGCGGAAGCGTTGTTCCACCTTGCGCTGGTTCGTCGTGAGCAGGACGACGTCTGGGGTGCGATCGAGTATCTGCACAGCGCTATCAAGGCACAGCCCAGAAACGCAACACTGTACTTTGCTATCGGTAATATGCAGTTGGCGATCGAAGATTATGACGAAGCGGAAAAGAACTTCCTCAAGTCGGCGAGACTGGACCCGAATAACGTTGATGCCCGCAACGGCATTGCGTTTCTTGAAATCCGTCAGTCCCGGTTCAAGGCGGCGGAACACTCGATGATGATCGCACTCAATATTGAGCCTGAAAACGTCCAGGCACTGGTGTTTATTGGCATTGCGCTGCTGGAACAAGGCCAGCACGACGAGGCAATTGAGTATTTACAAAAGGCAATCGCGCTGAAACCGGAAAATGTCCAGGCCCAGTTTTGCCTGGGTAAGGCTTTTCTGGCTGCTGGTAATTCCGGCTTTGCCGCCCGTTGTTTTGAGAACGCTGCAGAGGGCGAACCGAAAACTGCAGAGTTCAGGGATTGGCTTGCCTGCGCACAGTTGAATACCGGTAATCTTGCGGAAGCGCGTGATAACTTCCGCAAGGCGCTGGAAATGGGTCGTGTCAATGTTGAGATACTCACCGGACTGGTGAAAATCGAATCGCTGATTGGCACTGCAGATGAAGCGCTGGGGGTAATGTCGCAAGCGGTTCAGTTCGCACCTGAGCGTCATGACCTGGCGTTTCAATTTGCCGAGATGTTAATTGAAGTTGGTCGATTTGATGATGCCATCGGTCAATTGCATAGCCTGCGAGCCAGTGGCCATGAACCTGAGAGGGTAAGCATAGCGCTGGCAACGGCATTTATGAAAAAGGGTGACAACGGACAGGCATTGAAACTGTTAGAGCCCCTGGCAAAAGATGAATCCATAAAACCAGAAACCCGCCTGCTGCTGACCTGGGTGTTGCAGGAATGCGGTGACGAACAGGCAGCGGCAGAACAACTCGACATCTTGCTCGCGATCGAAAACCCGTTGGTCGATGCCGTGATGTTCCGTGCCCGGCAAATGTACGATGCGGGTGATGACCAGGGCGTGGACTTGTTGCGGCAATTGCTAAAACGACCGGATATTGAATCCCGTCAGGCACGTGAGGCACAGATTCTGCTGGCTCACTCACTTGACAGGGCAGGCCAGTACGCCGATGCCTTTGTTGAATATACCGGCCTGGCCAGTGAAGATTCAGCGATTACACAGCTTCAACAGCAGGCACCGCAATCACTCGCTGGCGGTGAGACCGCGGTCTCGGCGATGGACACATCGGTTACCGCTGTGTGGCCCAAACAGCCGCCCGACGACGGCAAGGCTGAGGCCGCATTCATATTCGCGTGGCCAGGTTCCGGACGTGGTCGGCTGTTGAATGCCCTGGCTCAGAACCCGGGTCTTCTGGCACTGTCCGATGAACCGGAGAACAGAGCCAGACGCAGGGAAAGATTGACCGACAGGCAGGGTGCCAACGGGCTTGGTGATTTGGATGAAACCAATATCAGGATGGCACGCCGGCATTACTGGAAAACAATTCCTGGCAATGCTGAAGTGAAGGCAGGAAAGCAGGTGTTTGATCGTCAGTGGCTCAGCGCAGAGATGCTGCCCGCAATCGCCCGCTATTTCCCGGGCACGTCGGTGATTGTGCTGACAAGAGACCCCCGCGACATGGTGGTGGCGTGGATGCAGTCCGGCTTCAAGGATCTTGAGTCGATGGCCTCGGCTTACCGGGCACAACTCGAACTGTTGCAGAAATGTAAAGCCAGCTTACCTTTGAATTTTATTGATGTGGACTATGATGACCTGTGCGCAAACCCCGAAAAAGCACTGGAGTCAGTCCAGCAACAACTGGGAATATCCATGGAGTCGGCTGTATTTGATAACTTCGAGGCGGCCACCACCAGGATACCGGCACAGTCAGGGGATTGGAAAAATTACACCGGGGTACTGGAATCTGTATTCAAGCAGTTCGATTAGGGGTCAATTCAATTCATTCTGACTTCATTTAAGGTTTTTATCGGGAGGACAAATTATGAAAAACAAAGTACTTATTGGTTCAGGAATCATTGTACTGATACTGGTTGTTTTAATCTGAAGAGTATTTGCCAATCTCGACAGCATTGTTGCCGGTATCATAGAAGATGAAGGTTCGGAAGCGCTCAAGACCAAGGTCAGTGTTTCCGGTGTGAAAATCAATTTGGGTGAAGGAAAAGTTTCAATCAGCGGCTTGACTGCGGCAAACCCTGATGGCTATTCCAGTGGCAACCTTTTCGAACTCGAAGGGATTGAAGTTGATCTTGATCTGAGCTCTTTGGGTGAAGATGTGCTGGTGATTTCTTCTATCCGTATTCAGAACCCGAAGATGATTTTCGAAGGCGATGCAACCGGTGGAAGCAATATGCAAACCCTGATCGAGAATATGGAAAGTGGCTCTGCCGGCGGGGGTGGCTCGGGTGAAAGCAGTGCAGGAGATAGCGCACCGTTGCTTATGATCATTGATACATTCGAGTTTAGTGGCGCCGATGTTCATGCTACCTCTGAGCTGAAACCCGGCGAGACCATGGATCTGAAACTACCACCCATCAAGATGAAAGGCATCGGTCGGTCCCAGGGTGGTGTGACTGCCGACGTTGTGGGTAAGGAAATTACCAGCGAGCTTGCCGGCGCGGTTATTGCCGCCGCTGCCAGGGCCGGTTTGGAAAAAGCGATACAAAAGAAGACCAAAAGCTTTTTGGAAAAACTGAAAGGTAAGGGCTAGAACCGAAACCTGGCTTTTTCAACAACTAAAAGGTTAGATGGCGTCCGGATGGGCGCTTGGACACCTTATAGGGGCGCCTACGACAGACCGCGGAAACGGTGTACTTGATGCGTTGATCAGTGCAGGTCGAATAGAACTGCTGTCAAACAGGGAATTGCGTGCCAGGGTCGCAGAGTGGAAAGGCGTGTTCGGTGAGGTGCATGACGATGAGGTCATGAACCGGAAGTTGGTGTTTGAGCTTGTGATCCCTTATCTGACGCGGTGGGGTCGATCATTGGCTTCTGGATATGCTATAGTTAGTAATAGGTACTACTTGGTAATAATCAAAGCTTACTATGGCCACATCGGTAAAACTTGATAATGAGTTGAAAGCCCGTATTCAAAATCTGGCAGATGCACAAAACCGAACAGCTCACTGGATAATGCGTAAAGCAATCCGTGAATTCGTCGAACGTGAAGAGGCAAGAGAAAGTTTTAAACAAGAGGCATTGGCATCCTGGACTGCCTATCAGGAAACAGGCCAGCACCTCACCAGCCAGCAAACCCGCGACTGGCTTAATACCTGGGGCACAGATGATGAAACGGAAATCCCCGAGTGCCACGAGTAATTGTTACGCAAGGTGCCGCGAAGGGACTAGAGCGGTGCAGATTTTTTTTATCAGAAGAAAACCCCAAGGCGAGTAAACGGGCTGCTCAGACAATAGAACAACAATTTGCCTTATTGGAAATGAACCCGGATATTGGCAGACCGCTTGATGATCTGCCGGAGTTGCGTGAGCTGATTATTAAATTTGGTGATTCCGGTTATGTAACGCTTTATCGCTACCAAGCTGAATTTGACACGGTGGTAATCCTTGCATTTCGCCGCCAGAAAGAAGCTGGCTACAAATAGTCTCGAACCCAAAATGGTTCTAATCTGACGCCCTTTCCCGTTATCTGAATTTTTTGATCAGTGCCTGGTATTCCGGATCAGCACGCAAGGTTTCCAGGTGCGGTGTGGAATCAAGCGTGTCGAAATCCCGGTAGTTTGTCTCCAGAAGTTCTTTCAGGCACTCAAGCGCAGTTTCCCTGTTACCGTCGGCAGCCTCAATAAAACACAGAATACTGATGTCGATTGGTGAAATATCCTTAGGCATGGATATGGCCAATTGCTCCCGGGCCAACTTTAGATTGCCAAGGGCAAGATAGGTTTGAGCAAGACCCAGGGCGGGGATCAGAAGGTGCCCCGTCATCCCCGCGAAAGCGGGGACCTCAGTGGAAAAATGAGAGGAGCCGTAGGGTGCGTTACTTGTAACGCACCACTGCTTGAGTGAGATTGGTGCGTTACAAGTAACGCACCCTACGGGCGAGAGCTTTATTCGTGCTTCTCTTTACCCCCTCGGGATCGTTGAGGGGTCCCCGCTTTCGCGGGGATGGCGTTGTTTCGCGGGATTAGCGATGCATTAATACTGGCTTTGTGCCTGTAAACCTAACCGAATCACCACTAAGTTGATTTGCCTATCAGAATCCTTTTTGTTCGCATTCTCAGGATCACGTTTAACAGGGCCTGGGAACTAACTCATTCATTGCTGTCTGCATCTGTGCCAGGCGAATGATTGTATTACAAAATGTTCAGCAATGAATTGGCATCCTGTAAATCTGCGCTTTCAAACCCTTCCGTGAACCGGCACAGTGTATTTTCAACCAGTTGCCTGGCTTCAGATTTGCGGCCGCTTCCTGCCAGTAGTTTTGCGAGGCTTGTTGCGCCGCGCAGCTCAAGCGAAAGAGCCGATTGGCTTGCAGCAACTTTCAATGCTGCACGGAAACATTCTTCAGCCGCGCTGTCTTTGTTTTTGAGCCTGAGCAATTCGCCTTTGATTCGGTAGGTTTCCGCTTCCCAAAATTGCTCACCGCCCTGCACTATACTCAGCGCTTCATCCGCTACTGTCAGGCCTTCAGTAATTGTCCCATTAGCGAGGTGTGCTTCTGCAAGCGTCGTCAGACTGACTGAAGAAAACAGCCGGGCCCCTTGTTCTTGCGCTGAGGCGATGCCCTTGGTCAACCCCGTCACCGCATCTTCTGCGGCCCCTGTTTGTATTAGCAGCCAGTTTTGAGAAGCGATTGGACGCATGTATGCATAAGCAAAACCATACTTTTCAGTAATGGCCATTAAAGAGTCGGCAAAAGATCGTGCGGCTACGACATCACGTCGGAATTGCTCAATCGACATGGCAAAATCGAACCCATTCGCAAGGCTCAATGCTGCACCGACCGCCTCAGATCGTCGCATACAACTAATGACTCGTATTCTCGCCTCGTCAGGAAACCCCAGCATCCAGGCGGACAAGCTTGAAAATCCCATCGCTAAAACCACCGGGTCGTGTCCAAATGCCCTGGAAGGCGCTCGTATGTCTGCATCGTCCAGCATGCATACACATTGCGCGAAATGCTTTTGTGCTGCCTTGTGCTTGCCGCTGATTTGCGCGTGCAGCCCCGAAGCAAGTGACTCATGAGATAAAAGTACCGGATCGGATACGAAGGGCGCGATGCTTTTGGCTGCTTCGATAGATTGTTCTACGAGGACGAGACGACCCCGTATCATATTCGAACCAGCCTGATGGGCAAGCACTCGCAATTGTCTGGGTTTATCATCAAGACGTTTACACAACTCCAATGCCCGTGTGATGTGGGGGTCTAGCTGATCACTCGTATAACCCACGGAGAAAAGCAGCGCGCGTAGCAGTCGCAGACGTACTTTGAGTTCCCGCCGCCCGGTCTGCTGCTCTTGAGGTAATGCTGCCAACTGTTCAAGGGCCCTATCCAGGTAGGCTACTGCCTCTCTTACGGCCGAGCGGCTTTGTGCTTTTTCAGCCGCCAGTATCAGAAAGTTAGTTGCCTGGTTGCGATCACCGCCAAGTTCGAAGTGCAGGGCAAGTTCAGCTGCTACGGATACATGCTGACCATCAAATCCCGCCAACAGTCGTTTTGCAAAATTCCGATGTAATCGTTGGCGCACACTTGGCGGTATGGCGTCGTATAAAGTGCGTCTGTATATGTCATGGATGAATTCATATCGTTGACCAATGCTGCCATCGGGCCAATTTGTTGTGCCACCAAACGTCAGGAACTGACCTCGTTTTGCCAGTCGTCCGCAGACTTCCTCTACTTCTTCAGATTCCTTCGCAAGCGCCCCTGCAATACCCTGAGCTGAAAAACTCGGGCCAATAATACTTGCCGCATCCAGAAAATTTGATTCTTGCTCAGTGGTCGCCGATCTTTGTAATTCGACGATATCTCTCAGGCTCCTGGGACACTCGTCATAAACTTCTTCGACTGGAACGGTGAATCTCGTTTGCCCGCCTCCCAGTTCGAGCAGGCCTTCTTTAACCAGGTAGTCGACCAGGGTGCCAACAAACAGCGGATTACCATCGGTCTCATCCTGTACCAACGTCGTAACTTCAGCAGCCAATTCCAGATTGTGGAATCGGGAAACCAGATACTCACCTACCGCCGTGCGATCAAGTAATTCTAATGGCAGTTCTACGGCGAAACCGTGCACCGACAGGGTCTGTTTAAGCTGCGGGACAAGGCTTCCCCCTAGAACAGCGTCGATTGGCCGGTAACTTCACTATTACAAATAACCGTGCGTTATCTTCCCTTCGCGCCAGCGCACCCAGTAAGTCAATGGTGCTGTTGTCACTCCATTGCAAATCCTCAAGCCAGAGTATCACCGGGATTTGAGCAGTCAGTGACTCTATAAATACGCAAAATTCACGCAACATCTGCTTTGGTGTTACCGTGGTCAATTGCTGTTCATAACGATGCCCGGAATCCCGCATCCAGGGAAACTGCAGAAACCATGCCGGGGCGTAACGCTTGAGGATTTGCTGAACCCGTTCCCCGTGGGGCCCTCGGGCGAGACGGTCGATCGCTTCCAGAATTGGCAAATATGGCTCGCCTTCACTGTGATGATCAATGCAATGCCCTCAGCCAACAGATACCTGGTCGTCTCTCCGGTTGCGGGAAAGTTCGTCGAGATATGTACGTACAAGACTGGTCTTACCAATACCTGCCTCTCCGGTCACAAAAAGTATTTGTCGGTTTCCTGTTTTGGCCTGATGGAAGTGTTCATTCAGCTGAGCTAACTCCGCCTGTCTGCCGAACAGCTGTAGTCGGGCCGGGGGTTCCTGGACTGGATGCGGGTTCTTCGTTTGTGCAGATACTGCTGGTGACCCGATAAACCGAAAACCGCGGCGGTGAACTGTTTCGATAAATTTCGGTGAGCGTGCATCGTCACCAAGGGCTTTGCGTAATTCGCGAATGGCCTGGTTCAGGCTCGCTTCCGTCACGATCGTATCGGGCCAGAGAGTGTCAATTAGTTGCCGCTTGCTGAGCAGTTCCTGTGGTCTTTCGGCCATAAAGCGCATGAGTGCCCAGGTTTTAGGCCTCAGGTTGACCAACTGTTCATCATTCCACAGCCGTTCTTCCCTTAGGTCAAGGCGCAGTGGTGGCACGTTTATCTGGGTCACTTATTCAAGCATACTTCTATTAACTACTAGTAAAATAATTCATAGAAATCTCAGAAGTTCTTCAAGACTTCTACCTTCGCTGACTTACATCATAAATAAAATAGTCCTCATGTTGGTTTATATTTCTCGTTTACCAACTTGCACAGGGTAAAAATCTGATCAGGAAGGATAAGAATATGAGCAAAGATGGGTGCTTTAATGCCAGGTGATACCCTGTTTGTCTTAACGTTGATCGGTGTTACAGCCGCTTTGATGGCGAGTAACCGGGTCCGGTTTGATGTTATCTTGTTGCTGGTTGTGCTGTCGCTGATGCTAAGCGGCGTACTTTCCGTGGGAGAAGCCTTGTCGGGCTTCGGAAACCCTGTGGTCATCATGGTAGCCGGCCTGTTGGTCGTCGGTGAGATGCTGGACCGCACCGGTGTCGCCAGCGCTTTGGGTGACGCGATTCTCAAGAGAGGCGGAACCAGCGAGACACGCTTACTGATTGTGATCATGGCTGGTGCTGCGATGTTGGGTGCCGTCATGAGTTCAACCGCGATTGTAGCGATCTTTATTCCTAGTGTGCTGCGAATCGCTGCGGAAACCAGGCTCAATGCATCGCGGTTGTTGATGCCAATGTCCTACGCGGCCCTGATCAGCGGTATGCTCACGCTGATTGCGACAACCCCGAACCTGGTGGTGAACGAAGAGCTGAAAGAAACCGGCTATGGTGGATTTGGATTCTTCAGTTTTACACCCATCGGCCTCACCGTACTGGTGGTTGCCATTATTTACATCCTGTTTATCGGCCGCAGATTCCTTCCTGGAGACATTCATGATCTGACAGCGCAGAAAGGCGGGCGCTCCATCCTGAAGCTTTGGCAGGACTTTCGCATAGACGAGATTTGCGAACCGGTGAATCTCAACCCGGAATCCCCGCTGGTCGGTCAAACCATCACGGAAGCCGGGCCCGATACCCATTATGGCGTCAGAATCCTCGGAATCACCCGCAAGACAAGAGGCGGCGAGGAGAGAACCGCATCGCCGCAACCATACACCAGGCTCAAGGCTGGTGACCGGCTGCTCATCATCAGCCAACCCTCGGACCACGAACGCCTGTTGACAGAGCAGCATTTATCACCACACACACCCTCAAAACGGGATCATCAACGAATGCACTGGGAACTGGGTGCACTTGCGGTTTTGATTCATCCCGAATCAGGACTGATCGGTAAGACCGTGCGCGAAGCCGGTTTTCGATCCCGTTACAAACTCCATGTTGCTGGCATCCGCCGTGACCGCAAGCCAATGGCTGAGTTTACGGATTTAAAGCTGGCCGCCGGCGATAGCCTGCTAGTGGTAGGAGCCTGGTCAAACATTCAGCTGTTGCAATCCCTGCATCATGAATTTGTAGTCCTGGAGATGCCAGCCGAGTACAAAGAAGTGGTGCCGGCCTACCGGCGCAGGCCAGTTGCGCTGGTCGTTCTTGCCGTAACGGTGCTGCTCACCGTCTTTGATGTAGTCCCCGTCGTAGCGGCTGTAATGATGGCGGCGATGGCCGCCATATTCACTCGCTGCCTCACCATGGAGGATTCCT
>Ga0114950_10004781_pt1 | contig 10532 bp, 11 predicted proteins | sample N075metaG_FD_83503 | JGI IMG/M metagenome (GOLD analysis project Ga0114950, IMG submission 83503) | Deep subsurface microbial communities from Kermadec Trench to uncover new lineages of life (NeLLi) - N075 metaG | ecosystem: Environmental > Aquatic > Marine > Ocean trench > Sediment | place... | reverse complement strand
TCGGTATGATTGATTTTGACGCTTTGGCGGCCAAAGCTGCGCGCGCCGGAAGTGGAAGACCTTGAAGCGAAATGGAACTACGCCAATTACGTTATTTCGTCGCCGCCGCGGAGGCCGGCAACATCGGTGCCGCGGCACGCAAGCTACACATCTCACAACCGCCGATCACGCGGCAGATCCAGAAGCTTGAAGCGGAGATTGGCTGCCCACTTCTGCTGCGCACGCCCAAGGGCGTTGACCTTACTGCGGCGGGTAAAACGTTTCTCGACGAGGCGAGGCGTATCCTCGCGCAGACTGACCGGGCGGTCGCGCGCAGTCGCTTGGCGCACGACGGGGCGATTGGTGAACTCGACGTCGCCTTCACTGGCTCGCCCATTTACACCACCATACCAAAAATTCTGCGTCACTTTCGGCAGCGTGCGCCGAGCGTCTCGATCGCCTTGCGCCGGCTCGGCAAGCAGGCGCAGATCGATGCCTTGCGCGATGGCCGACTGCACGTAGGATTCGGGCGCTACTACCCGGACGAACCGGACCTCGTCACGCAAGTCGTCGAGCTTGATGCCCCGACGCTGGCTGTTAGCGAGAACGCGCCATTCGTCGGCGATACGATCCGCTTAGGCGATCTGACCAGCGAACCGCTTATCCTCTTTCCCGCCGCCGGTCGACCGAACTTCGCCGATGCCGTAATGGCATTATTCAAAAAGGCCGGGATCACGCCGCATGTTGTACAGACCGCGGAAGATTTGGCGGCGGGGCTCGCCTTAACGGCCGCGGACCTAGGGCATTGCGTGGTACCCGCTGCGGTTGCCGAACTGCACTGGCCGGGGATCCGATTTTTGCGGATCGCGCAGGCGAAACCGACGATACCGGTTCATTGCATCTACCTTGCCGGTGTACCTTCTCCAATATTGAGCGTTTTCCTCGATGCGCTGATGGCCTATGAGGAGGGGCAGGATCGGCGATAGTATTTCGGTATCATCCAGACCGTCAAAAGGTATTAGACCGTATGATGAAATTCGATTAGCTTAGCGTCTACCGGGTCCGGCCTAGTACCGGTCCAAAAAAAAACGGTATCAGGAGGGCGTCATTATGCCGAATAACCGTGTAGACGAAATTGCCAGCGATATCATCGATGCCATTCGCCGTGTGCTCGAAAAGCACGAGGTCACCTTCGACGAATACCGCGCCGGGTTCAATCACTTAATTGAAACCCAACAGGCTGGCGAGGTCCCGCTCCTGCTTGATGCTTTTTTCAACACCACGATCTGCAAGATCGAGAACGCGCGTCGCAAAGGGTCAATCGGAACTCTCGAAGGGCCATACTATCTTGAAGACGCGCCATTGGTCACTGATGAGATCAAATCCTTCGACGATGACGAGGGCACGCCGATGATCCTGCGCGGCACGGTTACCGATCTCGCCGGTAAACCCGTCGCGCACGCGGTGATTGATATTTGGCACTCGACGCCAGACGGGCGTTACAGTGGTTTTCACGACAACATTCCAAATGAATATTACCGTGGCAAGGTGCGATCCGATGCTGAGGGCGGCTATGAGGTGCGAAGTAAGGTCCCTGTACCCTACCGCATTCCCGACCAGGGTCCCGTTGGCGCTCTTTTTACCGCGATGGGGCGCCACTCTTGGCGGCCGGCCCATGTGCATTATAAAGTCCTCAAAGAAGGCTTCGAAACGCTAACCACGCAAAGCTACTTCGAAGGCGATGAGTGGGTTGCTAGCGATTGTTGCGAAGGGGTCTATGGGGCCCTCGTTCTCGCGGAGAAGATTGAAAACGGTGCGCGCGTCATGAGCCTCGATTTTGTGCTCGATCCCGCGACCTGAAGCGGACGGTCGCAGACATGTGTCATGGCGAAAAATCACCGGCATTTCCGGATCCGAGTCCCTCTTCACTGTATCGTGATGATATTCAGGCGATGGTTTTCGGATCACCCGATGCGGCCCATAAGGTCGCCATTCTCCCGGACATCTTTGGCTGCAATCCGTTCTATCAGGGTTTCGCTACACACCTCGCCGCGCGTGGCGCGCGGGTTTACCTTATCGACATCTTCGCCGGCCTCGGCGATCTCCCTAAAGCGACGCGCGAAGCAGCTTTTGAACGTCGGCACAAGCTTAAGGACCGCGTATTCGTCGACGCATTCGAGCAGTTTCTGGCGAACGAGAAGCTCGCTGGCGTGATTGGTTTTTGTCTCGGCGGGCTGTACGTGTTCGAACTTGCACGCCGCAATGTTGCCGGCGCGCTGGTGGCGTTCTACCCTTTTCCGCAGGGACTCGTTAACCAGGACGCGCTCGACGTTCCGTTCGACTACCTGCCGAGTGTTGCTACGCCCCATACGGTGTTGATAGGCGACGCCGACGCTTCCGTTAGCCCCGAGCACATTGCGCGCTTGCGCGACATCGCCGCCGACAATCCGGCGCTCGATCTAAACGTCTTTGAGACTTCCGGCCACGGTTTTCTCGCCGATCTTGCAGCCGACGATGAGCTTAAACGCAGTAACGCCGAACGCGCGCTCGCCCGCTGCGAAGCCGTCCTCGGGCTCGCCTGAGCGTGTGTGTCGCGCTGCTGGTTGAAGATTTTGCCGTGAGCTAAGGGTCGCTCCTGCGTGCGCGGCATTCGTGCTGTTATGCACATCGGCCGAGTGGAGGGTCAGTTCTTTACTTGGTAGTCAACTAACCTTTACTAACGGCTCATGACAAGACCGCTACGATTAGAATATCCCGGTGCGTTGTATCACCTGAGTGCGCGGGGGAACGCCCAACAAGACATCTGTTTGACGAACGAAGATCGGGAACGATTTCTAACGCTTCTAGGTCGTGAAGTAGAACAGCAACGATGGCGATGTTACGCCTACTGTCTGATGTCTAACCACTATCACCTCCTTATCGAAACGCCCGAAGCCAACTTGGTGGCCGGCATGCGCAGGCTGAACAGACACTATACCCAGGGATTCAACAAGCGTCATAGACGGGTGGGTCATCTGTTTCAGGGGCGCTATAAAAGTATCATGGTAGAAAAGGACAGCTATTTATTGGAGTTATGCCGCTATATCCCGTTAAACCCTGTCCGAGCAGGGATGGTGGCCGAAGCACGGGCATGGCCTTGGAGTAGTTAATGTGCGACGGCGTATGGGAAACCGAAAATAGAATGGTTAGATGTCAAAAATATCCTTAGCCGATTTGGCCGCACCACACGGCGGGCACGCCACTGTTATCGGAAATATGTCGAGGAGGGCTTGAATTGCGCCTCGCTGTGGATGGAATTAGGCGGTCAAATATGCTTGGGGAGCGGACCTTTCAGAGAAAGAATGCAATTGCCGATAGAAAATAAATTGCTTGACGGGATAGCGACTGAGCAAACAAATCCAGCGCGGCCCACGATTGAAGCGATCGCCGATCCGGGCGACCTCGTCGACGGACGGATCCTGCTGTGCTCGGCTACCCCGATCGAAGATGTCTTGGTTAAGCCGGATGGCCGGTGGGCCGGATGAGCGCCTACCCGATCGTCGCGGCGCGTGGTGAGAAGTCCGGACTAGGTTGAACGACGCGGAAACAGTTCGGTGGCGTCGTAGCTATAAATCCAGCTTGGGTCCGCGAATCCACCGCCGCGAAACTCGTCGTCGTTGCGACCGACCGCGTGATTGAGTTGCCCCTGTTCCCACGAGGCCGCCTGAATTTTTGTCGTCCGTTCGAGGCGCGCTTGTTCGTAGTTCCTTAGTGCGGTCGCGCAATTCGCACCACGTTCAATGCAGGCTGCCAGGACCCAGGCGTCTTCGACCGCCATCGCCGCGCCCTGTGCCAGATAGGGCACCATCGGGTGCGCAGCGTCGCCAAGCAGGGTTACCCGCTTGGTCGACCAAATCGGTAGCGGATCGCGCACAAGTAGGGCCCATTTGTAGCATTCACCCTGAAGCGTCAGATCGACTAAAGCGCGGACGATCTCGTTCCAGCCTTCGAAATTTCGGGCGAGCACCGCTTTGTCCGCCTTGGTCGTCCACGATTCGCCCTGCCATCCGTCTTCCTCGATCAGTGCTACATAGTTGATCAGCTCCCCGCGCCGCACGGGATAGGCGACGAAGTGTTTACCAGGGCCAACCCAGACGTTGAACTTGGGTTCGACGAAGTCGGGCGGCAGCGTTTCGGTCGCGACCATGCCGCGATAGGCGACGTGTCCGGTAAAGCGTGCGTCAAGTTCGCCGTGGACCGAGGCCCTGACCCGCGAGTGAACGCCGTCGGCTGCGATGAGTATTTCCGTTTGCTCGGTCGCCCCGTTATCGAATTCGACCGTAACTCCGTCGTTTCCATCCACGATTTTGACGGCTTGATGCTTGAGCGAAATACAATCCGGGTCAAATTCAATTACTGCCCGAGACAACGCGGCGTGCAGATCGGCGCGATGGAAACTGTAAAATGGCGTGCCGAAGCGGCGCTCAAATTGATCGTCGAAACGACTTTCAAAGTTAGAGCTCCCGGTCGCAAAATGCTTTATCGAAATCGCCGTTGGCCGGGCTGCTACCAACGACAATCCTCGCTCGAGCCCCAATGCGTTGAGGACTTTTAGACCGTTAGGGCTCAAGTGCAGGCCGGCGCCAATTTCGCCCAAGGCGTGTGCCTGTTCGAAGACCCGAACTCCGAATCCGCGGCTCTGCAGCGCCAGCGCCGCGCTGAGACCACCAATGCCGGCGCCGATGATCGCAATGGAAGTAGACTTTTTCACAGTTTGAATCGAATCCAAACGGGGTCAAACGAAATTAGTCTGCACTCGAATCAGTGTCAACTCGAATCTTGGTGAGTCGCCACTCGATTACAAATCACAAAGCGCAGTACGGGTCTCAAATTCGAAGGGTCAATCGCGGATCAGCCCATTGGCGCGACGTCGGTATATCCAAGATGTGTTTGCCCCAATAATTCGTATGCAACCTCGCTCACCATGAGATGCTGAGCGGCAACGTTAATGTCGCGCAGGCAACGTTGCATCTCACTTTTTTCGAAGATAGACGAGGCGCCAGAATAGCGAAACGCTTGCGTGACGATTTCCGTCGCGACTTCAGTGCAATAGCACGCGATACTGCGTAGCTCGAGTGCGAGCCGCTCATCAATGTCGTCTCCGGCGTCGATCACGTCCATGGCTTGCCGGTTGAGTTCCATTGCCAGCGCCCGCGCCGAGCGCAATTTTAGATCGCCATGGCCGATAAATCGTTGCAACGTCTCTCGAGCGGCCAGTGACTTCGCGCCCGGTCCATAACCGCGCTTTTTGTTAATCGCCTCCGCGCTCAAAATTTCCAGCGCCCGCCGCGCCACGCCAGTTGCGAATGCCGCGTGCTCATTGGCAACGAAAGCCGGTATGCCGAGTCGAAATAGCGGCCCGCCCCGTTGTGGTGGTTGCGATACGACATTCCAGGCGCACTCGCTTGGGACAAATATGTCATCGACAGAAATATCGCAACTGCCCGTACCCCGAAGACCGAGGACGTCCCAGTTGTCGTGGATTTTAATTTCCCCGCTAGGGAAAACGAACATGTGTAGAACCGGTTCTGCAGCGGGCGTCTCGCGCACCATGCCATGCGCGCCGATCCAATCGGCATGATGTACAGCGCTGGCAAATGACCAACGTCCAGTTAATCTGTACCCGCCATCGATAGGAAACGCTTGACCGCTTGGCATAATGAGAATGGCGCCGCGAGGGATTGCGCCATTGGCGAACATCTTGTCAATGCCGCCTTGGGGTAGGAACGCACCTGGCAAGCCAACGCTGGTCGCGCCAACCATCGAGCACCAACCCGCCGCTGGGCTGATCATCGACACGGCTTCGAGGACTTCGAACTGCGTAACCAGATCCGCCTCAAACCCGCCCAGCGCAATGGGTAGTTTCATCCGCAGGACTCCCGCGTCATATAGAGCGTCCGAACTGGCACGTGAAAACCGTGCAGATTTTTCTTCGTCTTCTATTTGGGCGCTAAGGGTGGCGCGAATTTCCTCTACATTATTGAGCAAAATTTCGCGTGTATCGCGCCTGCTTTCCCTTACTTCTCGCATGATAGCTTTCCTCCAAGTAACAGTGGCCCGCACCCAACTACCTGGATTTCTTTAGGGCACCTCGGATTAATTCTGAGATAGCTGATTTGCGGTACGAAATTGTTCAGATCAAGGCGCGGATCGCAGCGGAAAGCGGGACTATTTGCCAGATCCGCAACGTGGACCTGGACGATTTCGGTCGCAAAGCAGCATTGATATGAATTAATCAGAGGTTCCTTAGAGTTAAACCGATGAACAAGTGGTCCAACAACTGAAATTTGACGGTTTCAACGTACCCGCAGTGTTGCGCAAGCGTTGGCCACAGCTCTTTGCAAGCGCTGCAACGCAGCTGACAAGATACCACGGGAGCGCCCTCCGGGTTGCCTTGTTAGCGTCCATGGACGGCGTTGCGCGTCTTGGAAAGAGAACAGCCAGAAGCTTGCGAAGCGCAACTTGCCACAACCGCTGACAAGATAACTGAATCCATTAATATTAAGTCGTTGCACCACCAGAATAAAACGGCGGGATCTCTGCATCGTAGTTGATCCAAATTGATTTCGGCTCGGTATATTCGTTCAGACATTCAATACCGAGGTCGCGGCCGTAACCGGATTGGCCGACGCCGCCGAATGGTGAGCCAGGGTGCACGCGCTTATAACAATTAATCCAGACCATGCCGGCATCGATCGCGTCTGCCACGCGATGTGCTCGCTGCAGATTGTTCGTCCACAGACCACTACCGAGGCCGTAGTCGGTCGCATTGGCGAGATCGATCGCCTCGGACTCATCCGTGAAGCGGGTCACCGAGACGAACGGGCCGAAGACCTCCTGTTCAAAGACGGTATCTCCGGGGCCGGCTTCGACCACCGTTGGGAGCAAATAGCAGCCTTGGTTTAGGTCGGGGTCGGACGGTTGTCTGCCACCGGTAAGAATACGGTTGCCTTCATTGGCACAGACGTTGAGGTATTCGAGCACCCTTTCAAGGTGCAACTTCGAGGTCAACGGCCCCATCTCCGTCTGTGGATCCAGCGGGTGCCCGATCTTGATCGATTCGGCCAGCGCGATGAAGCGCTCGAGAAACTCATCCGCAATTGATTCCTGCAATAACAATCGCGAGCCCGCGATGCACGCCTGGCCCTGGTTGTGGAAAATGGCGAAAGCGGAGCCACCGACGGCGGCGGGGATGGTGGCATCGGCGAACACGATGTTTGCTCCCTTGCCGCCAAGTTCCAGCGAGATGCGCTTGAGGTTACCGCTTGAAGCCGTGACGATCTTGCGGCCGGTTTGCGTCGATCCGGTAAATGCGATTTTGTTGACGTCGAGGTGTTCTGCGAGGTGTTGACCCGCACTGTGCCCATAGCCCGGAACAATGTTAACGACGCCGTCAGGAAAACCCACATCCGTCATTAATTCCGCCATGCGTAAGGTCGTCAAGGGGGTTAATTCGGAGGGTTTCATGACCACAGTATTACCGGCGGCAAGCGCCGGAGCGAGCTTCCAGGCGCAGAACATGAGCGGAAAATTCCATGGTACGATTTGGCCGACCACGCCAACCGGTTGACGCTTTACCACATTCAGAAAACCGGGTTCCACTGGAACCTGGCGGCCGTCTATCTTGTCGGCGAGACCGCCGAAGTAGCGGAAAGTGAGCAATGTGCGCGGCAGGTCCAAGCCGCGCGTATCACGGATCGGGTGCCCCGTGTCGAGACTTTCAAGTTCGGTCAGTTCGTCGAAATGTTCCTCAAGTTTGTCCGCGAGCTTCATGATCAACCGTGCCCGGTCGGAAGAATTCGTATCGCGCCAGCCGGGGAAGGCGGCCCTGGCCGCGGCGACGGCCTTGTCGACGTCGGCGGCCTTGGCCTCGGCTATGGCGGTGAGCTCGCTGTTGTCATGTGGGTTAACGACCGCGATGGTGGCGCCGTCCTCGGCATCGACAAACTCGCCATTGATAAAGAGCCGATTGCGGATCTGCTGGGGTTCAACCGAGTGCGTTTTATCAAGCATTTTTTAGAGGCCTTCCGCAGTTTGTCTAAAATCCGACGACAGCGCATCGCTCGGAGATCCAAGATCTGCAGCACCGGCACCGGGTCGATATCGATGGCGTGCCTCCAGATCCGTTCCTCAGACGATCGTCGCTGGCCGCTTGTTCACCCTATAATTTGCCCGGTAATTTATCAAGCGCCAAAAAAGGGGTTCGCTTAAGGCACAATTCAACTTTCATTTCGGGTCTTCCGGGATCTAGTGGTGATTGCGTCCGGCTCGAAAAAACGAAAAAATGACGGCAGCCCGACAGTTGGTAGAGCAGATAATGAAATTCGAATTCGCCGCATTACCCTGGCAAATCATCTTCGGTGCGGGCGCACTGCAACGACTGCCCGAAGAGTTGGACCGCCGCAATTTGGGGCGTGTATTGGTCCTTTCAACCCCCGAGCAGCGCCACCATGCTGACGCCGTCGCTACGCTCATCGGCCCACGGAGCGTCGGAATTTTCGACCAGGCCGTGATGCACGTACCGACGACGACCGTAGCCGCAGCGCATGAGTTGGCGCAATCATTGGAAGCGGACTGCACGGTTTCGATTGGTGGTGGTTCGACGACGGGACTTGGTAAGGTTTTGGCCTTGAAATACGACCTGGCGAATGTCGCGATCCCGACCACCTATGCCGGCTCGGAGATGACCAATATCTGGGGCATGACCGAAGACGGCAAAAAGACCACCGGGCGTGACAACAAGGTCGTACCAAGGTTCTCTATTTACGATCCTGAGTTGACCTTAGATCTGCCTGCTGCGATCTCCGGTCCAAGCGGCATCAACGCGATGGCCCAAGCGGTGGTTAATGTCACCGCATCTGAGCCCAACCCGATCATTTCGGCCCTGGCGAGCGATGCAATACGGGCGCTCGCTGGGAGCCTAGCGACGGTCGTCACCGAGCCGCACAATCTTGAGGCGCGGACCCAGGCGCTATACGGTGCCTGCCTCGCCGGGGCCGCGCTTGGGACTGGGGTCACGAGTTTGCATCATCGTCTGTGCCACACGCTGGGCGGTAGTTTCAACACGCCCCACGCGGACACGCATGCGATCTTACTAGCCTATTCGGTCGCGTATAACAGTGCAGCAGTGCCGGAAGGGACGCGGCGAGTCGCCGAAGCAATGGGCGTTGCCGATGCCGCACAAGGGATTTACGATCTGGTCCGCCAGGTCAGCCAAAAAACGAACCTACAACATATTGGCCTCACCGCGGCGGATCTCGACGAGGCAGCGGCAATCGCTACGGCGACCCCGTGCAGCAATCCAGCCGAGGTGACACGTACCAGCGTGCGCGAACTGCTCGAACACGCCTATCAGGGGGTTCGACCTCACAGTTGAATTCCACGGGTCGTGCCATGGACAGCCCTGGGCGCATGATCGTCGCCGGTGGCGCCGAATCGGCCATAGCCGTGCACTCTTTCACGCACTGATGCATCGCAATGTCGCTATGATCGGAAACAATAGTACTGATCAGTACTAATAAACCGTATAGTACACCTATCCGGCCTAGTGATGGCTTATGACCGCTTTTAAATTCGGTTATTGAATGGCAGTTCCTATAAATAAGATTATATAAACTGTGTAATAATATGATATATATCTATTTATACGAAAAAATATTAATAATCCCAACAGCGTTATCCACGGAATTTATCTGCTTTGGGAGATACGGATGAGTACTGTCACGGCTTCAATCAAGGGGTCCGGAGTGGGAGGTAAGCGCGCGGCGATACTGGCCGCAGCCGCGGACCTGATCATCGAGCGCGGCTACGATGGCACCAATCTTGATGCCATTTGCGAGCGTGCGGCGTGTTCAAAGTCCTCTATTTATGTATATTTCGGCAACAAGGAGGGATTGCTGGCAGTACTCACCGAGGACATTGCACTCGGATTGTCTCAGGCACTGCACGCTTTTCACCTGCAACACTTAAGCGTTGAAGACGCGCTGCAACGCTATGCACGGTTGTCGCTGAAATTAATCCTGAACGAGCGGCACATTGCGATCGTACGGGCGACGATATCGACCGTGTGGAAGCACCCGCAATTAGGACCGGCCTACTACGAGGTCGGTACGCTTACCGCGCAGTCCGCCCTCGCACAGTATTTCGAAGTACAATCAAAAATTGGCGTACTGGACGTCCCCGACCCACGATGGGCGGCGAAAGAATTCCAGGGCATGCTGTTGTGGGATCGGATGCTGGCACAGATCGTCGGGGCCAGGAGTAGTCCTGGGGAGGCCGAGATCGAAGCGCAGGCGGATGCAGCGGTGGCCGTGTTTCTCGGTCATTACCGCGCGATTCGGTGATTTCCGCGAGCGATACGACACCCCTTTGCCGTGTCTCGGAGCGACGTAACGTCGTGTTTTATCGAGCCTCGATAATGTACGCAAGGCGCACAACTAGTATGAATTGCGAACATTCATGTCGCGTGCTAGGTTGCCCATAGCAAACCGAACCCGCGGAGGAATTCGACCATG
>Ga0114950_10004778_pt1 | contig 10534 bp, 7 predicted proteins | sample N075metaG_FD_83503 | JGI IMG/M metagenome (GOLD analysis project Ga0114950, IMG submission 83503) | Deep subsurface microbial communities from Kermadec Trench to uncover new lineages of life (NeLLi) - N075 metaG | ecosystem: Environmental > Aquatic > Marine > Ocean trench > Sediment | place... | reverse complement strand
GTGCGCCCGAGAGGAGTCGAACCTCCGACCTACGGAACCGGAATCCGTCACTCTATCCATCTGAGCTACGGGCGCTTTGTCTCTAAATTAATTTATGGCGACAATGCTGGCCGCAAAAAAAATCGCGTCAATTTAGAATACACCGGATTCATCGTCATCCGCTTCCTGTGCGCTCATCGCTATATGGCCGGTAGTTTTCTTCGGTGCCGCCTTGCTGAATTCGCGGATGATGTCCAGTCGCCATTCCCACCATTTGACCTCTGCTTTAATGGCATCGGAAGCGTCTGATGGGAAAAGCAGTTTTTGTATATCGCCGGTGGCTAGTTTCATTTTTGATCCTTCCGGCAGGGTCAGTCCGTTTTCCTGCATGATACCCACAGGATCTTCCGTCAACGAATTTTTAAACGTTTCATCGGTTACAGCTTTTGTGGCGATGGTTTTCCATAGTTTGTCCAGCTCTTCTTTTTTTTCAGGATCCATTGTCTTCCTATTTTTAAAAAGGGAAAAAATATTACAAGGAATCAACCGCGAATTAAAAATTCGCTAATGATCTCCTTATCAATTATATATTTATGCAATAAGGGTAAAAGACTTCCGGCTTCAACGCAATGCAAAAATGATGGCTTTTGCATTAATTTTAGCTCGATGGGGGGAGTCTATGCAGGAAAGAGGCTAATGGATCAGCTCGCGAACCTTATTGAGGGCGGAATCCAGGTTTTCCGGCTGATTGCCACCAGCTTGGGCCATATCGGCCCGTCCTCCGCCTTTGCCGCCCACGAGGGTGGCGATTTCTTTGATGATATTACCGGCCTGGAAGCGGTCCACCAGATCTTTGGTGACGCCTGCCGCCAGCATGACTTTGCCATCGTTTACGGTGCCGACGACGACCACCCCTAATTCTGTCTGATTTTTGAAGTTGTCGATAACGGTGCGTAAGGTTTTGGCATCCATTCCCTCTACCTTTTTAATCAACAAGGAGACATCGCCAATTTTCTCGATCTCATCTTTTTCGGCGGAGCCTTTTCCGCTGACGAGTTTTTCCTTTAGCGACGAGATTTCCTTTTCCATCTCGCGGTTTTTGCTCAGAAGTTTTTGAATTTTCGCCAGCTCTTCATCCGGATGTGCTTTGATGAGCGAACGGATGCCCGACAGGGTATCGAATTCCTTCTGAATTTTTTCATACGCGACAGGTCCGGTCACCGCTTCGATGCGGCGAATGCCGGATGCGATCCCGCCCTCGGATATGATCTTGAAAAATCCGATATCGCCAGTGGCATTAATATGAGTACCTCCGCACAGTTCCATGCTGAAACCGGGAACATTGACCACGCGCACCTTGTCGCCATACTTTTCGCCGAATAAAGCCATCGCGCCTTTTTTGAGCGCATCTTCGATGGACATTTCGTCTGAATGCACGCTAATATTTTCACGGATTTTTTCATTGACCCGTTCTTCGATGAGTTGTTTTTCGCGCTTGCTCAGTGGCGAAAAATGTGTGTAGTCAAAACGCAAGCGATCCGGGTCGACTAAGGACCCGGCTTGTTTGACATGGTCGCCAAGAATTTCGTGCAAGGCGGAATGCAGCATATGCGTTGCCGTGTGATTGAGGGCCGTGTCTCCGCGTTTATCCACATCCACTTGCAAAACTAATTCGTCACCGACTTTAATGGAACCCGTCAGGACTTTCGCGTGATGAACGATCAGTCCAGCAAGTGGTTTTTTAGTATCGCTGATTTCCAACTGAGCGGTATCTGTCGAGGCGCGACCCTGGTCACCAACCTGACCACCGGACTCGCCATAAAACGGTGTCTGGTCGGTGAGGATTTCAACCTGGTCGCCTTGGTTGGCAGAGTCGATTGGATTTTGATCTTTTATGATCGCCAATACCTTTCCCTTGCCTTCTGTATTGCCATAACCCTGAAAATTTGTTGCCGGCGATTTACCAGCGAACTCTTTATAAAAAGGAGCAATGGATTTTTCTCCGGAACCTTTCCAGGATGCCATGGCTTTTTCCTTTTGTTCCTGCATGGCGCGGTCGAATCCCTCCATGTCGAGTTCCAGTTTCAAATCCTTAGCGGTTTCCTGGGCAAGGTCTACAGGGAATCCATAGGTGTCGTACAGTTTGAAAATTTCATCACCCGGAATGACGGTAGAGTTATTCTTCTTCATCTTTTGAACGATTTCGTCTAGCCGCTGTGTCCCAAAGATCAGAGTATTACTAAAACTCTCTTCTTCATTGCGCACGACTTTTTGGATCAGAGAAGTATTCCTTTCCAATTCCGGATAACTAGCCTTGAAGTTTTGCACGACCTGTTCGGTAATATGGAAGAAAAAGGCATCTTGTTTTTCGAGAAGCCTTCCGCCGTGCCTGAGAGCCCGACGCATAATTCGTCGTAATACATAACCTCGACCTTCGTTGGAAGGCAAGACTCCATCGCTGATGAGAAAAGCGGCGGCTCTTGCATGGTCGGCTATTACGCGGATGGAAACATCCTGCTCGGCATTTTCACCGTAGGCTTTGCCGGTAACTTTACATACTTCCTTTATAAGCGGGGTGATCAAATCGCAATCGTAATTGCTGAGCTTTCCCTGCACCACTGCGGCGAGGCGTTCCAATCCCATACCCGTATCGATGCAGGGGTTGGGCAATGGTGTCATCTTTCCTGCGTCATCGCGATCGTATTGCATGAACACCAGATTCCAGATTTCCAGGAAACGGTCGCAATCGCATCCGACCTCGCAAGTGTTTTGGCCACAGCCGATCTCTTCACCCTGATCGATAAAAATTTCGGAGCAGGGACCACATGGACCGGTGTTACCCATGGACCAAAAATTATCTTTTTCCCCGAGTCGATAAATGCGTTCTGGAGCTAGCCCGATATCATCTCTCCAAAAATTGAAGGCTTCATCGTCATCTTGAAAAACCGAAACGTAGAGCCGGTCTTTTGGCAGGCCGATGGTCTCTGTGAGGAATTCCCAACCATAGCGGATGGCTTCTTGTTTGAAATAATCGCCGAAGGAGAAATTGCCCAGCATCTCAAAAAATGTATGGTGACGCGCGGTTCTTCCGACCATTTCCAGATCGTTGTGTTTGCCTCCGGCGCGAACACATTTTTGCGATGAAACGGCTCGGCTGTACTCGCGTTTTTCCTCTCCCAGAAAGACATCTTTAAATTGAACCATGCCTGCGTTGGTGAATAACAGGGACGGATCATTTCTCGGTACCAGGGCGGCGCTGGGGACTGCGGTGTGATCGCGTTCAGTAAAGTAATCGATAAATTTTTGTCGAATTTCGTTGCCAGTCATATATGAAATAAATTTAGTTTATTTGAGTAGGGGCACGGCATGCCGTGCCCGGAACAGGAAAAAATTATTGTTCGGGTAGTGAAATGTGCCGAACAAAAAATATTTTTGAATAATAAACTCCACCGACCCTCTTTACAAAAGAGGGAAAATAATTATCAAAAACCCCCTGAAGGAAGAAGTTCCATGCTCTCTTCTTTATAATTCGTCTTCGCGAGCCACTGTAAGTGGCGTGGCGATCCAGAGGTTTTGTTTTTTATAAATACCGCGTACCCCCTTGGGGTACGAAAGGTTCTGGATTGCCGCGCTTCGCTCGCAAAGACGGTTCGGGTTGCGTACCGAAACTGCGTTTATAACATAAAGTACGTCATTTCGAATCGCCGGAAACGGCGTAACCATACTATTCGCCAACTCATTCTCGTCCGACTTAAGAGATTATTATGTCTTGGTTATATTGCCAGTGGAGGCTACTCCAATGGGCAATTATACGATACCCGCTTTGAGTAAATCCTGCAAATGAATGATTCCGTCGATATGTTTTTCATCCTCCATGACAATAAGGGAGGTGATGGAGTGTTGTTCCATGATCGCCAAAGCCTTGGTGGCAAGTTTTTCTTTGCCGATGGATTTGGGATTTTTGCTCATGATCTCCTTGGCGATGGCTTTTGAAATATCCTTTTCACGCTCAATCAAACGACGTAGATCGCCATCGGTGATGATTCCCAGTAATTGATTTGTTTCATCCAGCACCAGAGTCATTCCCATACGCTTGACGCTCATCTCACGAATCACGTCCGTGATGCCAGACTGCGGGCGGCATATGGGCAACGCATCGCCGACATGCATAATATCAGCCACAGTGTTTAGAAGCCGACGCCCCAGACTGCCACCTGGATGATTCACGGCGAAATCCTCTTCCTTGAATCCGCGCATATCGAGGAACGCCATCGCCAGAGCATCTCCCATCGCCAGGGTCGCGGTCGTGCTCGCAGTAGGCACGAGGCCAATGGAACAGGCTTCCTCCTTGACCGCGATATTCAAAATATAATCACAGCGTTTTCCCAAAGTTGATTTAGGATTTCCCGTCATGGCGATTAGAGTGCAGGCAATACGGTTCAGGGTTGGCAGGAGGGTGACGATTTCATCGGTTTCCCCACTGTTGGAAATTATGAGGATGATATCGTTTTTTGAAACAATGCCCACATCGCCATGGCTGGCTTCGGCGGCATTGAGAAATATTCCTGGAAGACCAATGCTGGAAAAAGTCGCGGCGATTTTTTTGCCGATCAATCCGGATTTTCCCATTCCCACCACCACCACATTTCCCGTGCAATTGTTCAGCAGATGGACCACGGCGGCAAAGCTTTCATCGATTCTATCGATCAGGTCGGCGACCGCTTCGCTTTCGATTTTGAGGGCTCTTTTTGCCGCATCGATTGCGGAGCGGGACTGTTTTTCCTGTTCGGGGTTGGGTGTTTCCAGCGCTTTCATAGACCGTAAAATGGTTATTAAATATATAATTTTAAAGGGCTTACCGGAAAAGCAAAATCATCATAGCATAATTCAATAGTCACGGCAATGCACTGCCATTATAATGAATCCGCCTGAATGGGAGCCAGTAACATCCTAAGCAGAAACCGCAGAAACTCCTGCCATTTTTCCAAATCATTAAAACTATTAAGAGGGCCCATGAGTAAAAAACCGACCTTGTATCTAATCGATGGATCCTCCTATATTTTTCGTGCGTTTTTTGGTATCCGACAAAACCTATCCACTTCGAAGGGCATGCCTACGAATGCCTTATACGGATTCACCACCATGTTGCAAAAAGTGATTCGAGATGAATCCCCTGACTATGTCATGGTGGCGTTTGACAGTAAGGAAAAAACTTTTCGCCATGAATGGTATCCCGATTATAAAGCCAACCGCGATACTCCTCCAGAAGAACTACAGCAGCAATTCCCGTATTTTGAGCCTTTAGTGGAGGCACACAATATTGTTGGCGTCCGCCAACCTGGATTCGAAGCGGATGACATCATCGGCACTCTGGCAAAACAGGGCGAGGCAAAGGGGATGGAAGTCACGATAGTCAGTGGTGATAAGGACATGATGCAATTGATCGGTCCTAATATAACAATGCTGGACACGATGAAGGATAAACGTTTTGGCCGGGAAGAGGTGATAGAGAAGTTCGGTGTTCCGCCTGAACAGGTCATTGAAGTGATGGGGCTGATGGGCGACTCCAGTGACCATATCCCAGGTGTAAAAGGGGTAGGACCGAAAACGGCAACGGACTTGATCCAAAAATTCGGTTCCATCGCCAGCTTATATGATCGTTTGGACGAGGTGGAAAAAGATAAGTTACGTGCAAAGCTGGAAGGCGACCGGGAGAATGCTCTACTCAGCCACAAATTAGTCATCATCAATACCGAAATGGATCTTTCCTGCAACATAGATGATATGAAAATCCTCGAACCGGATCAGGATAAGCTGACTGAATTGTTCACTGAATGGGAATTCACCTCCTTGCTTGCTGGGATGAAAAAGCCTGCTAAACGTGAGAAAAAAGTTTATCAAACGATTTTGCAGGAAGAGGATTTGGATCGCTTGTTAACGGGATTGAAAAACGCTGGAGAATTCGCTTTGGATTTAGAAACCACCAGTTTGCATCCGGTGGAGGCGGAGATGGTGGGCATCTCTTTCGCTTATGAGGGGTTTGACGGTTGTTACATCCCTTTAATGCATCGGTATCTTGGTGTGCCTCAGCAGTTGGACAAAAGCCTGGTCATTAAAAAGCTCAAACCTATCCTGGAAGATCCCGCGATTAAAAAATGTGGACACAATATCAAATACGACCTGATTGTACTCCGCAATGAGGGTATAGAGCTGAAAGGTATTTCGTTCGATAGCATTATTGCATCGTATGTTCTCGATCCTTCCCGCCGGTCGCATAGTATGGACGACCTGGCGATGGAATTTTTTGGCCACCAAACCATCAAGTATAAAGACGTCGCCGGAACCGGGATGAAGCAAATCGGTTTTGACGAGGTGGACATTGAACGGGCAAGCGAATATGCGGCTGAAGATTCTGACCTGACATGGCGGCTTTTGTTGGAATTGCGACCCAAGCTTACGGAAGACACGCTGTCTCTATTCACCGATATGGAAATGCCGCTGTTGCACGTGCTCGCAGAGATGGAAATGAATGGTGTTTATCTCGAACGCAAGGAGTTAAAAGAACTGTCCACTCTGATACAAGGCAAGCTTGAAATTATTGAACAGGAAATTTATCAAATTGCCGGAGAGAATTTCAATATCAATTCGCCAAAGCAGTTGGCGGTCATCCTGTTTGAGAAACTGAACCTGCCGGTGATCAAGAAAACCAAGACGGGATATTCTACGGATGTTTCGGTTCTTGAGGAATTGTCATCCGAACATCAACTGCCTGAACAAATACTAACCTTCCGTCAATTGAGCAAACTGAAATCGACTTATGTTGACGCGCTTCAAGAGGAAATTTATTCTAAGACGGGAAGAGTGCATACCTCGTTCAATCAAACCGTCGCCGCTACAGGTCGATTGAGCAGTAGCAATCCTAATTTGCAGAATATTCCGATCCGGTCAGAGATGGGTCGTGAAATCAGAAAATCGTTTTTGGCGGAAGGCGAGGGGATGTTGTTATCAGCAGACTATTCCCAGGTCGAGCTGAGAATCCTAGCGCATTTGTCGGCAGATAAGGCGCTCATCAACGCGTTTAATAAAGGCGAGGATATCCATACACGCACCGCCGCAGAAATTTTTGGAAGCTCGCTGGAGGATGTCGATCTTGAAGGCCGCCGGATGGCGAAGGCGGTCAACTTTGGCATCGTCTATGGCCTAAGCGCATTCGGATTGTCGCGGCAATTGAAAATCACCCAACGCGAAGCCAAAAATTTTATCGAACAATATTTTGCGCTCTATAAAAACGTCAAGGTTTATATGGAAGAAACGGTGGAGCAAGCGCGGTCCCTTGGATACACTTCGACCATAATGAACCGACGACGTTATTTGCCGGACCTGCACAGCAAAAATCGTCAAGTGCGGGAAGCGGCGCAGAGGATAGCCATCAATTCACCGATCCAGGGAAGCGCTGCCGATATGATCAAGGTGGCCATGATTCAGCTATCGAATGAATTGCGGAAACAGAAACTGCGGTCGAAAATGATCCTGCAGGTTCACGATGAGCTGGTCTTCGAATGTCCCCAGGATGAAAAGAGCGTCATGGAAAAGCTGGTGAAAGACAAAATGGAAGGGGTTTGTGAATTTACCGTACCGATCATTGTCGATATCGGGTGGGGTAAAAACTGGGATGAGGCGCATTAAAATTATAGGGAGAAATACCAAATGATGAAACGACTATTCATATCAATTTTAATTTTACTTTGGGCGTCCACGGCCCTGGCGCAATTGGTGATGGATGTCCTGCCAGTGAATCATTCGCGTGCCGAGGCATTGGTTCCGGCTATCAACGGGATTTTAGAGGGGCAGGGAAATGTTGTGGTGATCCAAAATAAACTGGTGGTGCGGGCCACTCCACAAAAAATGGCGCAAATCAAAAGTCTGCTGAAGCAGATCGATACTCCTCTACAAAACCTGCGGATTACGGTGAAACAAGGTTTTCGTCAGGATATTGAAAGGCAGGATAAATCGCTTTCCGCTGATGTGACGGTGGCCAATTCTGGTCGGATCCATGTAGGGTCCAATCGAGAGGCAAGTGACGGTGTAAGCGTGACCGCCCGTTCAGGCAATAGCTCTCTCGGCGGGCATTTCCGTCATAATAATAGTGCTGAGCGTGATTTGGTCTCGCAACAGATTTTGACCCTGGAAGGCCACCCGGCAATCATTCACGTGACGAAATCGATTCCCACGAGAATTATCAGAAAAGGACAAAATGCCCAGGGAAAATACCAAGAAGAAGTAACAGTGTTTCGCGATGCTTCCATAGGTTTCTCCGTCGTTCCGAGGTTAGTGGGAAAAGGCGAGGAAGTGATCCTTGAAATTTCACCAGAGCATTCGAGGTTCAGGGGCAGTCGAGTGGAAACTTTTGGCGCTCACACTACAGTTCGAGGAAAGCTTGGCGAGTGGATAGAGATTGGCGGTATCGAACAAACCGAAAGCTCGGTGAATCGTGGAATATTGGCTGATTCAAAAATCGATAGCCGGCAGAACAGAACTATATTTCTTAAAGTTGAAAAACTCAATAGGAACAGGAAGTGTCTAAAGCAAAATTGAGGCCGAACGAAGGTTCAGTTAGGAAGCGGCCTTTTCCCTGATATCTAGGGGGATATAAGTTTGTGTTTTGGCAAAATCGGTTTCTTCCTTCATTGCTTTATTATAAATTTTTAGAGCAATTTTGGTGAGTGGTTCGGCTTTTTTGAATTGTCCCATGTTGCGATAGAGCTCTGCAAGGTTGGTCAGGGTCTTTGCTACTGCAGGATGATCCGAGCCAAGCATAACCTTATTTATTTCAAGTGCCCGACGGTAAAGAGGTTCCGCATTAAAATATCGTTCCTTGGCGATGTGAACGATAGCCAGGTTATTGAGCGCTCTGGCAACATTGGGGTGGTAGGTGCCATGATATTTTTCACTGATCTGAAGAGCCCGAACAAAGAGAGGCTCCGATTTATCAAACTCACCCATATCGTAATAAAGCTTAGCGAGATTGTTGAGCGTCCTGGCTACGTTGGGATGATTTTTACCAAGAGCTTTTTCGCTGATATTTTTGGATCTCAGGTATAAGGCTTCGGCTTGTGTGATGTTGCCATACGATTTATAGAGGAGGCCAAGATTATTTAAAGTAGTGGCGACTTCAGGATGGTTTGCGCCGAGTACGTTCGCACGAATTTTCAGGGTTTTTAAGTAGAGCCGTTCGGCCTTTTCAAATTGACTGGTATTTTGATACACATCCGCAAGACTATTCATTGTCTGAGCCAATGCGGGATGTTTGGGATTCAAAGACTTTTCTTGGCTTTTAAGGATCCGTTTAAGAAGAGGTTCTGCCCGTTTGTACTTTTCTTCCTCCAAGTATATCAATGCCAGTTTATTGATCTGATTCACCACAATCGAATGGTGAGTTCCAAACACACTTTCCACCAAAGTAATCAGACGAATCCGCCAGGACTGGCTTTGCAAGCCCAAAATGCCATTTTTAATATTCAAAAACCTTGAAGCGAAGGTAATGACTTTGTTGGAAGTAGGTGCCATCATTTTAATTTCCGTTTTATAAAAAATATCTTTCCCGAATTGCGCCCATTTTGTAAATCCAAACAATAAAATGGGGTGACAATATACGGATACAGTGCATGGCATGTGCCAAAACTGAAGACAATTTTTACTGGAAATTAAAAGTGATTGAAAATTTGATTACAAACGATCAATAAATTTTTTGGTGAGAAAAATCTGTTCAATTTCCCCGTGGAGTGATTTATAAAAATAAGCACATAAATTTTAATGCTGTTTAAAAATTAATACACTAGCTCAATGAGGGGGGGGGAATTGGCTGGATAAAGCTAATTAATTGATATTAAAGTAAAAAATTACTTTTTTTCATAAAAAATTAAAATAGATGACGAATTTTGTCACTTGATGGATGATTAAAAACTAAAGAAAATGATATTGGGAAAGGTGATTGAGGCGGGTAATATGTGGTTATTCAACAGAATTGATTATGGCCGATCCTGGGGGCGGAAGCATTTTGCAGTAGACATGCGTTATGAAACCCGCATATAATTTTATAGGTAGTTCTTTAGGAGAATTTAAGGAAAGATGTTTAACGAGAAAAATTATTACTTCGGAGGAGGGGGTGTAATACTACTCCTGAACGAGGTAACGGACTACATCAGGAAATAAAATATAACCGCTGGAATTGAAGCTCCACACACAGAGGCAAAAACTGATTTGATAATCAGATGCCGGGCACTCCCAGCCTCTTGGGGACCTTGAGATGGAACAGGGTAGCTAATCTTTATTTTGTCCATGAGTAAATCCTTGACGAAAATTCAATAGTTTAAAGGCCAATCGCCTGTTAATTTTATTACGGCAATTAAGCGCTAAACTTTAGGTCGCTTTCGGGAATTCTGTTTATTGCAATTTAGTTGTTGAATTAAATTGAAGTAATATGGGTTGCTTAAAGTAAAATTTTGAGATTGGCTGATCGTAATATCCGCATTCAAATTTACCTGCAGGTCTAAAT
>Ga0114950_10004777_pt1 | contig 10536 bp, 7 predicted proteins | sample N075metaG_FD_83503 | JGI IMG/M metagenome (GOLD analysis project Ga0114950, IMG submission 83503) | Deep subsurface microbial communities from Kermadec Trench to uncover new lineages of life (NeLLi) - N075 metaG | ecosystem: Environmental > Aquatic > Marine > Ocean trench > Sediment | place... | reverse complement strand
TCGTACAGGATCGAGCCGAAAGCAAAGATGTCCGAGCGGTGGTCGACGCGCTCACCTCGTACCTGTTCGGGCGACATGTAGCCCACGGTACCGAGAACGACCCCGGGATCCGTTACCGCTGCACGCGTCGGCGCCGAGGAATCCAAATCGCCGGCCGACGTCTCGACCGCTTCCGTCGCGAGCCCGAAATCGAAGATCTTCAAATGGCCGTCATGGGTAATAAAGAGGTTATCCGGCTTGAGATCGCGATGCGTGATGCTCTTCTCGTGAGCCGCGGCGAGTCCGCGCGCCATTTGGGCCCCGTACTCGATGGCTTTGCGCACCGGCAGCGCTCCCAGCGCCAGGCGCTCCCGCAGCGTTTCTCCCTCGAGGAGCTCCATAACCGCAAAAACGTGGCCGTCCTCGCGGCCAAAGTCGTGGATGGCGAGAATGTTCGGGTGCGATAGCGCTGCTACCGCTCGCGCCTCCCGCTCGAAGCGCGCGACCCGTCGCTCGTCCTTTGCGAAGGACTCCGGAAGAACTTTGATGGCGACGTCCCGCCCGAGCTTCGTGTCCCGGGCTCGGTACACTTCACCCATGCCACCAGCGCCTAGAGCTCCGGTGATCTCGTAGGGTCCTATCTTCGTGCCGGTTTCTAACATGGTCAAACTGCGGGTGCGGACGATGCCTCCGTTGGTGTTACCGTCGCATCGGGCTCGATATTATACCGTCGAGGGCGGACCCCGAAAGAGCTCCGAGATCTCGTTCTGAACGAGATCTCGGAAAAGCGGGCCAGTCTTCATCGTGTCCACTTTGCTGAGGTATCGAGCTCGAATAGATTAGTTGACAGAATTCTGTACGTAATTTACAATGACAGAAAGAGAATGTCCATATCCTCGAAAGATATCGTGCCTCTCACTCGTGCTCGGGCCCAGCTCGCGGAGCTCGTGGAGGAGGTGCAGACCGAAGGCCGCGAGAAGATCATCACAAAGAACGGTGAAAGCTGCGCAGCCCTCATCAATGCGGAACGGCTCGACCACTATCATCGACTGGAGAGGGAACACATCCATCTCACGTTGCTCGACGAAGTCCTCCGCGGTCTCGACGACCTAGAGCGAGGGAAGACACTCGGCTTCGCGAAGTTCAAGTCGAAGCATGGCCGGTAAGCGGCCGCTTTTTACAGAGAACTTCTCAGCGAATCTGGACGATATCGAGAACTTTCTCGGGGACGAGGGCGCTTCACTTTTCGCGAAGTTCTTCGATCGATTCGTCGACGATATCGTCCCAAACGTTTGTCGTTTCCAGCGATTGGGCAGAGCGTTTCTCGAGCGCTCCATCCATTCGACACAAGCCCAAAGCCTCGGGGAGCGTCTAAAAAAAAGCGTTTGCACGAAGACGATGATATTCGTGAGCTCATCGCCGATGACTACTTGATTCTGTACCTCGTGAGAGGGCCACGCATCGTCTTCCTTTCCATCAAACACCATCGTCAGCTCTCCTACGATCTTAAAGCGTTCTGGCTCGAATAGGCCCTTTCGTCAGGCGGTGTGGCGGAACCCCGAAGAGCCCGAGAGTGTGAGCGGCCCTCGCTCGAGTTTTTTCCACGTCTCCCATGCCGCTGGCCTCTTGAATTTCGTAGGGGCCGAGCTTTTCTCCGACGTCGTAATGCGGATGTCCGTTCACGTCGGTGCGAAAGACCCTTTCGAAGAGTTGTCGGGGTTCTAGTACCACGAGAGACGGTTTCGTTTCGATGTCGACCACGAGCATGCGGGGTCCATCGCGGTAGAACAGCTCGCGTCCGTCCTGGGACCATGAAGGCTCCATCCCTCCAGAAACCGAGACCGGCATTCTGGGACCGGGGTCCGGATAGGCTTGCAAGTACACTTCATTTCTGCCGGTCTCGTCGGACACATAAGCGAGCCACCTTCCATCGGGTGAGAACACGGGAGACGCCTCGTGAAAACCTGTCTCGAGCCATGGTGCCGCGGTCCGCTCGTCTCCGTGATGCGTCGGAGCGCGCTCTACTCAGACAACCTTCAGCTCAGACCAGTTCAAGGCGTAGCCGAGGGCTCGCTTGACCTCCCGAACCCGAGAAGCGTCGAGCGCACCGATGCGCTCGCCGAGCAAGTTCTTGGCAACCACGTGTACGTTGTCGAAGTTCACGACAGAAGTGTGTGACAACCCCTCCGTCTCACCGACTTGCACTTCTTGTGGAATGTTTCGAATCGTAGAGGTCACTTCGGCGACGATCAACTTGTTCAAATAGCTCGTTGCCTCACTTCGAGATAAGAGAAGCACGGGGCGTCGACCAATAGGCGCTGGCATGTCTGCCCAAAGGATCTCGTACTGCTTCACCGCGAGTGTCCGCCACTAGAATCCTTGTCGTCGTCGCGGTCCCAGACACTTGCGTCCACGTAGGCGTCCGCGGGGGAGTCAGGCTGGCTTCGATAGGCCTCCGCTGTAGCCCGTTCCTCGAGCTCCCACAATGCCCGACGGATGGCGGAGCGGATGAACTGAGATCGTTTCCTCGACCGGGCGGGAGCCACGCGCTCGAGCTTCTCGGCTGTTTCATCATCCAGTTCAACTATGAGTTGTTTCATATAGATAAGTATATATTAATATATGTGCTCGTAGTCACTTTGATATTTTCGTGGAGAGAGGACGATGGTGCTTGCTCGGGAGAAGCTCACGCGTCGCCTTCCTCGGGCGGTTAGGGTGAGGAACTGGCGTCGAAAAGTCGCGCGCCGAGGTCTCGTTCTGAACGAGATCTTGAATGGAAGAGTGAATCTAGTTAACGGGGCGAGACGTTGCGGATAACGACGGCAACGACTGCCCTCGCGTGATGGTCATCAGCGAGTCTCTGGCGCGAGAGTTCTTCGGCGAAGAGAACCCGGTGGGTCAAAGGCTCGCCGTCGATATGGGAAAGCCGATCCCGCACGAGGTGATCGGTGTCGCGGGCGATGCCCGTTTGAGCACGGTGCAGGACGAGCCCTACCACACGATGTATTTCGCCTTCGCGCAGGTACCGATGACCATGATGCGTCTCGCGGTTCGGACGCAGGGAGATCCGGCGGCGTTGACCGCGCCGATTCGGAATCTCCTTCGCGGCAGGGACGCGAACATCCCGCTCGCCGAGCCCGCGACGATGCTAGCGATCCTTGATGACGCGATCGCCGAGCATCGGGTGATTACTGCTTCGCTCGGGCTGTTCTCCTCATAGCACTCCTGCTCGCGCTGATGGGACTCTACGGGATCCTCGCTTTCCATGTGAGCCAGCGCTCTCACGAAATGGGCGTACGGATGGCACTCGGCGCCACGGGGGCTCGACTCATCCGGATGGTCCTCGGCCACGGGTTTGCGCTCGTGGGGCTCGGGCTTGCTACGGGTATCGCGTGTGCTTTCGCACTCACGCGGCTGCTCGGGCAATTGCTGTTCGAGGTCGAGCCCACGGACCCCGGTACCTTCGTGAGCGTCTCGGTCTTTCTCGCTGTCGTGACTCTCCTCGCCTGCCTCGTGCCAGCCTGGCGTGCGACGAGGGTCAGTTCCGCAGATGCGCGCCACAGCGAGTAGGCCCTTGCCTTTTGACAGCGATGCGTGACGGAAGTACAGTAGCGTCCTCCCAACCGACTGTTTAGACGGCTTACGGCGCACGGTCTACTACACTCGAGGTGAAACATGCTTTCCGTCACTCGAACTGTCCTTTTGGGTCTGGTCATTTTCGTCGCCGGGAACGTGGCGGCGCTGGCTTGGCAAGGCGGCGATATCGTTCACGATAGCCAGGAATGCCTTCCCACCGACAATTTCACTATGTTCACGGCGGGTTACGAGCCTCCCGAGGACGTGCAGACCTTCCGGCTCTACTTCAAATCCGACCTCTCGCCGGATTATTACTATATCGACCTGGAACTCGGCGTGGACGGTTTCACCTCTCCGCTGCCGCGACCGACGTCAGAGTCTCGAACCGTCTCGTACTACATCGAGATGGTCGACCGGAGCTTCAACAGCGTGCGGACCGTTCAGTTCGATGCTAACGTTGTGGAAAGTGCTGACGAGTGCCGGCGCCGTAATCCGGCCGTCGCCTTTTTCACCGGGGGCGATCCGGAGCTCGTGATCCGTAACTTGTCCGGAATCCCCGTTTTGCCACTCGGGTTTCAAGCACAAGGCATCGCGAGCCTGGGGGGAGCGGGCATTGGCGCTGGAACCGTAGCGGTTGCGGGCGCCGTGGTTGCGGGGGCCACGGCTGGTGTTTTGGCGGCGACGGGAGGAGACGCTCCGCCCCCGAGCCCGGCGCCCACGCCCCCATCGGCCGTGATGACACCGCCGCCGGTGGCACCTGCGGCGCCCCCGAGCCCCACCGTGACAGCCTGCATCGAGACCTCTCCGTCTCCTCCCGTGATCGAGGAGGGCGGGCGTATCAAGTTGGACGGACGCTGCTCGGAACCGGTTGGTGCCATCAACTTCTTCTGGGAGCTGGACGGCGTGAGGACGCGTACGGGACCCTTTATCGAGCCCGTGTACCCCGACCCTGGTGTTTACACCGTGCGGTTGACCATCGAGCTGAAGTCCGGTTTCACCCAGGGTGTGCAGCTACTGGCCCCGATCGAGGAAATAACGGTTACGGTCACACAAGCCGCCCCACCCGAGCCGGAGCCTTCGGTGAACCAAGCGGATCTCCAGGTAGTCAAGACCGCCCGGGCTCCCTTCCAAGACTGTGTAGGGGGCGAAGGGTTCTTCGACATCATCGTCACCAACCAGGGCCCGTTGACCGCCACCGGTGTCACGCTCATCGATACCATCCAGAGCGAGTTCGCAAATGAGTTTGACTTCGATGGGGGGTGCCCCGGGGCGACCTTCAACCTCAACGTCGGCACGTGCCCGATCGGCACTCTCGGTCCAGGCGAAACCTTCACCCTCACCGTCGTGCTTGATGCAGACGGGGCATGTTTCGACGACCTAGATGAAGGTGACAGCGTGACCAACATGGTTGAAGTGACGGCCAACGAGTTCGATTCCAACCCTTCGAACAATAAATCCACCGCTTCTTTCATTATCGGCGACTTAAGCGACACATTTTCGGTGTTGGGAAACACGAGCTTCACGAGCACGCTGACGCCTCTTGCCTCCAGAGTCACCGGCGCTCGAGCGGTCGTGCGTCTGAATCGGGAAAGCACATGGAATGTGGGCGCTCGCATGCACCGCCACACGGGCCGTGCGGCCAAAGGGTTCCAAGAAGTCGAAGGGGTGCTCCTAGCGCCGGTGCCAGGCGGCGCGACTTGGCGCTTCAGCTTTGAAGGGGACACGGCCTTCGTTCGGGGGAGCCTGCGCGTAGAGAGCGGGGAGATTCTTTCGCGAGAGGCGGGCGCTGTGGTCTTCCGCTTGAACGGAGCTCCGGGCGAGCGGGTGCGGTTCCGGTACAGGCGGGGGCGCTAGATCACTCGGCGTTTCATGTCGTCGCTTCGCAACGAGCAAAGAGCGACGCCTTGGCAGGTCCGAAATTACATGAGACAATTTTGTCTTAGGGCTCCCAAGAGCGATGACGCCGACGCTTTCGCGAAAAATCTTGCTCGTTAGATTATCGAGCGCATTTAGCGCCGGCGACGACCGGGATCACATCGTCAGGGATTCCACCTTGACGTTGCAACGATAGGTGCCGGACAAGGGCGAGTTAAGTCTGCAACACGTCGTTCACAAAGAGGCTCTCTCCCGCGGGTATCGGGCCGATTTGGTGGTGCCCTTGACCGATGGAAAATTGAAGTCGAAGTCGAAGTCGCACTCGTAGGAGACGGTGAGGGAGGTGACGTCGTGCTCCCCGACATTGTGAACGCGTCCCCTCAAGCTCACTCGAACATCTTCGCTGTCCGGGTTGGGGCGATTGAAGTCTCGGCGCGTGAGCGGTCGAGAGACGATGAGCTTCGCGTTCGGGTCGCTCAGCGTAGCGGCTCTATTTGAGCCCGACCCGCCCCGCGAGGTTCCCGTGTCGTGTAGAGCGCAATGTAGAGGCGGCCTTGCTTCAGCGCTTCCAAGTCTTCGTTTCCGATCGCCACCGTGCCGCTTCGTCCCGTACCCAATTGCGCGATGATAGCGCCGTTCTCGCCGCGCGCCCCGCGGTGGATTTTCACGTCGATGAGCTCGCGGTCGAGAAGACCGGGAAGGTCGAGCTCGTAGTGAAACGTTTGCGTGGGACGGTTGAGGCGGGCTTTACCTCGGATCGCTTCGCCCGCGAAGAGAAAGTCGATGCTCGAGTTTCCGCTCACCAGGGAAGGAGTCCTCTCCGGTACGCGGCGAGGCTTCGCCTTTTGCTCATAGGCATAGGCTATGGCGATGAGCTCCGCCTCGCCGAACTTCTTGCCAAGCAGCTCGATGCCTACGGGGACACCGTCTTCAGTGAAACCTGCAGGGAGGCTGAAGGCGGGCAGCCCAGAATGGGCGGCGATTCTGCACGAGCTCGAGAACTGGCGCTCTCCGATGATGGCCGGCTTCGTTCTGAGCGTTGGGTAGACGATGGCGTCGAGCTCGTGAGCTTCGAACGCCTCAACGAGCGCGCGCTCGACGTCTTTGCGCTTCGCGAGTGCTTGGACGTATTCGTCTGAGCCTTCCTCGACTTCGTTCGACGATGCGAACCGCGATCCGAGGGCTTTGTGATAGAGCCCGCGCTCGAGGATCTCGCCGATGTCGCGTATCGGAGGCGCCTCCGCTGCCGCGAGATAGTCGCGGAAGTCGAACTTGAACTCCATCCCGAGCACACCGGAGCCTTCGAGGAGATCTGCGAGCTCCTCGATCTCGATCTCCACGAGTACGGCGCCGTGGCTCTCCATTTGCGTCGCGGCGCTCAAGACGACCTCGGTGACTTCCCGCATCGGACCTTCTTCGCTCAAATAAGATGTCAAGAGGCCGAGACGTTTCCCGCTCAAAGCGTTCTCGTCGAGAAAGGCGGTATAGGTCTCGGGGATCTTGCCGGTGGCCACGGCGGTCTGCGGGTCGTTCGGGTCGGGCCCCACGGTGGCGTCGAGAATGAGCACGAGGTCGACCACGCTCCGAGCGAGCGGCCCGCCCACGTCTTGCGTATGCGAGAGCGGGACGATGCCGTCGCGGCTCGAAAGGCCCTGCGTCACTCGAAGGCCGAAGAGGTTGTTGTTCGCGGCGGGGATACGTATGGAGCCGCAAGTGTCGCTGCCCATGCCGACGGCCGCGAGCTCCGCGCCGATGGCGGCACCCGTGCCGCCGCTCGAGCCCCCCGGATTCCTCCTCGGATCGTAGGGGTTGCGCGTTTGCCCACCGATGGAGCTGATGGTGGTGATCCCGCGCGCGAGCTCGTGCATGTTCGACTTGCCGAGGAACACGACGCCAGCCTCACGAAGTTTCGCGACTTGATAGCCGTCATCCGCGGGGACGAAGCCGGCGAGCGCGACCGATCCCGCCGAGGTCGGCATGTCGTGCGTGTCATAGTTGTCCTTGAGGATCATGGGGATGCCGTGGAGCGGGCCGCGCGGGCCTTTCTCGGCGCGCTCACGATCGAGAGCGGCGGCCGTGTCGAGAGCGCTTGGGTTGAGGTAGATCATGCTGTTCAGGCGCGGCCCTCGCTTGTCGAAAGCTTCGATCCGCTCCAAATATTGGCGGACGAGATCCACTGAGGTCACATCGCCGCGCTCCATCGCTTGCTGGAGCTCGGGGATTGTGTTGCCGAGAGCGTCGAAGCGTTCTCCCTGCATCGTGAGCGCCGCTGAGAGCGCGAGGATGGTGAGCACCGTCATGGCTGGTCTACTCCTTGCTCGGAACGCGCACGCGCCCGATGCCGTTGTCGTCGAGTCGTTCTTCGAGCTCGGGGAGCGTCCTGTCCGTGAGCTCGGTAACCGAGGCGCGGTCCTCCGCCACCCGCGCTTCGAGCTCGTCGAGCTGTCGGAGCTGTGTTGCCGTGGGCGCGAAGGGGGAGTTCTCGACAACGCGATAGAGACGGTTTACGAGGCTCTTCGTGCGCTCCGTGCGGTGCGCCAGGGCTCGGGTGGATTCGGAGAGCTCGTCGAGCCCAAGCTCGTCTTCTTCCTCGTCCTTGCTGACGGACTCCACGAGGGCCTCGAGCTCGTCCTTGATCTTTTCCGTCCGCTCCGAAGCTTCGAAAGCCTTGCGCTGAAGAGGGATCAGACGCGTCACCGTGTCCGTACGCTGCCTTTGATCGGCTTCGTCGAGCTGGAGCTCCGGGTCGGGCTCCACTTCGAGAATCGTGCTCACCGTGCGGCCGGGAAGATCCACGGTGACGCGATAGCTTCCGGGTCGAACGAGCGGTCCGAGGAACGCGCCGCCGAAGCCGCGGCCTTCGTCCTCGTCCTGGGGGGGTGGCGCATGGCGCAGATCCCACTGCACGCGGTGAAGTCCGGCGCTTGCAGGGGCTTCGAGCTCACGGATGCGCTCACCCATGGAGTTTGCAATAACGATCTTGGCCTCGGCTTCTTCGTCTTCGGGTGGCGTTCCCACGTAGTAGGTGATGGTGGCTCCGAACGCGGGGTTGTCCGCGATGAAACGCTTCTCCCCCAGAAATTGGTCGTCGGAATGAACGTGGTAGCGGAAAGCGACCGCGTTCTCGAGCTCAAAGACGTGGAGGTCTTTCGTCAAGACCTCGTCCGTCATCTGCTGCAGAGGCCCGATATCCATGACGTAGGCGCTCCTGCCATGGGTACCGGCAATGAGATCATGGTCGCGCGGATGCACGACGAGGTCGGCTACCGCAACGGTTGGCATCCCGTTCATGAGTTTCGTCCAGCTCTCGCCGCTATCAAACGACACGAACGCGCCGAACTCGGTGCCGACAAAGAGCAGCCTCGGATTCTCCACATCTTCGCGGATGACGCGCACCGGGCCGTCCACAGGAAGGTTCGATGCGATGGACGTCCAGCTCTGGCCGAGATCGTTGCTGACAAAAAGATGTGGCGCGAAGTCGTCGTTGCGATGTCCGTCGAAAGCGACATAGACGCGCTTGCGCTCGAATCTAGAGGCCACCAGGCGCGACACCCAGCGGCGGCCCGGCATATCCGGAACACGATCGGTAACCTCGGTCCAACTCGCGGCGCCGTCGCTCGTAACGTGAACGTGTCCGTCATCCGTTCCAGCATAAAGAATGGCGGGGTCGAGCGGCGATTCCGCGAAGGCGCTCATCGACGCCACCATGTGTGACTCGCCGCCCCGGTAATCCGCGCGCGAGCGGGTCGCGGTCGTGAGCTCGGGACTGACCACGTCCCACCGGTTGCCGCGATCCCGCGAGCGAAACAAGTGATTGCCGCCCGCATAGATCGTGGCCGAGTCATGGTAGGAGATGTGAAGCGGCGTCTCCCAGTTGAAGCGGTAATCTTCCTCGCCTTCCGGTGCCGCCGGCGCGATGCTCGTGTTCTGGCCGGTCTTTCGATCGTGTCGCACGATGCGGCCATATTGCGCTTCGGCGTAGAGGATCGTCGGATCGTTCGGATCGATCCGCACTTGGAAGCCGTCGCCCGTCATGAGCTTGTGCCAATCGCTGCCGGCGATACCGATGCTGTTGCGCGTCGCGCTCGGCCCGCCCCAAGAGCAGTAATCCTGAACACCGCCATAAATAAAGTAGGGTTTTTGCATGTCCACATCGATGGCGTAGAACTGGCCGATGGCGATCTGGTTCAAGAAATCCCAACTGTCACCTCGATCGAAGCTGAAATAGATACCGCCGTCATTCCCGAGCACGAGGTGGTCGGAATTATCGGGGTTGATCCAAAGATCGTGATGGTCGACGTGGACTTTGATGTCCATCCTCTCGAAATCCTTGCCGCCATTCTCGGAGACGGAGAGCCGGCTTCCGAGCACGTAGACGCGATCGGGATCGCTCGGGTCGACGCGAATTTGGCTGTAGTAGAAGGGCCGCGGGTTCGTCGAGCTCATCCATTCCCAGCTCTCGCCTCGATCGGTCGAGCGGAAAACGCCGCCGTCCTCGAGCGTCTTGTCCTTCGTAGGCGGCGGCGGATCCTCGGGATCGCGACGCGCCGGTACCGTTGTGAGCGTCTGCACGATCGCATAGACGGTCGCGGGATCGCTCCTAGAGACCGCGATCCCGATACGCCCTTTCTCGCTCTCCGGCAATCCTTCCGAGAGCTTGCGCCAGTTCCGGCCGCCGTCATTGGTTTTGTAGATAGCGCTTCCGTCGCCCGTCATCGTTTCCGGATCGCCGCCGGAAAACCCGTCGCGCCGTACTTCATAAGCCGCCGCATAGAGCGTCGCGCTGTCGCGGGGATCCATGGCGACATCGATGACCCCGGTATCCCCGTCGATGAAAAGCGACTTCTCCCAGCTCGCGCCGCCATCGGTCGTCTTGTAGAGCCCGCGCTCGTCATTCGCCGCCCAAATGTGGCCGAGCGCGGCGACGTAGACCGTGTCGGGATTCCTCGGATCGACCGCGATGCGCCCGATGTGATGCGTGTTCTCGAGACCGACATTGACCCAGCTCTTCCCGCCATCGTTTGATTTGTAGACGCCGTTGCCCCACGAAACGCTGTTGCGCGGATTGGCCTCGCCCGTCCCGACCCACAACACGTCGGGATTGCT
>Ga0114950_10004773_pt1 | contig 10539 bp, 9 predicted proteins | sample N075metaG_FD_83503 | JGI IMG/M metagenome (GOLD analysis project Ga0114950, IMG submission 83503) | Deep subsurface microbial communities from Kermadec Trench to uncover new lineages of life (NeLLi) - N075 metaG | ecosystem: Environmental > Aquatic > Marine > Ocean trench > Sediment | place... | reverse complement strand
GCCGATTGGTCCTTGGCCGGGACGGGCGACTTCGACGGCGACGGCGCGACCGACCTGTTGTGGCGGAACAAGACCACGGGGCAGAACATCGTCTGGTGGATCAATGGCACAGCCTTCGTCGGCTGGAACAGTCTCCTGCGGCTTGCGGACCTGTCGTGGACGGCCGCCGGTACCGGCGACTTCAACGGCGACGGCACCACGGACCTGCTCTGGCGCCACGGGACCACCGGCCAGAACGTGATCTGGCTGCTCAATGGTCCGGTCCTCGTCCAGTCGAGGATGATCGGGATCATGGCGACCGCCTGGGACGTGGCGGGGACGGGCGACTTCAACGGCGACGGCGTCGCCGACATCCTGTGGCGTCACTCGTTCTAACCCGGATCATTCAGTGTGCCGTGGAAAGGCACACTGAACAATCCGGGCAAACAGATCCCGTCGAGACGGGCAGTGGCCCGCATCCGCGCCGTTGAGCCGCACCGTGGACAAAGCTGCGAAACACCGGGCGACTCGGCATCGGACAGCTCGAAGACCGTTTCCGCGCCACACAGGCGGCAGCTAGTACAATCCGCATTGGCAACGCCGCGAGGAGGCTCGACTTGGTCGACATCGATCTGCCGGAAATGCCGGGAATCCGCGACGAGGTCAGGCGGGGTCGGAACCTGTACGCAGGCTACCAGCGTGGATGGGGGCTGCAATTCGGCACCCTTCGGGACGTTCTGCTGCGTGATCCCCTCTACTGCGAAAGCGTCGAGCTCACCGCCGGCCGGTCCATTCAGGCCGAGCTGCGACGCATGAATATCTTCGTGATCCTGAAGTTCTTCATGCCGAAACTGGATTTCGGCCATGTCATCGAATTCGGCAGCTACCTCGGCGGGTCGGCGCTGTTCGCCGCCAACGTGTGCGCGCGTTTGCATCCGGACGTGGTCGTCTACGCCCTTGACACCTACTAGGGGATGCCACCCACGGACAAAGCTGTGGACGCACATAACGAAGGCGATTTCGGCGATGTCGATCTCGACGAGCTGAAGGCGTTCGCCGCGTCGAAAAACATCTCGAACATCCGGTTCGTCAAGGGGCGCTTCGAGGACACGGCCCAAGCCGTTCTCGAGGAGGCGAAGACCATCGCCCTGGTGCACATCGACTGTGACATCAGGTCGTCGGTCGCCTACTCCTACGAGGTAACACGCCCGTTCCTGGTGCCCGGGGCGTACGTCGTGTTCGACGACGCGACCGAATCGACGTGCCTGGGCGCGACCGAAGCGGTTGAAGATCTCCTGATCCGCCGCGACGGACTGTGTTCCGAGCAGATCTATCCCCACTTCGTCTTCCGCTACCCGCCGTTACCCGACACGCCGGTCTAGCAGGCCGCTAAAGAACAGGTTCGTCGGCTGAGTGCGATGCTCTAGCAGCCGGCTGAGAACGCCAGCAACGCCCGGCTTGCCTCGGCGTGGGAGCGGCACACGATCACGTCCTCGTCGACCGGGATGCTGCCGGCCGGATCAAGCAGGAGCTTGAGGCCGACACCGGCTGCCGCGGCTGCCTCCATGTCGGTCGCAGCGTTGCCGATCATGGCGGAAGCCGCCAGATCGAGGTCGTGATCCTTCGCTGCCTGCAGCAACATCCCCGGGGCCGGCTTGCGCCAGCTCGATACGCGGCGGTACCGACCGACCCCGGCGGTCGGGTGATACGGGCAGAAGTAGACCGCGGCGATGGGTGCACCGCTGGCATCGAACTGCTCCTTCATCCAGTCTGTCAGCCGGTGGAACTGGGCCTCGTCGTAGTAGCCGCGACCGATCCCAGCCTGGTTGACCACCAGGATGAGCACGAAGTCGTTGTCCCGCGCGGTCCGGCACAGGTCAAAGATGCCGTCGATGAAGTGGAAGTCCTCCACCCGGCACACGTAGCCGTGGTCCTCGTTGATCACTCCGTCACGATCGAGCAGAAGGGCCTTGGCCATTGGGGTGCGCTCGCTCAATAGATTGCACGGCGATGCGTGCAGAACCCTTTTATATATGCGGAACGGCTCAACCGTGCCACTTGACGGAAGATACCTGCAACGGCACGGGCACGGTCACGGTCACGCGCAAGCAGCGATCGGTCACGCAGGTGACACATCACCGGCATCTGCTAAGATCACCGCACCTGACCCATGAGGGGTGACCTCCACGAAAGGTGCACCCGGTCCGTGACGCACCACCCCGAGCGAACCGCCGCGAGCGAACGAACGCACATGCCTCAGTCGTCACTGGTCAGCCGGGTCTATACGGGCGAAGTCCACAGATCGATTGCGCAGCGTCTTTCGCCCTTGCGATGGCGCCGATGCATTCTCGAGGAAATCCGCCAGCTGACGGCCGCGGCGCCGATCATTCGTGAGTTCGTGTCGACCACCTTGCGTGTTCGCTACCACGGAAGTGCGCTGGGATTCCTCTGGACGCTTGTGCATCCGCTGCTGATTCTCATCGTCTTGAGCATCGTATTCAGCATGATCGTGCGATTCGAAATGGATCACTATCCCGTCTTCCTGTTCAGCGGTTTGCTGCCGTGGCAGTTCTTCGCGGCGGCCGTCTCGACTTCCAGCACATCGCTGCTGACGAATCAAGGGCTCATTCGCAAGGTCCCGATCTGTCCGATGGTCTTTCCCCTGTTCTCCGTGACGGTGGCTGCCGTGAACATGCTCTTCGCGATGGTCGCGATGTTCATCCTGCTCATGTTTCTCGGGGCGAGTATCAGCGTACACCTGGTTCTTCTTCCTGTCGGCGTGGCGTTCCTCTTGATCTTCACCCTGGGCGTTGCGCTCATCGCCATGACATTGACGACGTACTTCAGAGACTTTGAGCACATCATCAGTGTGTTTCTCCAGGCGCTGTTTTTTGCCAGTCCGATCATCTATCCGGCATCGGCGGTGCCAAAGCTCGCACCGCTGCTGGATCTGAATCCCCTTTCGTGGTTCCTGGCGTTCTTCCATCACGCTCTTTACCTTCACACGTGGCCGTCGCCCCGGTTGTGGATCGTAGCATCGGTCGTATCCGTCGTGACACTGCTGATCGGCTACCTGGTCTACAAAGAGCACGAACACAAGTTCATCTTCCGCTTGTGATATGCGCGTCGAGATGCAAACAAAGATCGAACTGACGAATGTCTCGATGCGCTTCCGCAGCTACGATGATGCACTGCCGAGCTTCAAGCAGACCGTCCTCAAGAAGCTTCTTCGCCGAGAGAGCAGACAGCTTCGAGAGTTCTGGCTTTATCGTGAGCTGAACCTGGCAATCGAACACGGTTCGCGGGTAGGGATCCTCGGTCCGAACGGTGCCGGCAAGAGCACACTGCTCAAGATGATCTGCGGAATCTACTACCCGACAAAGGGAACTATTCGCGTGACGGGCCGCGTGGCGCCGCTCATCGAGCTCAGCGCCGGCATGCTACCCGAACTGTCCGGCGTCCAGAACATTGTCTTGAACGGCGTACTGCTGGGATTCCGCCGTCGCGAGATGCTGGAGAAGGTCGATCGAATCATCGACTTCGCCGGCTTGCAGGAATTCCGAGACATGCCGATCAAGTACTACTCGACGGGGATGTTGATGCGGCTCGCATTCTCGACGGCGACTGACATTGACCCTGAGATCCTGCTCATCGATGAGGTCTTCGGCAGCGGCGACGCGGAATTCCTTCAGAGGGCAACGGCCCGGATGGAACGGCTGCTCGACGAATCGAACATCGTTGTCATGGTCAGCCATCAGCTCGATCTGATCAAACAGCTCTGCACGCGCGCCGTCTGGATCGAGCGTGGCCAGATCATCCAGGATGGTGAACCGGGTGCGGTCACCGAACAGTATCTCGAGACCATCGCGTCCGAGCAAGCGGCCGCGACGTGAGGTCAGGGGGGCTTACTGTGTTAGAGCCCCTTGGTGAGGCCGGGCAGGAGACGCTGTGCCTCCCGGTAGGCTTCGGGCACGCCGATATCGATGAAGACGCCGTCGCAGACGAAGGCGAGCGGCCGAATCTCATTCACCCTGGCTTCGAGGAACTCCTTCTCGAAGGAGAACCTTGCCTTGGGGGGAAACTGCTCCGAGAGACCTCGCGGTATCAGGTAGACACCGGCGTTGATCAGGCCGGTCCCTCGGACCCCGGATGAGAAGCCATCCACCCGGTTCTTGTTCACCATGACGCGGCCGTAACGAGCCGTGTCCGGCACTTCGTACAGCGCCATGACCATGGTCCCGGGGGCTTCCTCTGCACACGCTCGAGCCATGGCCTGGTAATCCAGGTGCAGAAAGGTGTCGCCGTTGAGCGCAAAGGCTCCGGGTCCTTCGATCATGTCAAGTGCTGCGGCAATGGCACCCCCGGTGCCGAGGGGCTCTTGCTCGATGGCGTAGTCTATCGTGATGTCCCCGTAGCGATCGCCGAACGCGTCGACGATATCTTGACATCGGTATCCGACGGACAGGACGACTCGGCGCAACCCCTGTTGGGCGAGGTAGTCCAGCAGGTAACAGAGGAATGGCCTCCCCGCAATCGGCGCCAGAACCTTTGGCAGACCCGGAACAACGGATCGCAGACGCGTACCCAGTCCACCGGCGAGTACGATCGCTTCCGTTACCGCGTGTTGCTCGGGGGCCTGTTGCACGTCCGGCTACTCTACTGGGCGCCGGTAACCGTGATCTGCTCCGGGCGTGTCACCGTGATCGTGGGCACGCCTTCTCCGACCCGCCAGGTCTCGCAACCGCGAGACGTAAAATGACAGACCGTGACGGTTCCGTCCAGTCCGTTCAGGGCGCGAACGACGTCGGGTCGCCTGATCGGATCCACGATGAACATCATGAAACCGCCGCCACCGGCCCCCGATACCTTGCCGGAATACGCTCCGGCCTGAATCGCCAGGTCGTACGCGCGATCAATGCTCGCATTGGAAACCCTCTTCGCGACCTTCTTCTTGGCTTCCCAGCTTCGTCCCAACACTCGCGCGAAACGGCGAATATCGCCCGTCAGCAGCGACTCCTTCATCGCCACCGCGTCGTTCTTGAGCTGGGCCAGAGCCTCAAGGGACTGCGTGTTCCCTGCCTTGAAGTTGGCGATTTGCTCATCGATGATCGCCGCTGAATCGCGCGACACACCGGTGAAGTAGAGGACCAGCGACGCCTCAATCTCGGTGAGAACCGATTCCTTGATCCGCAGCGGATTCACGATCACGCGATCGTTGTCGTAGAACTCGATGAAGTTCACGCCTCCGAACGTGGCGGCATACTGATCTTGTTTGCCACCGTTCAGACCCAGGTCAAGCCGTTCGATCTCGTAGGCGAGGTGGGCAACCTCATACTCATCGAAGGGGAGTCCCAGGAGATCAGTGAATGCGGCGACCATCGCGACCACGAGCGTGGAGGAGGCACCGAGACCTGATCCCGCCGGCACATCCGAGTACGTGGTGACAGTCACCGGCAGTGGGCAGCCGTCATTGAACTGATCCACGATGCGGCGATAGACGCCTTTGTGGAGCGCGACGGTGTCGTCAAGCGGCATGTCGGCCGACGCGTCGCCCTCGTAGACCTCCTGGCGGTCCGCCGCGACAAACTTCACGCGACCATCATTACGCGGCTGCACAAAGGCATAGGCGTACAGATTGATGGTGGCATTGAGCACCAATCCGCCGTGAACGTCTGAGAAAGGCGACACATCGGTCCCACCGCCGGCAAAGCTGAGACGGAGCGGCGCCCGCGCCCGAATAATCATCGCGTATCTCCACGCTCAGCAGTTACCCCGATTGCTGGGATGTATTCAGAGTTCATTGTCATTGCCGAAGGGAGCGACTTTCTTGTTTGCGGCTTTCAACGACGCGACGTCGTCACGATACTGATTCAGGTACACACGCACCGCACGCGGCGGGTTGGTGTCGTTCGGTAGTCGTCCCCGCCGCGCCAACTCCGCCGCCGTTCGTCTTCGGACGACGAGCTCGACGCAACATTCACCGATCGGCGTGAGCGTCTGATCGTAGCGGGGCAGGTCATATCGAAACGTCGAATTGAGGAGTTCGAGTTTTTGTACGTCCACAGCTTCGCCAAGGCCCCTGATCAGATCCATGACATTGATCGAGTTCGGACTCCACGACGCCGACTTGTGGATCGTAAACGTCCACTTGTGATCGAGGTTGAACTGGCTCGGAAACTGGCCCTGTTCGTACATATCCTCGTCCGGGACGGTCACGATGAGATGTCCACCGGGACGCAAGACACGAAACCAGTTCGACAGCCCCTCGTGCGGATCCCGGAGATGCTCCAGGCAATGGCTGCTGTGGACAAAGTCAAACGACTCGTCCGCGACGCCCTCGAGATACTGGGCATCGCCGTCGTCCAGATCCCAGGTGCGAACCGTGCGCATCGACGGGAACAGATCGGCGTACAAGGCCAGTGGATCAGGCTTCCCGCCGATGTCGAGACCTTCGCCGACAAAGAAACGTTGCATGAACCCGGGTGAAGCGAGCCGACGGGGTATGGACTTACTGCATTCTCGCAAAGAAAGCTCCCAAAGGAGAAGCGGCTGAAGACTGCTCAACTCCGAACCACGGTCTTCTTCTTGCGTTGGCGCTTTGGAGCGTCGCAACTCCACAGTCCGAGCCGCTCCAGGCGTTCCCGGTACTTTGCGCCGACGTGTGCCAAGCTGTGATTCTCATGAATGTACTTCTTCCCGGCGGCGGCAAGACGCCGCGCAGCCGCCGAGTCCTCAACCAGCCTCCGCATGTGCCAGGCTGCATGCTCGATATCGGGATCCGCCCACACCTGTCCCTTGGACTCGGGGTACTCACCGGGCTCAACCGGCACCAGTGCGTAATTGACGAGGCAGGCGGTGTCCTCATGTGTGAAGTCGGTATTGCCCGAATAGTTGGTCGCGATCACCGGCTTGCCCAGGAACATGGCCTCCGCCAGCCCCCGCCCGAACCCCTCGGAGCGATGCAACGATACAAAGCTGTCGCAGCAGTTCACAAGAGCTGCGATCTCTTCATGCGAGATGACCTTGTCGATCAGCGTGATCCGCGGATCTCCGTCCAGGGCCTCGCGCATCTTCACAGACTCCTGCTTGTGTGGATCGAGTCCGGTTGACTTGACGACGAGCGAGACCTTGTCACTACGACCGTCAAAGGCGCGGCGGAACGCATCGACGACTGCGTAGGGGTTCTTGCGTGTGGAATAGGACGCAAAATCAAAATAGAACAGGAAGACGAAGGCGTCCTCGGCCAGCCCGAAGAACTTGCGGTCGAGTTGCGGGGGCACCGTAACGTGCACCGCCAGCGGCATCCATCGGACAGGACAGCGTGCCTTCTCGGCAATTGCATGCTCTATGAAGCGGGACGGTGCCCAGATTTCCTGCATCAAGTCCAACGCGGGCAACCAGCTGTCCGGGAACTTGCTCAGCTCCCAGGCCCAGTAGCCAATGTTGTATCGGCCGTTGAAGAACGGCTTACCCAGCGTATCCCGGGCCAGGAGCATCTGGTCAGCATTGATATGAAACACGTTCGCTTTGTATGACGCGTCGGAAGTGACATGGTTGACGAAGCGATCGTCCTGCTGTCTCGCCGCCACGTTGTGCTCGAAGCTGTAGATCCCGAACTGAACCGGCGTCGTTGCAAGCGCCTGGGCGGACAGCCGGATATGTTCGCCCATCCCAAGCTCGGCTCGCGGATAGCCCACGAGCAGCGCCCCGGGACGGAGCTTCGACGGGTCTGCCACTCTCGAATTCGCCCGCGACGTGCCGCGCGTTCGCACGTCGGCATTGCCTGAGACGGGTGGATAGGCACGACGCAACAATGCAACCTTGATCTCGTGCCGCACCTTGAGCGGCAGGTACACGTAAACGGGCTTGAAACGCGGCACCGCGGCCAGCAGTGTTTCAGCAACCCTCGTTTGCAGGGTCGGTCGAGGTTTGCCGGCCTCGGGACGCTTCCCGTTGTCGTCCGGTGCCAGGGTTTCGAGTCGATACCGCTTGAGAACGTCTCGTACGAAGACATCGTCCAGCTGAACCTCGTGGATCGCGGCATGAAGATACCACTCCACGAACCCGCGGCGTCCCTTCTGCTTGGTCAGGTCAAACGCCGATTGGAGATCGGACCGATCAGACCACAGCCGAAACATGAGCCTGGTGATGAGCAACCATCGTTCCTGCATGACATTCGGGGCTTCGGAATTGCAGTACGCGACGGCGGCCGCGAACGGGTCGGCGACCGGTGTCTTGCGATCCTCGATATCCTCGCGAAAGATGCGGCGCACCAGCGGGTGGATGGCCTGATCATCACTGTTGGAACCGTAGGCATACGGCAGACTGGAAAGCCCGGCCTGATCGTTGACGTCGACCGTCCGTCGGTAGAGTTCGAGCAGTTGTTTCAATTCCCCGATGTTGCCGGAACGGAATCGCGTCTGGTGCTTCGAGAGAACTCTCGGATCCGGTGATTCGACACCACTGAAGTGAAAGAAGACCAGCGGTTGATCGTTGACACGCCAGCCCTTGGCGTTTCGACTGACCATGCGATGCATGAGGTTCCAATAGGCGCAGTTGTACCCGGGGTGACGCAGAATCTCGGTTTCTTCAACGAATGCGGGCAGCAAGTCCACCCACTTCTGATCGACATGCAGTCCCTGTCTGAGGTCCATGCGGCATTCATACTGAAGGTGTCTCTTCCACCAGTCGAGAAATGCACGAGTGCTCGGCGTGTCGCGTAACGCCAGAAACCCGAGGTTGTAGGTGCCGGCCTCGAGTATGGCACGATCATCGGGCTTCTTGTCATCCTCGATCGGGGCACAGATGTGAGGCGTGAGCACCGCTTCTGCGCCGTTCTTGAGAAGTTGCTCGAGCTTCGTCATCCGGTTGGTCACGAATATGTCCGGATCGAGATACACCAGGGACCCGTGGTTTCCGTGGTCGAAGAGGAACTCGAAGCACGACGGCTTTATGGCCGTGCTGAATTCGGTGATGTCGTAACGGAACGCCAGACCCGCGAAGTCATCGATCGGGATCGACTCGGCTTCCAGGATCTCGAAGTCGAAGTCGTCGGTGTCGAGATAACCGTCGATCCGGTCCGCGAGAATGAGATAGAAGGTCGCATTCTTGTGGTGGCGGCGCAATGAGTCGAACAGTGTCTTGGCGTACGGCAAGTAGTTCTTGGCACAGATGGAAAAGAACGCCATATCCTCTGTCATACGTCAGCTCCCTGCTGCCCTCGCGCTTCCATGAGCAACGCGGTCTCGGCCCTCTTGAGGTCCAGTTCCTTCACAAGAGATCTCCCGTAGGTTTCCATCTCGACGATGGAAGCGCGCAGGGATGCGGCATACTTCTCGAACTCGTCGAAGAGCGCGAGATCTCCGTCCAGCAATAACGACCCGGATACCTTCACGGGCTTCCCATCGCTACAAGCGGCAAGTGTGAACTTGGCATCTGCCACGGTAGCGGGGTGGCATTGGGGTGTCGTCGTGAATCGACGGTTCATGATCTCCATGTTGCTGCGCGAATCGTGCCGGCATTCGTCCTCGGTGGCAATGAAGCTTCCAACGACGAGGTTCTGCCCCAGGAGGGTCACATGCCTGAACCGCTCTCGACAAAACGCCACGAACTCGGTATGCGAGAATTCCCTTAGATGAAACTTGTTTTCGCCCTCTGTAAAGAATCGCGAGTTCAGATTCGGAGTCGAGACAAGAAAGATGCCACCGGGCTTGAGGATCCGGCGCACCTCATCGAACATCGTCTGCTGCTGGGCGGCGGCGACGTGTTCAATCGTTTCGAACGAGACGACCAGGTCGGCGACAGCTGCCTGCAGCGGGATGCTCGCGACGGATCCCTCGAGGTACAACAGGTTTGGTGCGGAGTACGTCTGCCTCGCACGGAGGATCGTCTCGCTGCTATTGTCGATCCCGGTAATGTAGCTGGCAACATCGCTGAGGAGTCGGCTGCCATACCCTTCACCACAGGCGATATCCACCACGACCTTGTCGCGCGAAAAGGCCCTGGCAAAGTAATACCTGTGCCAGTGCTCGTAGACGATCGGAGAAATCCCGTGCTGTTCCGGAACAAAGCGTTCCGGGACAGGAGCAACATCGCTCATCTGAAGCGCCTCCCGATCTCCACCCACAAAACCCCGGACAGTGTAGCAGAACAGGCACCCTCGCTCGGATTATTCATGAAGCTTCGCCGTGGTTAATCCGGGCTAGTGCCTCCACCCAACGGCAAGAGACGCAGCTCTCGAAGACCCGTATGATGCGTGCGCGAATATCGGTACCAGCGCATGTCGACACCCACGTACCTTCCGGAGCTCACGGCGATTCCCAATAAGTTGGAGCACGGGCGTCGCCTCCACGAGGGCTACCAGCGCGGCGCGGGACTTCAGTTTGGTGGCCTGAAGAAGAAGATTCTCGCCGACCCCGTCTACCGGAAAGCGCTCCGCGCCGGCGGGGGTCGGTCGATCCTCGCCGCGGACAATCAATTCAACCTCTTCCTGATCTTGCGCTTCTTCCTCTCCAGGCTCACGCACGGCCATATCGTCGAGTTCGGCGCCTACCGGGGCGG
>Ga0114950_10004769_pt1 | contig 10540 bp, 9 predicted proteins | sample N075metaG_FD_83503 | JGI IMG/M metagenome (GOLD analysis project Ga0114950, IMG submission 83503) | Deep subsurface microbial communities from Kermadec Trench to uncover new lineages of life (NeLLi) - N075 metaG | ecosystem: Environmental > Aquatic > Marine > Ocean trench > Sediment | place... | reverse complement strand
AGTCCGACGTCCGGACTGGATTCCGGCGGTCCCGCTGTCATAGGGCATGAAGCCCATTAGACCGGTGACTTTGCGTCGCCACCTTTCGGTGGTTTTGCCTTTATCTGAATCTGATTGAGCCCTCGGCTCAGTCCTTCAAATCAGTATGTAGATTGCTCCTGCTCTCAATTTCCAGTTCTTCAAAGCGCCGGCAAAAAATCAATCGGATACAAGATGGTCAGCGCCGAAATGCCTTCCTTGGCACCGAAGTCGAAGGTCCTCACCCTCGCGACGACTTGAGCCGACAACGTTGGTGATTTCAAATCCGTGGACGTCACTTCGCAGAGCGACACGCTGCCATCTGCTTCGATCGTCATGCGGAGAACCATCTGCCCCTCCAAGGTCGGGTTCTTACGAAGCTCGCGGTTGTAGAGGCGGTAGAGCGCAGACTTGTGGCGATCGAAGACGATCTGGATCTCCTCGTCGGTGCGCCCCGCCGTGCGCCCGCCGGAGAGCGGACGATCCGATCCACCGCCCCCCATTCCAATCGAACTCGTCGCTTGCACGACTTGTATGCCATCCATACCCTGGCCGCTGCCGCCTCCTACGTCTCGACTCAATCCGGCAAGGTTGATCCCGCCACTCGAGCCGGGTGCCTGGGAAGTCACGAGTGAGCGCTCAGGCATTCCACTCGCAGTCTTGCCCGAGTTGGATATTCGCGCCTTCGAGCCAAGCAGATTGGCTGTTTTTATTTTCGCGAGCCCAGAGAACGAATCACGGAAGGCGAGAATTCCCTTCGATCCGGTATCAGGACTGGGCTTCGGATCCGGCGCAGCCTTTTTCAACTCCGGCGAGACGGTTTCTGCAAGCTCCTCGGCCGGAACGAGTTCATCGGTCTCGGTCTGCTTCGTTTCTGGAATGGCCTTCGGCGGAGGCGGTGGCGGCCGCTTTTCACGCACCAGCCGGGCAAAGCGTTCCGGCACTTCGATCACTTCCCAACGATCCGGGATCGGAAGATCAATGAGAGGCAGCATCAATCCTAGAAACAAAGCGATGAGAAGGGATGCAGCCAGTGACTTGCGGAAGAGGCGATCATCCTCGCCTCCCCTCGCCCATGGCATCATCGAGATCTTGAAGGGCACCTCAACATCTTCTCGTTCGACGACCCATTCGAGCTTTTTCAGTTCTTCCAGTCGCTCGGCTTCGAGCACCGCTCCAGCAAGGATGTCAGCGTTCTCGCCCTGAAGATCAAGATGGTCGACGATCGTCATTCGACGACTTTCAATCTCACCTACCTTTTTTTCGAAACCATCGATTCGACCACGCACCATACGCAGGTGCGCGCCGCCATCATCGTTTCCAATTCGGTCGCCCCAGAAAAGTTCGGCGCCTCCCGACTCCCCCAGCTCCTCGAGCTTGACACAGACGTCCTGGAGTAGTCGAAACTGAGACGCCTCCACGGCAACAGCAGCGAGTTCCTCGTCGATTTCGTGCAGATCACGTACGAGTCCTTCGAGCCCCTCACGAGCTTGCCTGAGCTCCTGTCGCAGCGTCTCTTCGTCTTGTGATTCTATGGCGTCCAAATGATCACACTATCTCTGTGACAACCGTGTCTCGGGGGCCTTTTGCACTACAGCGAGCGAAACGCGCTCGTAACCCACTTGAGTACAGGTCGACATCACCTTCTTGATGATGTGGAAAGGAACAGTCCGATCGGCCAGAATGGTGACCTCCTCGCTCTTTGCGACGCTCTGCGTGTTGATACCGATGATATTTGAGCTGAGCTCGGCGAGCCTTTCGGCAATCGGGCCGATGTAAATTGCGTCCGATGCTGCGATATCCACCACCTGAATGACGGACTCGCCCTGCACCGTCACCTCTGTCGGACTGACGAAGATGACGACGGTTTCTCGCGGCTTCTGCTCGATGATCGATGCCGGGAGTGTGATCCGCTTGGGGGTTTCGAGCACTTCCGTCGTGGCCGAGTTGACCAGCAAGAAAAATACGAGGATCGTAAATATGTCCATCAACGAAGTCAGGTTCAGCTTCGGAATCAACAGGCGATTCCGCGACATGCGTTTCATGCGGCGTGAGTTCTTCATGGCGCGTCTCCAATCGAGATGTCCGCAAACAGAGCCATGCGAGTTGTCCGCGCTTCACCTTCAGTCTCGCCGTCGCTGTCAGCGTCGTCTGTAATGTCCACGCTACGAACGACATCCATGACCTGAATGAGATGGTCATACTCGATCTCTGGCTCGAGTAGAACGGAGGCCGCGTTCGCATCCGGATGATCGCGCTTCAGTGACAGCATCAGGGTCGACAGCATATCCAGGTCATACGCGTCGTCTTGCTTGGGAATCGAGGCGATCACCATTCGTCCGTTCGAGATTTCGAGACCTTCGTCACGTACGATGACTTCGACCCTGAAGGTCGGCTCGCTCGAGGCCCCTCCGGAATTCGAGCTTGGAAGGGTCAATTCGACGATCGCAATCCGCGAGAACACCGCAGTGATCAAGAGGAAGGGCACGAGGACGACCATCAGATTGAGGAACGTCGTCATATCGAGATCGGACGCCGCCACTACGCGGCGTCGGTAATGGTGCCGACGGGACATGATTTCTAGGCCTCGACCTTCCGCTTGGCGCTCGCCGAAATGATATTCAGCGCCTTCACGGATGCCATCTCGAGGCTGTCGATGATCTGTCCCGTTTTCGTCATGAGTATGGTGCTCGTGATCAAGAGTGGGATACCGACCATCAACCCGAAGGCCGTCGTGTTCATCGCCACCGAGATACTGGCGGACAGCAGATCCGCTTTCTCGGCTGGATTGGCATTGGCGACCGCCGTGAACGCCTCGATCAGACCCATGATCGTCCCGAGCAGGCCCAGCAGAGTCGCGATATTCGAGAGCAATCCGACATAGGGAGTACGCTTCTCGAGCTGTGGAATGATTTCCATCATGCTCTCTTCCATCGCGAGTTCGACATCCTCGCGCCGGCGAACCGCCCCCTGCCGGGCCAATCCCGTGTTCAAGAGCTTCGAAATCGTCGAGTCGTTCGAGCTCGTGATTTCTCGTGCCTTTTCGAAGTCACCCGCCGCCAGCACCGGCTGAATCTCGTTCCAGAGACTCTGATTCTGTGCAGTCACCATCGACAGCGTGACGTATCGCTCGATCGCGATGGCCGCCCCGACGGCGAATACGATCAGGATCGGGTACATGAACGGACCGCCCGTCGTGAAGAACCCTACGAATGAGTAAATGAAGTCCATGTTTCAAACCTCCTGTACCCGGACCTCCGGGTTGGAATGAAGATGCTGCGTCCTGCTGCAACGAACGTTGCAGCACCCGTTCTCGACGGGCTTGAATAGTGTCCGGTCTCGACTCAGGGGCGCCCTGCCCTGATCTGGTAGTAGTCGAGTTCCCTCATGAAGACCTCCTTGTCGACCGGATCTCGTCCATCATCAAGAACCCGAGACAGATCGAGGGTGTCGCCCATCGCTGAGCTCTTCCATGGCACGATCACGAGGGATTTCGGTGCTTCATCGTTGCCCACGATCGACATGCCCGACACCAGCTTGTCACCGTGATCGACATCGTCCTCGGCGGAGGCAGTCGTAGCCCCCACGAGAATCAAAATCCAGCAAATGAGAAAACGATGCTTCACTTTCATTGTTCCCCCATCCGATTGCGCACATCGGCGATCCAAATCGACATCGCCTCATCTCCGGGCACAGACTCTTGATAGGTCTCGTAATTTTCAAGGGCGCATCTCGCATCCAAAAGATATAGGTCGCAGAGGATCGCGAGATTTCGGCGCGCCAGGTGGTAGTTCGGAAAAATCGCGAGTGCCGATTCATAACTCTCTCGCGCTTCGACGAAATGTCCTTTTCGGCGATGAAGAATGCCCCTTTCATTTTGCGCAGCGGGATGTCGCGGATTGAGTTCGAGAGCGCGGTCAATACTGGCCTGCGCTTTCTCCAGATCGCCCAGCTTGCCATACGCGATGGCGAGGTTGATTTGGACGGTCGTAGAATCGGGCACGTCCTCTTGAACCTCGAGAAGGAGTTCGATGCCGCGCTCATGGTCTTCCGCGTTCAAGGCTTCGATGGCCCTCTTGAAATCGGCGCGTACCCCGATCCCGATACGCACGTCCTCGACGACCGTAAAGCCATATTCGTCTCGATTTTCGATCTGGGCTCGTCGAGTCGTTCCCGACGTATTGCACCCGGCTACGGCGATCGTGAGAGCGAGAACCGCAAGACGCCCAAGGTCCAACCCAGTCTTCCTCTGCTCACTGGACGGCCGCATCGACGCCTCCGTTCACTGACTCCGGTTCGAGAACACCCGATGCGTTTTCTCCCCAGCCCATCTCATCGAGCGATGTCTCACCTGATGCCGTATCTGGCGCAGCGGGCATGCTCTCCATCTCGGGTGTAAATTCTGATGCGTCCGACAGGACGTCCTCCACCTCTTCCTGAACGGGCAGATCGATGCCATCCACCTCGACGCCGGTTGGCGAGCTCGAGCCGGCGACCTCGTCGGAACTCGCTTGCTCAGCTTCAACTTCCTGGCCTTCCGACAGAATAATTCCTTCAGCCGTCGCCAACTCGGGAGTCATCTCGACGTGACCTTCTTCGGTGATCACAGCGTCGAGCGTCTCCGAAACGGGCCCGGCGACGTGATAGTCGTAGCTATCCAATGACGCGATCAGTCCGCTACTCGACTCGAACTTCGCATAGCGTCCCGGCATCATCACCGCCAGCTTTTCGAGACTATCCTCGATCCAATGGTTGTAGACACCAGCCGCCATCAGCTCGAGGTTCTTCTCATGCACTTCGATTGCCTGTTCCTCGAAGGGAAAGGCCTCCTCTTCCAGGACCATTTCGTAGTCCTGCATCTCGTCTGGGGCGAGATCAGAGGGGCGCTCTGAGTCGAGGAGCGCCTTGCTGAAGTTGTAATAGACCTCGGCGATGTAGAAAGTCGCGGCTGCCGTGACTTCTCCGACTTCGTAGCTGACAAGTTCTCCGAACGCCGCGAGAGCAGCATCCATGCGAGCTTGTTTCTTACGGAGATTCTGCTCGAAAGGCAGAACCAGTCGAATATCACTGAACAGACTGTAGAGCCGCTCTGATAGCACCAGCGATGATTGAGCGGCGAGGTATCGCACGCGATCCGTGCGGTTGCCGCCGGCGGTTCGATCGATTTCGACAATGAGGCGCAATTCTTCATGATAACTCGCCTCCTCGTTCTGTTCTCTGTAGATCTCTGCCATCTTGAATCGAGTTTCGACGACCCTCTCGATGGGTTCCGTGAACTCGCTCACAAAATTGAGATAAACCGCCAACGCCTTGGCAGGCAGTTCCGACGTCTCGTATAGACCACCGGCAACTAACAGGGCGTCGCTACGCAACTCGGGGTCTTGCGCCTCTGCTGCCACCCGTTCGTATTCCGTGGCAGCGCCGGCCAGCTTTCCATCTTCTCTGTATACGAAAGCCATCTGCTTCGTGGCTTCCCGACCCAGCTCGTGATCGGGATGGGTCCGGCGGAACGTATCCAGCACACTCGCCGCCGCCGCCCAATCCTCTAGTCGGATCAGCGCCGCGCCGGCATCATATTCAGCCACGGCACGGATTCCAGAATCTGGAGCCACCTGCGCGATTCTCAAGAAATGGTCTGCCGCAGCACGGTAATCTTCTGCCTCATTGGCCTGCTCGCCCTGCCTGTAGATCGAGGCCGCGAGGTTGTCGACGACATCCTGCGTCGTGTCGTCTTCTGCGGGCGTCATTTCGAGTACACGCGAATAGGCCTGCTCCGCTTGCTCGTAGTCCACCAATTCAAAGGAGGCATGAGCGATCACCATCCAGGCCGATCGACGCGTTTGCTCCTCGGAATCCGGATAGGCATCAATGAGCCTTCGACCCGTCTCGATGGCGAACTCGAACTTTTCCAGGGAGTAGAGATCATCCACGGCCGCACCCAGTACAGCCGCTGCATGTTCGTGCTTTGGGAACGCGTCGACGAACCTGAGCGTACTCGTCATCGCCGCGCGCCGAACCGACTGTTCATGCTCGCTCGTCACACTCTTCTGGTACTCACGATGTGCGAAGATGGCCGCGTAGCCTGCCGCCGCCGCGCGTTCGTGCTCGGCGTATTCATAGGCCGTTCTCTCGTACTCGCGTGCTGCCTGACCGAAGAGTTCGTGTTCGAGAAGAAGATCGGCAAGTTGATAGTGGATGGACGGTGTTCCAGGATCTGCTGCAAATGACATCAGATAGGCCCGGTACCAGCGGGATGCTTCGGCGAAGTGCGCGGGTTTGTCCTCTGCCTGTTCCGCGTCCTGATAGAGAGCATGATAATGATTCGCGAGGTCCTTTAGATTGTTCTTCAAATAGCTGAGTACCTCGGGCGAATCGATGATCTCAAAACGGGTCCAGTACTCGGCTTGTAGCCCATAGCGAGCCGCGAAATCCTTCTTCGATTCCAGCACCAGCTTCGGAAAGTCCCCAGCCTCATAAATCTCGACGACGCGCATCCCGAATTGCGGAGACGTACGATGGAACGGATAGAGACTGACGAATGAAGTCAAGGCCTCCGCAGCATCGTTGTATCTGAGCTTTTCCAAATAGAACTCGCCCAAATTGCCGTAAATTCGATCTTCGTAGCCTCGTGATCCATTCTCGTCAAAGAACTTCTCGACGACCTGTGCACCCCCCAACTCGGAGAAACACAGACTGATGACTCGATGGGTATCGGCGATTCGACGCCCGTCGACTTCGTCATCGGTCGGTTTCTCCGACTTGCTGAAGTCGTAGCCGAGCGAAACCTTGTAATCGAGAAGTGCGATGTATTGATGCAGCGCCTCTTCGTGAAATTGAAGTTTGTAGAGAGTCCACCCGAGTTTGTAGAGGGCAAGCTCGTAGTATTCCGATCTGGGGCCTCGCCCAACGATCGACTCGTAGGATTTTTCCGCATTGAAGTATTTGCGCCGTACAAAAAAGTACTCAGCTCGTCTGAACTGCACTTCGTCGATATGCCTGGACTCTGGGTATTCATTGATCAACCGCTCGATGACGGCGATGGCTTCATCGTTGCGGCCCAGTTCGTCAAAGGCGCGTGCCTTCTGATAGAGAATCTGATCATGAAATGGATAATTCGGATATGCCGCGAGAATTTTGTCGTAGAGCTTGATCGCCTCGAGCGGTCCCGCCGTTCCGACTTCCTTGCGACCGGGCAGAACGAGGCCTAGCTCTTCGTCCGATCCGCTGAGACCAGGCGCCTGGGTCGCGCGCTGTTCGAAGGCGCGATCCGATTCGGAAGGCTCTGACGTCGTTCCCGACTTGGGCGAAGCCGATGTTCGGGTATTCGAGCTGTGTTCCAGGGAGCTTCGCTCCGGGGCCGGCAGTGTCGATGACGGCTCGTCGCTGAGAAGCCCATACTGGCGTTCGAGCTCCAGATCCGCCAGGCGCCGCATTGCCTCCGGTGTTCGACTCGAGAGAGGCGTTTCTTCGAGGAATTTCCGATAGCCAAAGATCGCCTGATCGAGTCCATTTTCGACCCGGACCTCGGTCAGATCGGGCTCGACGTTGCGCAATTCAGCCAAGGTTCGTTTGTCAGAGTTCCACACACAAGCGGCAAGCACGATCGGAATCAGACAGACGGCTACACGACTACGACACCACATCTTATTCGTGCTCTCGATACGCCTGCAGCTTGGCGGCGCGATCATAACTGTCGGCGAAGGCGAAGCGAGCCTTGTTCCGGTAGCCCTCTAGACGTTCCCGTCGAATCATCAGCTCACCAGTTGCAACGACTTCGAGCATTTGGCCCTGCTGATCCATCGCGATTTCCAGTCGATCGAGCGCTCTTCCGACGCGGGCTTCCAAGTCTTGGATCGGGCCCTGATAACCCACATAACTGTGGGTTGCCGCCTGCCGGGTTCTCACGAATGAATCATATTGTTCGGTCAACGCTTCGATATGTTCGTTCAGCTCGCGCAGATGCGTGTGGACTGCCGTCAATCGTTCGTGATATTTCGTTTCGAGATTCCAGATCAAGTTCCCCTTCAGTCGCTGAATCCTGAGCCGAAGGACGTCGTACACAGAGCCCTCGGCCCCATCGAGCTGTGCCTCCATTTCCTCGATTCGTAATCGAAGCCGACTTTCGTCCGAGGTCGCCAGTAACTCCGGCGCGGGGGCGGTCAACATATTCTGTAGCCGGCGCTCGAGGCTCTTGCGCTGCTGGAGACGCAAGCGCATCTGGGCGTCGAGTTTTCTGAACTGTTGATCGATCCTCGGTAAGATCGGCTCGTAGTATCGACGTCGAATTCGGGTCATGTCCTCGAAGGCTTCGAGGCTCGTCTGCCAGGCCAGCAGATTTTTCCGCAAATCCTCAAGGTCGAGATAGTTCTGAAGCGCCGACTGAAAGTCGTGAGACGCCATCAACGACATCAGGTAGAAGGTTTCCGGCGCCTCCGGAAGGCTACGAAGATGGATGACCCAGTCCTTGTCTTGGCGAATCTCTTCGCGCACGAGCGCCTTCAGGAATTCGCCCTGACGGATGCTCCCGATCGAAGCATCCACTCGACCGAGTTCCTCGCCGTAAAACTTCACTGCACGCTCGTAGAGAACCGCCGCACGACCGTGAATCTCCAACTTGGTGTACGCATAGGGCAGAGCCAGCATGGCCTCTTGCACCGCAGCGTCCGTCGATTCTCGTTCCACCAACATCGCCCATGGCACGACCGCCCTGCCAAACCTCTCAGCCGTCGCATCCGCCCAGCCTGCGCTCAGCAATGCCTGATTCGAGAATGGTCCCGACAGACGTACGCGTTCCAGCATCCGCTGTGCTGGACCAAATTCAGAAGCCTCGAACATCAACATGCCGAGAACGAGGTTCGATTTGTCGCGGATCGCCAGGCTCGCGTGGTCGTTTGTCCGCAGGCGACCCGCATGTTCGAGTTGCTGGGCCGCTTCCTTCTCTCGACCGTCTCGAAGAAGTGCAATACCCAGGTTGTATTCGGAGAAGCCCTTCAGATCCTCGGCGTCCAGTAGGCCACGAAGTATCGGAATCGCATCGGCCGGTCGATCGATCGCCATCAGAGCATTCGCACGCAAGAATTCAATGTCCTCAGCGATCTCATCGGGAACTTCTCCTCGAATTTGATCGAGAACCGAAAGGGCTTCATTCGGCTGGTCTTTCTGGAAGTGAATTCGCGCCAGGCGATATGCTGCGTCGTTGCGTACATTGTCCGCGACATCTCCCTCGAGAACCGCCTTGATCGCCCGTCCGGCGCGAAGATGCATCCGGTAACGAAGCTCGAAGTCGCCAACTGAAAATTCGGCGTCATTGATATGTGCGTAGAACGAGTCGAGATTTCGTTCGTCGACACCGTAATGTTGTGCGATTTCGGAGTCCAGCCGCTCGAGTGCCTCGAAGTAGCGCTCTTGATGTGCGTAGTAGAGGGCTTCACCGAAATAGGGATCTTTGATTTCCGTTCCCATCGCGGAGCGGCAGAAAGAAAGCATCGACACTGCGATGATCAGTTTCCGAGTCAGAACCGAGGCCACGGACTACCAGTCCCCGAGTCGAATGCTCGCGCCGCCCGAACCCTGTCCACCCAGCGTGATGCCGACTAGCTTCGGGTCGACTTCCTTCGTAAAACTGAAGCTCTCGGATCGAGCAAAGTCCTCGCCACCCGCCGTCTGCCCGGCCACAGCGACTTCCAGACGATGCTTTCCAGTCCGTATATTGCCCGTGTAAAGCCGCTGCACGCCACCCTTTCGGAGAGCCTCTAGCTCCTTGAAGCTGTAGATGTGATGCGCAGCGGGCTCGCCGTCGATCTGGATCTGAATAGAATCCAGTTCCAAAGCTTCGCCTTCGTCTAGATCCAGGGAAACGAAAATGGCGAGCTGGGTATTGGACGGGAAAAGCAAGCGTTCTTCAAGATTTCTGAGCTCGGCTGCAATCTCCAGGACATCGGATTTGATGTCCTGAACCTGCTCGTCGAGACTCGGCATCGGGGTTTCGGATCTAGTTCCAGACGCGGAGAGCGACGCCGGCGGTGAACTCCCCGCCTGTCCCGCAAACAGGCACATCACGATCAGAACGAGTCCGTTCACCAGGAGATGGTGAGGCAAAGCCGCACGCAGAATCGAGTTCGCAGCAGGCGCTCGATTCATGGGCGGAGCATTCCCCAGGTATTCCCAAAAATGACAATCTGCCATCGCTTCACGTCTCCCTTACTCGTGATAATTCGACTCCACGGTCGATGCCACTTACGACCCCCGTCACGGAAACGAGTCCGCAAACCACACGTGTAGATGGGATGAGAAGGCCAGTCTCCCCGCCGGAGTATCGTGAGATCTCCATCCATACAGCGGGCTCACTAGGCATGGCTCAACGAGGAGACTGGCATGAGCAAGAATATCACGGCGGATCAGGGAGTCACGATTGGACTGGATCTCGGGGACAACACACGCAGTGTTGCAGCCTTGACGACTCGGGAGAGGTCGAGGAGATCTTTCGTGTGCGGTCCACGGATCCCGCCCTGTCGAAGCGTTT
>Ga0114950_10004766_pt1 | contig 10545 bp, 6 predicted proteins | sample N075metaG_FD_83503 | JGI IMG/M metagenome (GOLD analysis project Ga0114950, IMG submission 83503) | Deep subsurface microbial communities from Kermadec Trench to uncover new lineages of life (NeLLi) - N075 metaG | ecosystem: Environmental > Aquatic > Marine > Ocean trench > Sediment | place... | reverse complement strand
GGGTGCGGTCTCCTTGGAAGAAAGCTCGAGGAGCAGCTCCGCTACCGTCATTGGCTGCGACGCCTGAAGCGCAACGACCAAGGCTCCACTGAGAGGCCGGCCCCGGAACAGCACCCGCAGACCTTCCTCGACGAGATACTTCTCGAAGTCTGCCCCCGGCAAGGTGACGGCAGTGGGTCGGCTCTCGTAGCCAACCAGGTGCAGGCCGCTCTCGGTGATCGCGAGGACTCCGGCCGGGTCCATGCCTGGCACTCCGTAGACTTCGGTCTCCCCTGAGAGGCGGAGGCTCACGAAACGCACGATCAGCTCCGGAGAACGAGGCAGAGAATCTCCGCGGAAGCCCTCGCCGACCCGCAGCCGAACGGCGATGCGATCCCCTACCCGCGGCGAATAGCTGGACGGCTCCAACCAGAAATCGTGCGCCAGAGCGGGCGCTGACAACAGAAGCGCCGCCAGACCGAAAGAAAGGGCCAACCTCCTGCTCGCGCGCATGCCGCTGATACGCAGGGATGGCCGGAATGGATTCCGGAGGCGACTCTGGGGTCGCCGGAGAACCTCCTAGACCCCGAAGTAGCGTGCTTCGGGATGGTGAAAGACCAGGGCCGAGACACTCGCCTCCGGATCCATCATGTCGCCCTCGGTCAGCTGCACGCCAATCGATTCCGGCCGCAGCGCATCGAAGAGCTGTCGCTGCCCACCGAGGTCGGGACACGCCGGGTAGCCGAAACTGTAACGCTTCCCCTGATACCGAGCAGAGAGACTCTCGCGAACGGTCGTTTCCGGTGGGTCGGGGAAGCCCCACTCTGCACGGAGCTTCCGGTGCAGCCATTCGGCCGCTGCTTCAGCCGTCTCGAGCGCCAGAGCCGCAAGAGCGTGGCTCTTGAGGTACTCGCCTTCATCCTTCAACTGCGAGGACCGCTCCCGAACGCGCCCGCCGGCGGTGGTGACGAAGAGGGCAACATGATCGTCGTTGAGAACGTAGTCGGCGAGACACCGACCCTCGCCTGTGGTCTGCCGCGGCAGGTCCCACTCGGCGGCAACCAAGCCGTTGCCGGGCTGCATCAAGGTCAGACGTTTATCGCGGCTGTGTGCGGGGTAGAAGCGCCACACCGCGCGGGCATCGAAGCACTCGCGAGCCTCCTCCTGCACCTCCTCGATGACCTCCACGAGCTTGCGATACTTTTCGTCGCCAGCCTCGGCCAGCTTGCTCACGGATCCCCGAAGGCCCAGGTGCTTGCCGTAGAGCATCTGCGGATTGACATAGCTCCAGACCTCGTCGAGATCCAGCTCCACAACATGGCGCTCGAGGTCGGGCGGTGAGGGCACCTCCACGTCCTCGCGCAGCCGAACCACAGCCAGAGGGGTCGCCCTGGAAGCGGCCGGCTTGGCCGGCTTCTCTTTCGCATCGGCAACGATCAGGCGCGCGATCTCGTCTTCGAGGGTCTGCCTCTTCTCGGAGTTGGTCAGTCGCTCGATGAGGTCGAGACCGCTCATCGCGTCCTTGGCATAGGTGCACAGGCCGCCGTACGCCGCAGCGATCTTGCGATGAGTAAAGCGCCGGGTCAGCGCCGCTCCGCCGACGAGAAGATCGACGTTGATGCCCGCCGCCTTGAAATCCGATGCGGTCAGGACCATCTGGTGCGCGCTCTTCACGAGCAGGCCGGAGAGTCCGACGACGTCGGGCTGATGCTCACGAATGCCTTGGATGAGTTGTTCGCTGGGCACCTTGATGCCCAGATTCACCACCTCGAATCCGTTGTTCGACAGGATGATGTCGACCAGATTCTTGCCGATATCGTGAACGTCGCCCTTCACCGTAGCCAGCAGCACCTTGCCACGCGTCGCGCTGCCGGTTTTCTCCATGTGCGGCTCGAGGTGGCTGACCGCGGCCTTCATCACCTCGGCGCTCTGCAGGACCTCGGCGACGATGAGCTCGTTGTTGTTGAACAGGCGTCCGACCTCGGACATACCGGCCATCAGGGGTCCGTTGATGATGTCCAGCGGCTCGGGCCAGCGCTCGTCAGCGAGGGCCTCCTCGATGTCGTCGCTGAGACCCTCCTTGCTGCCTTCGACAATCGCTCTCGCCAGGCGCTCTTCGAGAGGACGATCCTCCCGTGGAGTCGTCTCGATCGCCGTTTTGCGGCCGCGGAAATGGGCAGCGAACTCCTCGATCGCCGTATCGCTCCCGGCCACGTCGTCGGGCTTCAGAAAGAGCAGCTTCTCGGACAACTCGCGCTCTTCGGCCGGAATCTCCGCGTAGCGAGCCAGGCGCTCGGTGTTGACGATGGCGGCGCCGAGGCCGGCCTGCGTGCAGTGATAGAGGAAGACCGAGTTCAGCACCTCGCGCCCCGCCGTAGGCAAGCCGAAGCTGACGTTCGAGACACCCAGGATGGTGCGACTGTCGGGCATCGCCTCGCTCAGCCAACGAACCGCCTCCACCGTAGCGCCGGCCGATCCGATGTAGTTCGCATCGCCAGTGCCGCAGGGAAAGACGAGGGCGTCCCACCAGATATCCTCAGGCCGAATCCCGTAGTCTTCGGTGAGGATTCGAAAGCTGCGCTCGGCAATCTCCTTCTTCTTGTCGAGGGTAACGCCCATGCCTGCTTCGTCGATCAGGCCAACGACCAGCGCCGCGCCGTAGCGACGAGCCAGCGGCACCACTTCGTCGAAGCGCGCCAAGCCGTCCTCGAGATTGATCGAGTTCAACACCGACTTACCCTGGCAGTAGGTCAGTGCCCGCTCCATGACCTCGGCGTCGGTCGAGTCGATCATCAAGGGTACCTTGACGCGGCGCACGACTTTCTCGAGAAAGGCCTCGATGTCGTCGATCTCCTCGCGATCGGGATCCTGAAGGCAGACATCGACCACCTGGGCCCCGTTCAGAACCTGCGCTCTAGCGACCTCGGCGGCGGCCTCGAAGTCGCCCTCGCCGATCAGCCGCTTGAACTTCCTGCTGCCGAGAACGTTCGTCCTCTCGCCGACCAGCAGAGGGCGATTGTCTTCCGTCAGCTCCGCCGCTTCCAAACCGGAGATGAGCGCCCGGCTGTGAGTCTGCGGCCGACGCGGCGAGTAGGGAGGCACCAGATCGCAGAACATGGTTACGTGGTCGGCCGTGGTGCCGCAGCATCCACCGACAAGATTCAACCAGCCGGCATTGAGAAACCGGGTGAAGACCTCCCGGAACTCTTCCGGACCCGCGTTGTAGAGGCCGTCCTCGTCAGGAAGACCGGCGTTCGGTACGCAGGCTGTGCGGGTCCTCGCGAGCTCGGAGAGAGTCCGCAGATGATCGCCCATGAGCTCCGGGCCGGTCGCGCAATTGAGTCCCAGGTAGAGGAGGTCGGTATGCAACAACGACACCGCCAGCGCCTCAGCGTCCTGCCCGCCAAGCGTTGTGCCCATCGTTTCGATGGTCACCGAGACCGCCACCGGAAGCCGCCACCCGCTCTTCGTGAAAGCTTCTTCGATTCCGAGTAGCCCGGCCTTGATGTTGCGGGTGTCCTGACAGGTCTCCAGGATCAGATAGTCGGCGCCTCCGGCCATCAGACCGAGAGCCTGGACGTGGTAGGTCTCCCGAAGCTCGTCGAAGGTAACGCCGCCAGTGACGGAAATCGCCTTGGTCGTCGGCCCCATGGAACCGCAGACGAAGCGGAGCTGTCCTACCTGGTCGTGGCGCCGGCAAGCCCGGCGCGCGTGCTCCGCGGCCAGCCGGTTGATCTCGAAGGCTCGTTTGCCGAGGTCGTACTCGTCGAGCACAATCGAGGCGGCGCCAAAGGTGTTGGTCTCGACGATGTCGGCGCCGGCCTGCAGGTAGACCTCGTGTACGCGGTCCACGACATCCGGCCGCGTCAGGTTGAGGATCTCGTTACAACCCTCGAACTCTGGACCGCCGAAGTCGTCGACGGTCAGATCGAGATCCTGAAGTGCGGTCCCAGTGGCCCCGTCGAGGACCAGAATACGCTGGTCTAGGGCTGCCTCGAGGGCAGCAGTCCGCTCTTCGGTGTCTGGGCGGGCAGCGGGCGGAGAAATTGGTTGGCTGAAGAGAAGTCCCTCCTGTGATGCAAGTGTAACAACCGGAGGCCGTTCGAGATTTCCGCTGCGGGAACTACTTGCCGCCGATGAAGCCCTCGCTCTCCAGGTGAAGAAGAACCTGGCGAGCCGCCTGCTCTACCGACACCTGGGAGGTATCGATCACGACATCGGCATCGGCCGGCTCCTCATAGGGGTCGGAGATACCGGTGAACGATTCGATCAGACCGGCTCGAGCCTTGGCGTAGAGCCCCTTGCGGTCGCGGCTTTCGCACACTTCGAGAGGCGTCGAGGTCCACACCAACTGAAACCCGCCAAGCGGCTCGATCATGTCGCGAACCTCCTTGCGGACACTCTCATAGGGCGCGATCGGCGCGCAGATGGCGATACCTCCGTTCTTGGTGATCTCCGACGCCACATAGCCGATGCGCCGAATGTTGATATCGCGGTGCTCCTTTGAGAAGCCGAGCTCCGAGGAGAGGTTCTTGCGCACCTCGTCGCCATCGAGAATGGTCACCGGCCGACCGCCGATCTCCAGGAGCTTGACCAGAAGTGCCTGGGCGATGGTCGACTTGCCGGCGCCCGAGAGCCCGGTGAAAAAGACTGTGAAGCCCTGCTTGTCGCGCGGCGGATGGGTCTTGCGCAGCTCGGTCGCGACTTCGGGAAAAGTGAACCAAGAGGGGATGTCCCGCCCCTCCGCCAGTCGCGCGCGCAGATCCGTACCCGAGATGCTCAGAGTGCGTGTCCCCTCCTCGACTTCGTCGATCGGAAGGTAGGTGTCTTTGTCCTCGACATAGACCACCATGCGGAAGGGAACCATCTTGATGCCGATCTCTTCTTCGTGCTCACGAACCAACTCCTGGGCATCGTAGGGACCGTAGAAGGGGTTGCCCTTCGAGTCGCTTCCGGGGCCAGCGTGATCGCGACCGATGATGAAGTGGGTGCAGCCGAAATTCTTGCGAATGAGGGCGTGCCACAGCGCTTCGCGAGGCCCCGCCATACGCATTGCCAGCGGCAGCAGAGAGAGCAACGCGGTCTGCGCGGGATAGTGACGCAGGATCTCCTGGTAGCAGCGAACGCGAGTGTAGTGGTCGAGGTCGCCGGGTTTGGTCATGCCGACGACCGGATGAATCAGAAGATTGGCCTCGATCTCTTTGGCGGCGCGCAAGGTGAGCTCGTAGTGGGCCCGATGCATCGGGTTGCGAGTCTGAAACGCCACCACTTTCTGCCAACCAAGGCGCTCGAAATCACGACGGAGCTGCGCCGGGCTGCGCCGCAGAGCGGGAAAGTCGTAGTGTGACGGTGCCTGGACACCCTCGATACGGCCACCCACCGAGATGTTGTTCGTCCTCTGGAAGAGATGGGCCACCCCCGGGTGCTCCTGGTTCGTGGTGCCGTAGACCGACTCCGCATCGTGGTCTCGGTCGTGCTCCCACATTTCCTCCACCGTGAGAGCCGCCACCATCACCCCCTCGGTGTCACGCAGGGCGAGTCGCGAGCCGACCTCGAGACCCTCGGCGGCCTTTTCGGTCACATCGAGAGTCACCGGCACCGGCCACACAGTGCCGTCGCTGAGCCGCATGGAGGAGCACACCGACTCGAAATCGGCGCGATTCATGAAGCCACGCAGGGGCGAGAAGCCTCCGTTCAGGAGCAGCTCGAGATCGCAGATCTGCCGCGCCGTGAGATCCCACGACGGCCACTCCTTGGAAAGATCGACGATCTCCTTGCGGCGCTCGGCATCGACGCCGAGATTGACGAGCTGCCCACCATGGGGCTCGATCAGGTGATTCATATGCGGAGTTTCCTTTCAGATTATCGAGCGAGCTGGACGAACTCGAGCAGCCTGGGACGAACCCAGCCGTGCTGACGCCAGCGGCAGATACGGGGACGATGCCCCCTCTTCTTCAGGTGTTGACTAGGTAGAGTTCTCCGGCGGACCTGAGCGGCAGCCGTCTTTCAAGAGGCGCGAATTCTAGCTGATGGCAGCGCCGTCGTCCATACAAGGAACGACTGACTCCCATCGGCATAGGGTCTCCCGCAGACACGCCGGATCCCAGGGCAGGTTTAGCACGAGCGATGGCGCCCTCGGTCAGCCCCGCGGCGTCGACGAACCGATTCTGCGCGTTGCGCACCCGCGCCAAGGTGGTGACGCTCTGGAGAACGTTGGGGTGCTCGGGATCGGCAGGTCGAAGGAACTCTGTGTTCCGTCCGCGAGCCTGGTCCTACACTAGCCCGAGAGTCCTTCTCCGCCGGCCTCGCGGCCGGCGGAGCTGCGGATGTCGTGTATCATTCGCTACGCGTCAACCGCGCCCGCCGACGCCAATATCCAGCCAGGCGAGGGGCAGCTTCGTGCTAGAAATCCAGGTACCGATCGAGAAGTCCGAAGCCGTAGCGGACATCATCGAGAGCCGTAGTATTCGCATGGCATTCCAGCCGATCTACGCGATGGTGACCGGCAGGATCTTCGGCTTCGAAGCTCTCACTCGCTTCGAGTCCTCTCGGTTGACGGGGATCGGAGAGCTCCTGAACATCGCCGCGCGCTCCGGCCAACTCGGCGCCCTCGGACGTCTGCAGCGCACGCTGGCAGTCGAGCATGCGCCGAGCGAAACGCTCTTCCTGAACGTGCACCCCGCCGAGTTCCAGTATCCCTTGCTCGTGCAGCCCGACGATCCGATCTTCCGACACCGGAGCCCGGTATACCTGGAGATCACTGAGTCGGCTCCCCTGAGCTACTTCGAGCAGTGTACGAGCGTGCTCCTGGAGCTGCGGGCAAAAGGGCTCAGCCTGGCAGTCGACGACTTCGGGGCGGGGTTTTCGAACATCAAGTACATCCTCGATCTAAAACCCGAGATCGTCAAGATCGATCGTCAGTTGATGGTCGACGTCGAGTACGGTACTCGGCAGTTCACCCTCCTCGAATCGATCGTAACCCTCTGCCACGACATGGGCGCAAACGTTGTGTTGGAAGGCATCGAAACGGAGTCTGAGCTCTTCGTCGCCATCAAGGCCGAGGTCGACTACTGCCAGGGATACCTGTTCAGCAAGGCCGTCGAGGATGCCAAGACGCGAGAGTGGCCCTCGTGGAGAGAGGTCCTCGATCGGCTCAGGTCGGAGGGACCGCCGGCCTGCGCGCGACAGGCCTGAGCGCGGCATCCTCAGGCATCAGTCGGACCGCGCCGCGCTTTTCGCTTCCTCGAGCTCTATCTGGAGGGCTTTCAGAGACTTGCTGAGCTGATCAACCCTCAACTCAGCCGCCTCCCAGAGGAATGTAGTCTGTTGGAGCTGGTCTCTCACGTCGTGAGACCCGAGCTCCTTGACGGTGACCTTCAGAGCCTCGATCTCGGCGAGAAGCTCCTCTTCCCGAGAGCCGACGGCCTCCTCGAGCTCCTCCGGTTCCGCAGACTCCTCGGGGGAGGCGGTCTCGCCATTGCCAGCGATGCGAAGCTCACGCTCTAGCTTGCTTCGCTCGAGAGCGTTCTCCCGAACCGACTCCCACATCGCCCCGAGCTGCTCTGCGGAACGCTTCTTCTCTTCCTTGGAGGCGACCTGGAGACGGGCGAGCTCCTCGTCGGCATCCTGGAGCTCGGTCTTGAGTCCGCTTTCGCTGCGAACAATCCGTTCGACCTCCTCCAGATGCGCCGCCTCGAGGGCCATGAACTTCACCCCCATCGCTGCCAGCCCGACGTCCTGCGAGCCCGCATAGCCCTCAGCGGGGCGCTGCCAGACGACGCTCCCCTCGCCTCTGACCTCGACCGAGCTGCCCGGCACTTTGAAGTCGAACAGCAGTCTCGAACCGACGGTCGTCTGTACGCCCAATTGAATCGACATTCCGCTCACCGAGAGGTCGGCAAGTGAGCCAATGACCTCGCGCTCCCAATCGTCGAACCGAACACGAATCTCCTGCTGCATCGGCACGCGAAGGTCGAACCCGCGCCCGTTCGGGTGGCTGAACACAGGATCACTCACGGCCGAGAAGCACAGAGGTTGGAGATCGGCGAAGGACAGCAGAAGCTAGCCGACGATGACGGCATACGGATTCGCACACCTTAAGAGGAAGCACGAATCGCGCCAGCTTTGGCGCGTCGACTACGAAGTGCGCCGAGAGGCTAGGCCCAGGATAGGCGACCCACGGCGGCCATCGCTCGATCTCGATGTGCCCGTCGACTGGCAAACCTTGTCAGTAGCGCGTCGATCTTCGTCACATCGAGGAGGTGCTGAGACCCGCTCGAATCGCGCTTTCGAGTCGCTTCCGAGATTCGTCGGCGAGGCAGTCGATGACGGTGTCGAAGGCGAACTCGATCTCTCGGAGCTCGCTACCGATGGATCCAAGGACCACCGGAACAGCCTGCAAGACAGTCTCGAGCCGCTTTGTCAGCTGGTCTCCGTAGGCGACTGCTTTCTCTTCGTCGTCTCGGCCAATCTCGGCGATCCGATCTTCGATGTAGATGCGATTGAAGCCAAGATGGCGCGCTTCGTCAACGAGGATCCGATCGCTGATCTCGCTGAGAACAGGGTCGAGGTCCAGCCGCCGGAACTCCTGCATCACGTGCTTCGCCATCACCTCGGCCACCAACACGCTCGCGAACCAGACCGCCGGGTCTTCGGACAGCATCTGGCTCTGGAAGAGATACGCCGCCGGGAATCGTCGCGGAGAGATCGGCTCGCGATCCAGACGATCAAACATACGCGCGAAAAGCTCCGCATGGCGGGCCTCGTCGACCAGCCACGTCGAGAGGAAGTACTGGCTTTCGATCTCATCGTTCTGCCCGAGGAAGGGTAGGAGCGCCATCGCCGAATGAAAGGCCGTCCGCTCGGCCATCAAGACCGGCGTCAGGATACGGGCCAAGCGGTCTTTGTTGACTTTGCTGACGATCCTCTGAGGAGCCTTCCAGTCGACAGCTTCGGCCGACCACTGGACTTCCTGAGCGCGATGCCAGACTCTGAGAAGTCGCTTCTTTTCGAGCGGCGGAATGGCCCGGTAGGTCTTCATCGCTAGCCCGCGACTATACTTCAGCCTCCACGGAGCTCCGACGGAGAAGGGGGTTGAGCAAACGCCGACAACAGGTGATGGAAGCCATTGCCAAAATCTCCGAGCGAGACTCGAGCGAAGTCGCTCCCGGCATGGAGCTAGTCGGCGATCTCGGGATCGACTCCGCCGACGGCCTTCTCCTACTGATCGAGATCGAAGAGCTGATCGGGCTGGAGATCAGTGACGACGAGGCTGAGAAGCTGAACACGGTGGAGGATATCCTCGCTTTCGTAGACCGCTCCCTCGGAGACTGATCCAAGTGCCCGCGGCATTCGCTCGGAGTGCGTAGAGCCGGACATTCGGCGAAACCTCGGAGCTGACGTTGGTGTTGCTCAGAACAGCGATCTACCGAGTCGAGTGGGCCGCCTCTCGGGTGGGCTACGCCGGCATTTCGATTCTCCCTCACAGCATCGTCCGGCGCCTCGGCAGCGCGACGGGCACGGCCGTGTACTACCTCTTGGGCAGCCGCCGGCGTCTGACCCTCGCCAACCTGGCGATGACCCTGACCGATCTCGACGCTCGCCAACGGCGGCGCATTGCTCGCGCCTGCTCTCAGCATCACATAGCCAATATGTTCGAGACTGCGTCAGCATCGCGTTTCGAGCCCGAAGAGCTCAACGACCGCTTCGACGTCGAAGGCCTGGAGAATCTGGAGGCCGCAGCCGCTCGCGGACGCGGACTGTTCGTGATGACCGGCCACTACGGTGCCTGGGACATGGCGGCCTTCCCCATGGGGCGGTTCCTCGGGGCCCTGCACTTCCTCTTTCGGCTGCCCCGGAACCCCTACCTCCGTCGTGATCTCGAGGAGATTCGAAGGCGCTGGGGCAACGTCCTGTTGCCAAATGGCGGAGCGGCCCACAGCATGCTCAACGTGTTGCGCCGGAACGGGCGCATTGCCATATTGATCGACCAGCGTTCGCAGCCCAAGGACTCGATACTGATTCCGTTCCTAGGTCGTCCGGCCTGGACCAGCATCGTACTGGCGCGTCTTTCCATCCACCAGAAGACGCCAGTCGTACCGGTCTTCTGTGTTCCGATCGAGGGCGGTCGCTACCGCCTGACGATTCATGAAGCGATCGAGCCCGAAGGCGGCGGCGAGGAAGCGGAAGCCGCACTCACACGGCGCTACCTCGAGTCAGTCGAGCGCCAGATCCAGGCTCGTCCCGAGTACTGGTTCTGGCCGACTCGACGCTGGCAGTTGACGATGCGGTATCGCTTTCCCGTTCGGCTGGCGAGGCTAGTGGTGGACTCGCGCCTACCGGAGGAGACCACTCAGGCCGCCTTCGATCGGCGGCGTCTCACACGTCCGCAGCGGCGAACCCTCAGAGGCTTGATGCGCGGTGCTTTTCTCGAGCAGGCTGAGAACATCGTTCTCACCGGCGCGCATGGCAGCGGCAAGACGTCTCTCGGCTGTGAGATCGGTCGGCATCTGGTACGCGCCGGCTACGCCGTTCGCTTCACCGACGCGCACGAGCTCACCCGAGATC
>Ga0114950_10004765_pt1 | contig 10547 bp, 8 predicted proteins | sample N075metaG_FD_83503 | JGI IMG/M metagenome (GOLD analysis project Ga0114950, IMG submission 83503) | Deep subsurface microbial communities from Kermadec Trench to uncover new lineages of life (NeLLi) - N075 metaG | ecosystem: Environmental > Aquatic > Marine > Ocean trench > Sediment | place... | reverse complement strand
TTGGGAAAATGATCGATGATGAACGCGTCGTTTCCTGATCTCCGCGGCGAACATCGGACCGAAGCGGTTCCACCAGCACCGGACCGTCTCGTGGCAGATATCGACGCCACGCTCGAACAGGAGATCTTCGACCTGCCTCAGCGACAGCGGATAGCGGATATACATCATCACCGCGAGGCGGATTACCTCGGGCGAGCTGTTGAAGTAACGGAATGGATTGCGCATTGCCGGAGGCTAAGGATCCTCGCCACAAGCCTCAAGCCAATTTACTCTGACAATGCCAGATTCAGCTATAGCTCCCTTGACCGAAGCCTGCGATCGCTGTATTGCCGCTCTGATGGCGTGCGTCGTCTTGGCGCTGCCGTGTAGTACCTGTCCCATAGTGCCTCCCGTGATGATCGATCAGTATAATCGATCCCACCACACTCCGGGACTGAACACCTAGTGTTAGCCGATCAGATGATGGCACCCGGGCAATCTCGGCCGACAGTGGCTGGTGTGTGGCCGAGACCTGGGGCGAATCTCGCAGGCTTCCGAGACACCATTGGTCCGAAAATTAGTGCGAAGCGGTTGCAGATCATGATTCCTGGAGCGGCACCCTATGGATAGCTGGATGACTAGGCTGGCGCGACATTACGACAAGGTTCGCGCGCGTTATCCCGACGATGAGCTCCTCATACTCTTCGACATCGACGGGACCATACTCGACATGCGCTGCATGATTCTCTTTCTGCTCAAGAAGTACGACGACGAACACGGTACCACCCTGTTCCAGGGTCTAGGTCTCGCCGACATTAACGTTCACGAGAACAAGGTCGACCGACTACTGGAAGGCCTGAACCTACCTCGGCCCCTATGTCGGAAGGTGCAGGACTGGTATCTGACAAACCAATGGTCATCCGAGGCCATCTTGACGGCACATTGTCCGTTTGCCGGGGTGATGGAGGTGATTCGCTGGTTTCACATTCAGCCGCGGACCAGCGTGGGTCTCAACAGTGGCCGGCCGGCCGCGATTCGCGAGGAGACCCTGCGATCGCTGAACGAGCTCGGCAAGGAATATCGTGTGGCGTTCTCGGATGATCTGCTGTTCATGAATCCTGAGGGCTGGCATCAGAATGTCGAGAATTCCAAAATCGCCGGTCTCAGTTACTTCCAAAAAGCCGGATACCGCATCGTAGCGGCAGTCGATAATGAGCCAGCCAATCTGGCTGCTCTTGCTCGTGCCGACGACGATGGCGAGATTCTCTTGCTCCACGCGGACACGATCTTCGAGACAGACTCCTCCCGGCTGCCAGCCGGTGCGATTCCTGGCGGCAAGTATGATATTACGGAATTGATCTCGGAGAAAGCACTGCCCCGAAAGGTGCAGCTGGTATGGCATGGCTTGAACGATGACATCAACATTCGTCAGTTTCTCGCCTCGAATGTGGAATGGGCCGAATTCGACGTGAGAATGGGTTCGGGTGGCCGGCTGATCGTACGGCATGACTCATTCGAAGAGACGCCAACCCAACCGGACGAAGAGTTCCTGTTACTCGACGACGTGCTGCAGCGCCTCGACGCGTTTCACAAATTTATCAAGATTGATCTCAAGGAGGGGGGCGAACTTACCGACCGAGTTATCGGTCTGGTGGAAGGGATGCGACTCGCCGACGACAGGCTCTGGTTCAACGGAGATATTGAGGTCCTCGGCGAAGGGGGATTTCGCAAGCTCATTGCGGCGTTCCACGGCGCCGTCATCCAGTGTCGTATCGACTTTCTTACGCCATTGATCGAAACTCTTCCCGAGGAGGGTAAGAGAATTCTCGATCAGCTTCGTGGCTGGGGAATCAATCGCTTTTCGCTACCGTGGGGGCTGTCTGGCCTCATGCGCATTCTTGACCAGCTGGACAAGTGGGGTTTCGATTTCAACATCTACAACGTTCCCGATCTCGAGTCGTTTCTGAAGGCCGTACTGCAACAGCCACGGTCAGTTACATCCGACTTCAACTTTCCCAAGTGGCATTACTACGGGCGTGGGTCGGGGGGGAACGCGCAGCGACACGAATACGAAGAGCGCCACTGACGGGTTGCAGGCGGGCAACCATGGTGGCGAAGATCGGGCGCAACCGTCCATTGGCGGGCGTGCTGTAGGGCGCAAAAAGTCTATCTTCGGCACTTATTTTATCCGTGGTGGCAAACTCTCGCTTGAGTAACCAGAAGTGGGAGGTCGAGTTTGTAGGTCGGATGGTGGGGCCGGTTTCCGCGTTGCTTAAGCCTAAGGCGTCGTCGATGGCAGGAAACCTTTGCCTTCGCCGGCGGCTGCTGGCCTTGCTGCGGAGGAGTCCTCGGCTGCGGCTGAGGACCGCGGATCGTCGAACCATGATTTTGGCGTGTCGGTGGTTGCCGTGCTGGCGAAAATCGCTGTCGATGGTGAAACCGGAACCCGTGTTGGCATCGCAAGGGGTGGAAGGGCTATTGGCGCTGGCGTTCGCGACCTCGGGGACGTTTGGTGCGGAATAAAATTCCGCACCAAGTGAGGATGCTTCTTGGCCCCATGGCGACTGAGACTTCGCCATGGCGACAGAAGCGTATCGTGGCGAAGCCGGCCAGATTGGGCTTCAAGGTCTCGGACCGGACCGTCGCCAAATAGGTGCGGGCCATCCACCACAGCGGGCCCTCTCCAGGTTGGCGGAAGTTCCTGGCGCCGCACCCAAGGGAAAGCTGGGCCTGCGACTTTTTCTGCGTCCAGACCATCCCTGTCTTCTTCATCGTCGATCACGCGCCCCGAGAGGCCGGGGATGTCCAAACCACGCCGCATCCGGCCCCGCATGCGCCGAACGGATGTTGGCGGCGGCGACCGGAGCGGGGTGATTCTCGGCATACGCCTGGAAGATTTGTCCGTGGTCGAGGACGCCGCCGACGGCCATATGACGGCGCCGATCTATTCGGTCGGACTGAGCGGCGAATCGACTCTGGTGATGGTTCGCTTGGGCGGTGAGACTATCGTGGTGCGCGCCGACAAGGGACTTCGACCGCCCGATCGACAGCGAGGTGCATATCCGCATCGATCCAGCCAAGACATATCTTTTCGACGCCGAGAGCGAACAGAGGATCAGGGTCTGATGTGCCCCGGTTCATGATCTTCCCGGCCTCCCTTGGCGCCATCGGCGGCCAGACCCTGGTGTGAAGGCGATGAAACAAGACGTCCGCATAAGCCTGATCGGCACCGCCGACAGAGCGCCATAGATGGTCCCGTATATCGGGAAGTAGGCGAGGTACATACCGAAAGCCCAGCGGAGTGTGGAGAACAGTATTCCGGCCGCTACGCCTCCGGCGATGGCGTTGCGCCACGCCATCGTCCGGTTCGGGACGACCGCGTAGAGCAAGCTAAAGGCGCCCACGAAAATCAGCGCCGGGACGAACCAACTCAGCCGCTCGAGCAGCCCGGTGAAACCGTCAAATTCCGCCCATCTGGCCGGATAGTGTTCTAGGGACGGACCGGGACCGGCCCGCCGTTTGCCAGCGACGTCCGCGCGGCCTCGGCGAGGACCAGCGCCATGCGCCCGTCCGCCGGGCCGGTAAGCGGCGCCGCCTCGTCCTTTACGCAGGCTATGAAGTGGTCGAGCTCCGCCTTGTAGGACTCGGCATAGCGTTCGAGGAAGAAATAGAGCGGCTTGTCGGCGACGATCCCGTCGGCGGTGGAGAGTTCGACCGATGTCGGGGTCAGGTTGCCGGCCCGCAACATGCCCTTGGCGCCGAACACCTCGATGCGCTGATCGTAACCGTAAACCGCGCGCCGGCTGTTGCTGATCTGGCAAAGCGCGCCGGAAGCGAAGCTGAGCACCACCACCGCCGTATCGACATCGCCCGCCGCGCCGATGGCGTCGTCCACCATGCAACTCGCGGCGGCGAACACCTCGACCGGGTCTTCGCCTACCAACCACATGGCCATGTCGAGATCGTGGATCATCATGTCGCGGAACAGCCCGCCCGAGACCCTGATGTATTCGATCGGCGGCGGCGCCGGGTCGCGGCTGGTGATCGCGACCAGCTCGACGGCGCCGATGCGCCCGGCCCGAAGCTCGGCATGGAGGGCGGCGAAGGAGGGATCGAACCGCCGGTTGAACCCGATTTGCATCATCACGCCCGCGGCCTCGACTTCCACCAGACAGTCGTCCACCCGCGCAAGCTCAAGGTCGATGGGTTTTTCGCAGAAGATCGCCTTGCCGGCCCTGGCGGCGGCCTTGATGATGTCGGCGTGGGTGTCGGTGGAGGTGGCGACGATCACCGCGTCGACCGCTTCATCGGCGAGGGCTTGACGGGCATCGGCGATCTTGGCGCCGTAGCGCCCGGCGATGGCGTTCGCGGCCTCCTCGCTCACGTCGACGATGTAGCGCAACTCGGCTTCGGCATGGGCGGCGACATTGGCGGCGTGGATCTGGCCGATGCGCCCGGCTCCGAACTGGCAGATGCCGATCATCCTTGTCCTCCTTCTGCACTGTCGTGGTCGTTGCGCGGGAAAATGCCCGTAGCCCGGCAGCTTTTCCGGGTAAAAGCGAATCTTTATGCTAGTACCGGAGATCGTGAAAACTGTCCACATTCATTTATGTATCGTTAGATCGCGCCGAAGCCGAGGCTTACGCCACGCCGATGGGAGGACTGGACCCGTGACCCTGCATCTGACCGGACACCGGGACGGCTTCGGGCCGGGACTGACCGAGATCACTTGCCTCGATGAGAGCGAGGACGCCACCGGCATCGCGCTTTCGGTGCTCAACCTCGCCGCCGGCGAGACCCTTGAAGAAACGCCCGAGCACGAAACCGCCTGGCTGTTGATGGCGGGCAAGGCGACGGTGACGGTGGCGGGCCAGGAAGCGGCCTTCGAGCGCCACTCTCTGTTCGACGAGAGCGCGTCCTGCGTCCATGTCTCGGCCGGCGAGCCGGTCGGCATCGTCGCCCACACCGATTGCGAGTTCACGGTTTACGGCGTCGCCAACCGCAAGCGCTTCGAGGCCCGCATCTTCCACCCCTGCGACGTGCCCAACGAGCACCGCGGCAAGGGACAGGTGGGGGGCGCGTGCTACCGTTTCGTGCGCACCATTTTCGATGGCGGCAACTCCGACGCCAACGCCGAGTTGGTCCTAGGCGAGGTCATCACCATGCCGGGGCGGTGGTCGAGCTACCCGCCGCACCACCATCCCCAGCCGGAAATCTATCACTATCGCTTCACCGAGCCCCAGGGTTACGGCCATGCCGAGCTCGGCGAAACCGTGCTCAGGATCAGGCAGTACGACACGGTCAAGATCTTGGACGGCAATGACCACGCCCAATGCGCGGCGCCGGGCTACGGCATGTATTACTCGTGGGTGATTCGGCATCTGCCGGGCAACCCCTACACCGTGCCCGAGTTTACCGAAGAGCATGCCTGGACCATGGGCGAGGGCGCCGGGATCTGGTCCCCTGCCGGGCTCGATGGGGATGGCTGAACGGCCGCTCGACGTAATCGGTCTCGGGCGCGCCGGCGTCGACCTCTATGGCGAACAACTCGGCGGCCGTCTCGAGGACATGGCGAGCTTCGCCAAGTATGCCGGCGGCAGCCCGGCCAACACCATCATCGGCGCCGCCAGGCTGGGGCTGAAGGCGGCGCTCATCACCCGTGTCGGCGACGAGCATATGGGCCGCTTCATCCGCGAGACCTTGGAAGCGGAAGGCGTCGACACCAGCCACGTCAAGACCGATCCGGAGCGCCTGACCGCGCTCGTCATCCTCGGCATTCGTGACCGCGACATCTTCCCGCTGATCTTCTATCGCGCGGACTGCGCCGACATGGCGATCGACGAGGGCGATTTTGACCGCGACTTCATCGCCTCGGCCAAGGCGCTTCTCGTCAGCGGCACCCATTTCTCGACCCCTCAGGTGAACCGCGCCTCGCGCGCCGCCATGTCCCATGCCAGGGCCGCCGGGACCAAGGTGGCTCTCGACCTCGATTACCGGCCCGTCCTCTGGGGCTTGACCGGCCATGGACTCGGCGAGGAACGCTTCGTCGAAAGCGCGTCGGTAAGCGAACATCTGCAATCGATCGTTCCGGACTGCGACCTCATCATCGGCTCGGAGGAGGAGTTCCACATCGCCGGCGGCGCCACCGACACGATCGCGGCGCTCAGGTGCTTGCGCGGGCTCAGCGATGCCGTGCTGGTGGTCAAGCGCGGGCCGATGGGCTGCGTCGTCTTCGAGGATGCCATTCCCGGAGCGCTCGAGGACGGCATCACCGGCCCCGGCTTCGAGGTCGAGGTCTTCAACGTGCTCGGCGCCGGCGATGCGTTCATGGCCGGCTTCCTCCATGGCTGGCTTTCGGGCGCGGCCTTGGAGGATTGTTGCCGCTATGCCAACGCCTGCGGCGCCATCGTCGTGTCGCGTCACGGCTGCGCCCCGGCGACCCCGAGCCTGGTGGAGCTCCAGGATTTCCTCGAGAAGGGCAGTCCGCATCACCGTCTGCGCGACGATCGGCGCCTCAGCCAGATCCACTGGGCGACCAACCGGACCCGCGAGTGGCCGGAGATCTGCGCCTTCGCCTTCGATCACCGCAGCCAGTTCAACGATCTCGCCGAGGCAAACGGCAAGGGGGCGCCGGACATCGCCCGCTTCAAGCTCCTGTGCTGGCGGGCGGCGTATGAGGCGGCGGAGGGCCAGGGGTGCGGCGGCATATTGTGCGATGACCTCTATGGCCGGGAGACCTTGGATGCAGCCACCGGCAGCGGCTTCTGGATCGGCCGGCCGATCGAGGTCCCGGCCTCGCGTCCGGTGGAATTCATCGGCGGCCCCGGTCTCGCGACGACGCTTCGCGCCTGGCCGGTGGAACATTGCGTCAAGTGCCTGGTCCATTATCACCCGGATGACGAGGCGGGATTGCGCTCCCGCCAGGAGGAGAGCATCGTCACCCTGTTCGAGGCTTGCCGTGCGACGCGCCATGAGTTGCTTCTCGAAATCATCCCGCCGAGCGACAGCGACACCGATGCCAAGACCGTGGCCAGGGCGCTCGACCGCTTCTACGATATCGGCGTCCATCCCGACTGGTGGAAGCTGCCGCCATCGGACGATGCCGAGGCCTGGGCCAACATCGCCGCCGTCATCGCATCGCGCGATCCCTATTGCCGGGGGGTGTTGGTGCTCGGTCTCGAGGCGCCCGAGGATGTCTTGGCCCGCGCCTTCGAGGTGGCGGCAGGCGAGCCTATGTGCAAGGGTTTCACCGTCGGGCGCAGCATCTTCAACGCCGCCGCCGGATCGTGGTTCGCCGGCGAGACGGATGACGCGGCGGCGATCGCCGACATGGCCGGGCACTACGCCCGGTTGATCGGAATGTGGCGGGAGAGCAAGGCCAAGGCGTGATCGCCGGCGCACGTGATAAGACACAAGGGAGGGCAACCATGGGCAAGATCCGCTTGACGATGGCGCAGGCGCTGGTGCGCTACCTCTGTGCCCAACGCACGAATGTGGACGGCGCCGACGTTGCGCTGTTCGCCGGCGTGTTCGCCATTTTCGGCCATGGCAACGTCGCCGGTCTGGGCGAGGCGCTTTTCGGCGTGCGCGAGGCGCTGCCGACCTATCGCCCCCATAACGAGCAAGCCATGGCCCATTCCGCCATCGCCTACGCCAAGGCGTCGAACCGCCGGCGCATGATGGCGTGCACCACCTCGATCGGTCCCGGCGCCACCAACATGATCACGGCGGCGGCGGTGGCCCATGTCAACCGCCTGCCGGTGCTGTTCCTGCCGGGCGACATCTTCGCCAACCGCCGGCCCGATCCGGTGCTCCAGCAGGTCGAGGATTTCACCGACCCGACGGTCTCGGCCAATGACTGCTTCCGGCCGGTGTCGCGCTACTGGGACCGCATCAGCCGTCCCGAGCAACTCATCACCAGCCTGCCCAAGGCGCTGGATGTGCTGACCGATCCGGCCCTGTGTGGCCCGGTGACCCTGGCGCTGCCCCAGGACGTGCAGACGGAAGCCTATGACTACCCGGAAGCCTTCTTCCGCCCGCGGATGCGCGGTCTGCGCCGAATCGGCGCCGATGAGGCCGAGTTGAGCGCCGCGGCCGAGCGCCTCGGCCGGGCCGAAAGGCCGCTGATCGTCGCCGGCGGCGGTGTGCATTATTCGCTTGCCACCGCAACATTGGCCGCCTTCGCCGAGCGCCATGGCATCCCGGTCGCCGAGACCCAAGCCGGCAAGGGGGCGCTGGCGTGGGACCATCCATGCGCCGCCGGCGCCATCGGCGTTACCGGGTCAAGCGCCGCCAACGCGCTTGCCGCCGAGGCCGACGTGGTGCTGGCCGTCGGCACCAGGCTCAGCGATTTCACCACCGCCTCGCGCTCGCTCTTCGCCAATCCCGATCTCACCTTGATCCAGCTCAACGTCCAGCCCCATGACGCCGTCAAGCACGCGGCCCTGCCCATCGTCGGCGACGCGGAGAGGGGACTGGACGCGCTTGACGCCAAGCTTGGCGACTGGCGGGCGTCCGAGGGCTGGGGGGCGCGGGCCAGGGAACTGATCGCCGTTTGGAACCAGGCGGTCGAGCGCGCGACCTCGCCCACCAACGCGACCTTGCCGACGGATGCCCAGGTTCTCGGCGCCGCCAACCGCGCCGCCGGGGCGAATGGCGTGGTGGTGTGCGCCGCCGGCGGCCTGCCGGGAGAACTCCACAAGCTCTGGCGCTCCCCCCGGCCCGGCGGATATCACCTGGAATACGGCTATTCCTGCATGGGCTACGAGATCGCCGGCGGGCTCGGCGTCAAGATGGCGGACCCGGACCGCGAGGTGTTCGTGCTTCTCGGCGACGGCTCGTACCTGATGATGAACTCGGAGATCGCGACCTCGGTGCTGTTGGGCATGAAGATCATCATCGTGGTGCTGGATAACCACGGCTTCGGCTGCATCGAACGCCTGCAGGCGGCGTGCGGCGGCGCCAACTTCAACAACCTTTTCGCCACTTCCTACGGCGCCGGCGAGGTTCCCGGGATCGACTTCGTCGCCCATGCGGCGAGCCTAGGCGCCGGGTCCGAGAAGGTCTCGGGCATCAGCGAGCTCGAAGCCGCGCTGGAGCGCGCCAAGGCCTCGGACAAGAGTTACGTCATCGTCATCGAGACCGACCCCAAGGCGGCGACGGTGGAGGGCGGCGCCTGGTGGGACGTCGCCGTGCCCGAGGTCTGCGACCGCGCCGAGGTCATTCGCGCGCGCACCGATTACACCGACGCCACCGCCAGGCAACGCATCGAGGGCTGAGATGGCGCTTAGAATCGGCATCAATCCGCTAACCTGGACCAATGACGACATGCCGGAGCTCGGCGGCGAAACGCCGCTCGAGACCTGCCTGGCGGAGGCAAGCGAGGCCGGCTACGAGGGCATCGAGATGGGCAACAAGTTCCCGCGAATGGCGGCGGAGCTCGGCCCTATCCTCGGCCGCCATGGGCTCGCCCTGGTGTCGGGCTGGTATAGCGCCAACCTCATGGAACGCACCGTGGAAGAGGAGATCGAAGCGAGCGGAGAGCACTTAGCCCTGATGGTTGGGATGGGGTGTAAGGTGATGGTCTTCGCCGAGACGGGCGGCAGCACCTACGGCCGGCGGGATGCGCCAATCTCGGCCCGCCCGACGCTATCAGATGACGACTGGGGGCCGTTCGGTGATCGCCTGACCCACATGGCCGAACACCTCGCGGCGCGCGGCGTCGCCATGGCCTATCACCACCATATGGGCACGGTGATCGAGACCGAGGCCGAAATCGACCGGCTGATGGCATGCACCGGCGAGGCCGTCGGCCTTTTGCTCGACACCGGCCACATGCGTTTCGCCGGTGCCGACCCGGTGGCGGTGGCCGCCCGTCACGGCGGGCGCATCAACCACGTCCACTGCAAGGACGTGCGCGCCGATGTCCTCGAAAAGGCGCGGGGCGAGGATATGAGTTTCCTCGACGCCGTGCTCGAAGGCGTCTTCACGGTGCCGGGCGATGGCGCTGTCGATTTCGCCGAAGTGCTGGCCGAGCTTCGCCCCTTCGCCTATTCGGGCTGGCTGGTGGTCGAGGCCGAGCAGGACCCGGCCAAGGCTCATCCCCTGACCTATGCCCGCATGGGCCATGACGGTGTGACGCGGGCCCTCGCCGCCGCCGGGCTTTAGGGTGGGCAATGTCAGAATAACCAGGCAAGACTTGGTAGATCAGCAGCGGCCAAGGCCTCTCACGAGGCGAGTTGACGCCACTCCGCAAGCGCGGCAGCACGGTCCTTCTTGAAGATTTCACGGCGCTTGAGGTGGCGGTCTTGGTTGAAGTGGTTGTGGATAGATGCATGGGCGGCGGCGAATTTCTGGAGGGTCTTTATATCCCTGAAGCGCGCCATTGCTCCTTCCCATCGTCGGAACGGCTGGTGTGAGTTTTCGGCCCGATTGTTGAGCCATTGTTCGCATGCCTGACGATTTACAATCCCAATGACTTTCATCGCGGCACCTGTCCCTTCTATTTATTCTGTCCGCCTCAGAAATCCTTGGGTGCATTACTAATGTCAGTCAGCACGCTCGCACTT
>Ga0114950_10004762_pt1 | contig 10554 bp, 9 predicted proteins | sample N075metaG_FD_83503 | JGI IMG/M metagenome (GOLD analysis project Ga0114950, IMG submission 83503) | Deep subsurface microbial communities from Kermadec Trench to uncover new lineages of life (NeLLi) - N075 metaG | ecosystem: Environmental > Aquatic > Marine > Ocean trench > Sediment | place... | reverse complement strand
TTCTTGCGCCCGGCCTGACCATCTCAGAACATCGCCCAATCCTGCGAGCGTGTCCGCGTCTCTAGGCTCTAGCGCAAGCGCCTTTTGCGTTTCAATCTCAAATTGGTCTTCCTGCCGAAGAAACCGATAAACCTGGCTCAACAACAGATGCGGGCCTGCCAATGTGTCATCGACGGCAACGGCGTTCTGGCCCAGCTCGAGAGCGCGCGCCAAGTTTTTGTCACGCGCCTTGCCCCAGATTTCCCATTCATTGTAGTGAAGGCGCCCCAACGCAGTCAGCGCTCGGATATGTCTGGGATCGATTTCGATGGCCTTTTCGAACATCTCCTTCGCCTTCGCCGTATCCTTGGTCGTAAATCGCCCAAGGTGCTGTTTTCCGCGGAAAAAATATTCATGTGCTTGGAGGTTACCGGCCTGTTCACGCGTCTTTCGGCCCGCCTTCTCCCTGTCCGTCAACTCGACGGCGAGCGCAGACACGATGTAACCAATTACTTCGTCCTGTAGCTTGAAGATTTCACCAAGGTCGCGATCGAATCGATCGGCCCAAAGATGGCCGCCGGTGGTGGCATCGATCAGTTGGGCATTGATACGTACTTGATTGCCGGCCCGCCGCACGCTGCCCTTCAGCACATAGCGCACACCTAATTCTTCCGCCACTTGGCGCACCTTTACCTGTTGGCCCTTGTAGGAGAAGGAGGAGTTGTGGGCGATCACGAAGAGGCCGGAGATTTTCGACAGGTCGGTGATCAAGTCCTCGGTCATGCCGTCGGCGAAAAAATCCTGGCTCGGATCGTCCGACAGATTGGTGAATGGCAGCACTGCGATGGACGGCTTGTCGGGCAACGGAAACGCCATGGATTCGAGTGACGCCGGCTCCTCGCGCGGTTCCCAGGGCTTCAGCCAAAGGGCCGCTCCGGCCGCCACGACCAGCAAGGCCATCGTGGCGGCGATACCCGGAAGCCGCCATGATCTCGTCGTGACCATTGCGACGGCAGGCGCTTCCGCAACCTCAGATCCCATCGAGACCCGAAAAACCCGCACGGGCTCTGCAATGTTCTTCAGCTCTTGCTCACCCAAATCCTCGAAAACCGCGGTCACCTTGCCTTTGGCGTGATCGAAAACCGTCCGTGAGACCAAGACACAGCCTGGTTCCGCCAGTCCCTCCAGACGCGCGGCTAGGTTGACGCCGTCACCGTAAATGTCGCCGCCCTTGACCATCACGTCGCCGAGGTTGACCCCAATGCGGAACCGGAACGCCCGGTCCTCGGGCACTTGGCTTGCCCGGATCTCGACCGCGACCTGCCAGGCCAGCGCGCACGCCAATGCATCGACAACGCTGGCAAACTCGACCAGGAACCCATCGCCCATCAGCTTGACGACACGGCCGTGGTGTTGGGCGATCAAGGGATCCAGTATTTCGGCCTTAAGGCCTTCCAGCCGCGTCAGAGTCCCTACTTCGTCTTCACCCATAAGGCGGGTGTAGCCGACCACGTCGGCGGCAAGAATGGCAGCAAGCCTGCGTTCCATTTGCGGCCCCTCTCTAGGAAAGGAGACTATCGAATCGCCATACGAAAAACCATGCCACTAGAGAATGCCTGACTGTCGGCTCTCGGCTAAACCCGAACTCGATTACCACACCGGAACGACAACCGAATATAGTTCGCTTGGCTGGCATTCGACACCGCTTTGAGCACTGAAAAGCTCCTTTCCGAACCGAGCCCCAACCGGCGCGTACTGAAATGAGCCACTACCGGCGTCCGGTTGTGGTCTCGCGAGCGCGAGGCCGTACGCCAATGGGCCTGAACCCCCTAACGATTTTCCTGGTTGTAGCGAAGCTCGGCCGGGGTCAGGGCGATGCCGACATAGATGATGTAATCGGCGCCGGTCCGGCCCGGCGGCAACGGGATTCGCGGCGACACCACATCAACCGCAACGACCCTGGTGCGGTTGCCCTCGAAGGGAATTTCAATTTCGAATTCCTCGCGCGCCACGATCTTGCGGTCCAGGGTCGCAATGGCGACGAAGTAGCTGAGCCGGACTTTGCGGCCCCGGTTTGCGGGACCGTCGGCGGCCACGATCCGGACTTCCATGTCCATCTCGACGACCCCGTCGTCGTACCCGCAGAACAGCGCCACGTCCTGGATTTGGGCCTCGAACAAGACGTCGGTGAGATCGCGCCCCGGGCCGGCAAAGCGCGTGACTTCGCGCGCCTCGGCCACGGGAAAGACCGTAGGACAGGGCAGTGGCGGCGGGTCATCGCCGATCAAGCCGCAACCGGCCATGCCCAGCAACAGCGCCAGCGGCGCCAGCAAGCCCAGGTTCACAGAATTTGCAATCGCCATATCGGCCCGGCCCCGATCAAAGGCGATTGTGGCTGCCGTCGCATATGGGCTTCTTGCGGCTCGTCTTGCAGCCGCAGAACCAGACCTTCTTGGTCGCCTCGGCCTCATAGATGATCGGCGTGAGCCCGGTGCCGGAATGGGAGCCGTCGCAAATCGGCTGCTTCTTGCTGCGCCCGCAAGCGCACCACAAATAGCTCCGCCCGGCCTCGACTTCGATCATATATGGCCCTTCTTGGGCGACGATCGGATCGGCCATGACACCCCTTTCTTCCGAACCGCCGCTATACTACGTTCAGCCCTGCCCGAAAGGGCGGGCCAAGCGGCACGGGACACTTGCTGGAACGACTCCGCGGGGACTTTATGAAACCCCCGGGTCGAGCACAAGAGCCGGCGTCCCGGCCGGCGCCAAGGAACCAGTCGCGACGGAAAACCCATGGAAAAACCAAAGTTGACCATCCTGCTTGCCAATCCCCGGGGCTTCTGCGCCGGGGTCGAGCGGGCCATCGAGATCGTCGAGCAGGCCCTGATCAAGTTCGGCCGGCCGGTCTACGTGCGCCACGAAATCGTGCACAATCGCTACGTCGTGGCGGGCCTGGAAGCCAAGGGTGCGGTCTTCGTCGAGGATCTTGCGGCGGTGCCGGAGGGCGTGCCGGTGATTTTCTCCGCCCACGGCGTGCCCAAGAGCGTGCCGGCGGAGGCCGAGGCGCGCAATCTGTTCTATCTGGATGCCACCTGCCCCCTGGTTTCCAAAGTGCATCGCGAGGCAGAACGTCACGCCCGAACCGGCCGGCAGATCATCCTGATCGGCCACGCCGGACACCCGGAGGTAATCGGCACCATGGGGCAGCTCGGTGTGGGGACCATTCTGCTGGTCGAGAGCATCGCCGATGCCGAGGCGGTCGAGATCGCGGACCCGGAACAAGTCGCCTTCATTACCCAGACCACGCTTTCGGTCGATGACACCGCCGAGATCGTCCAGGTGCTCAGGCGCCGCTTCCCGAAGATCCGCGGCCCCAAGAAGGAGGATATCTGCTACGCCACCACCAACCGGCAACAGGCGGTCAAGGCGATTGCGGCCCGCTGCGACGCCATTTTAGTGGTCGGCGCACCCAATTCCTCCAATTCGCAACGCCTGGTCGAGGTCGCGCGCAATCTGGGTTGCGACACGGCCATGCTGGTGCAGCGTGCCGCCGACATCGACTGGGCGCAGCTCGACGGCGTGGGCGCGCTCGGCGTGACCGCGGGCGCCTCGGCGCCGGAGATCCTGGTCGAAGAGGTCATCGCCGCCTGCCGCGAACGCTACGACGTCGTCATGGAGGAGGTCACGGTAACCTCGGAGAACGTCCAGTTCAAGTTGCCCCGCGCGCTCAGCGAAGCCACTGCAACCGCCTGAGCGCAAGACGCCACGCGCCCCGAACCCGATACAAAATGGCCGTCTACACCGAAGTTACCGACGAAGACCTCATAGAGTTCCTGGTCCAGTACGATCTGGGCCAGGTGACGGCCTTCAAGGGCATCGCCGAGGGCGTCGAGAACTCCAACTACCTGCTACGCACGACGATCGGCAGCTATATCCTGACGCTTTACGAGAAACGGGTGCGGCGCGAGGACCTGCCCTACTTCGTCGGCCTGATGGAGCACCTTGCGCGCCACGGCATCGACTGCCCAGTGCCGATCGCCGGCCGCGACGGCGGCGCACTACGCGAGCTCTGCGGCCGGCCGGCGGCGATCGTCAGCTTCCTCGACGGCTTGTCGCCGCGGCGCCCGCAGCCCGAACACTGCCGCCTGCTGGGCGAAGCCATGGCGCGCATGCACCTGGCCGGCGCCACCTTCGAGATGCGGCGCGAGAATAATCTGTCGATGCCCGGCTGGCGGTCGCTGTTCGAAGGCTCGGCGGCGCGCGCTCACGAAGTCCAGAAAGGGCTAGCCGAAGCGCTCGACGGCGAGATTGCGTACCTGGAGGCCAACTGGCCGGAGGACCTGCCCGATGGGGTGATCCATGGCGATCTGTTTCCCGACAACGTGTTCTTCCTCGGCGGGCGGCTGTCGGGGATTATCGACTTCTATTTCGCCTGTAACGACTGCTTCGCCTATGACCTGGCGATCTGCCTGAACGCCTGGTGCTTCGAGGCCGACAACGCCTTCAACGTCACCAAGGCGCGGCTCCTGCTCCAGGCCTACCGCCAAGTGCGCCCCTTTTCCCAGGCCGAACTCGCGGCGCTGCCGCTGCTCGCCCGCGGCAGTGCGCTGCGCTTCCTGCTGACCCGGCTCTACGACTGGCTGCATCACCCCGAGGGTGCGCTGGTCGAGCCCAAGGACCCCCTGGAGTACTGGAAGAAGCTCAGCTTCCATCAGCGCGCAGGCGGACCCGGCGATTATGGCCTCGACTGAGCCGGTCGATATCTTCACCGACGGCGCCTGCTCGGGAAATCCGGGCCCAGGCGGTTGGGGCGCGATCCTGCGCTACAACGAGGTCGAGAAGGAGCTCTCGGGCGGCGCGCCCGAGACGACCAACAACCGCATGGAGATGATGGCCGCGATCGCGGCCTTGGAAGCCCTCAAGCGCCCGGCGCGGGTGCGCCTGCACACCGACAGCACCTACCTCAAGGACGGCATCACCAAGTGGATTCACGCCTGGAAAGCGCGCGGCTGGAAGACCGCGAGCAAGAAGCCGGTCAAGAACCAGGACCTGTGGCAGCGGCTGGAGGCGGCGATCGAACCCCACGACGTGACATGGTTCTGGGTCAAGGGCCACGCCGGCCATCCGGAGAACGAACGCGCCGACGAACTCGCCCGCCACGCCATTGGGGCGTTGGAATGAGTCTGGTAAGTTGTTTTAAAGAAACTTTTGAACGAGGCTGACAATGACTGAACCGCTAAGCCGGGACGATGCCATCGAGCTCCTGAAAAAGTTGGGAGGCGAGCGCGACGAGGACGTGCTGGAAGCGGCGCGCGAGATCCATGCCCGGATCACCGCCGCCGATATGGCCTGGGAGCAATTGCTGGTGTCGGAGGATGGCGCCGACGAACCCGATGACTTCGACGATGCCGACGAATTCGACGACGACGACACCGGCGAGGACGACACCGGCGAGGACGGCACCGGTGAGGACGGCACCGGCGACGAAGGCACCGGCGAGGACGACGAATCCCCGGATCCGGAAGACAAAGACGAATCCCCGGATCCGGAAGACGAAGACGCCAAACCGGCGCGCGCAAAGGACGTGGAATCCCTGGCGCTGATCGAAAAGCTGCTGGCCAAGTCCCACATCTCGGCCGATCTGCGGGAGGAGTTGAAGGGCTACAAGACCGATATCGCCGAGCGCGAATTCGACGCCCGGGACCGCCGCTACATCAGCGCCATCGACAAGCGGCTGTCCAAGCGCCGCTAGAGGAGCATTCCGACCTTACGGGGCCTGGCGCGGGCGGATCGCCCAGGTGCCGGCCAGGATCAGCAGCACCAATACCGCCACGGGGCCGGCGAACCAGGAGCCCGCGGCGAGCAGTGCGGCGGTGCCGGCCCAGAGGATCGAGGACAGGGCCTCGGCCACGGTGGCGATCCGCGACGAAGTTTGGCGGCGGTGGAAGGTGCTGCGCTTGGCCTGGGACCGGAACCAGATCTGGATCATGGTCCCGGAGGCCGCCGATACCGCGACCCCGAGCGCCGCCACTGCCGCGATCCGGGGGGCGGCAAAGGCGAGCGCCAGCACCAACGGCGCAATCACCACCGCGACCGCGACAATGACAGCCTCGATCTTGGCGGTCAGCACCGCCCGCTCCGGAACCGGCGCGGAGGCCACCAGGTCCGGCGCGTCCTCGCCGGAAACCGCGAGCCAGGCGAGCCCGCCGGCGAGCTGGCCGGAAGCCATGACGATCACCGGCACCAGGATCAGGAGACCGCCCAAGTCGTCGCCGAAATTGCGCCACAGCAGCAGCGCCGGCGGCGCCAGATAGAGAATCTGCATCAGGGTCTGAGACATCAACCAGGGGTCGCGGCGCAGCAGGACCCATTCCTTGCGGCGCAGGACGCGCTTCACCGAGGCGGGACGGAACCGTTCGCGGCCCCGCTGCCGCGTGCTTTCGTAGGCCTCGCCCGACGCGGCGACCACATGATCGCCGAAGTTGGCCGAGAACACCGCGATGACCGCGGCGAGCAGGCCGAGCCCGAAGGCGAGCAGCACGGCGAGCATGACGCCTTCGCCCATGGCGGCGCGGGCCGGCCACCACAGCAGGCTGGCCGGACCGGGCGCCGCCGCGACGATATCTTCGGATCGAAAAATCTCGAGCCGCGAAAACTTCCCGGTGGACAGGATCGCCGCCACCTGTGCGCCGATCACGAACCCGGCGCCAACCACCGCGGAGACGACCTGGGAGATGAACCGGGTGCGCTTGGGGCCGAGGCTCCGGAACATGACGATGGTGACCGCGATGGCGAAAGCGGTGGCCAGCGCGCCCATGGCCAGCAGCACCCCATATCCAGCGAGCCAGCGCGGGCCGTCGTAGAACGCGAGCACGTTGATGAAGGGGCCGGCGAGCACCGTGGTCAGCAAGGTGGTCGCCAGCGCGATCGCGATCATGCGCACGGCAAAGACGCGCCGAGCCGAAGCCGGCGACGACAGAATAAGATCGAGGTCCGATCGCGCGTAGAAGGCGCGTGTCACCGACTCCATCGCCTGGGACAGCATCAGCGAGCAGGCCAGAAAACCGCCGCCGGTGAGCATCAGCAGAGTCTCTGGGTCCGGGACGATGCCGGCCTCGGCATAGGGCGCCACCAAATAATAGGCCAGCATGTGGATCAGCACCGCGAAGGCGACGGCGACCGCAGCCAGAATCGGCTCGCGGCCGCGCTTGCCTGCGGTCATCATGGAAACCCAATCGCGCCAGAACAGGCGCAGCTCATGGCGCCCGAACCACGCGATACCGAAGCTCCTGGATATGGGGGTCGCGAACTGGCTCACGCGGCGTCGTTCTCCCGGGCGACCAATTCGAGGAACACGTCCTCCAGACTGCCGCCGGCGTGGCCGGCCCGGCTGCGCAACTCCTCCAGGGTGCCCTCGGCGATCAGGCGGCCCTTGTCGATGACCCCGATGCGCCCGGCCATGCGCTCGGCGACCTCGAGGATGTGGGTGGTCAGGATCACCGAGACACCGTTGCGCACCCGCTCGGAGAGCAGTTCCTTGACCTGGCGGGCCGAGCCGGCGTCGAGGCCGGTCAGAGGTTCGTCGAGAATCAGCAGGCGCGGCTCGTGCACCAGAGCGCCGGCGAGGGCAACCTTCTGGCGCATGCCCTTGGAGAAGCTCTGGCAACGCTCATGGGCGTGGGGCTCGAGGCCCAGCCAGCCGATCAATTCGCGCGCCCGCGCCTCGGCAATCTCCGCCGGGATGCTCCACAACCCGGCGACGAATTCGAGGAACTCGAAGGGGGTCAGCTTCTCGTAGATCATGGGTTCGTCGGCGACCCAGGCGATGTCCCGCTTGGCCGCGACCGGGTTGGCGAGCGCGTCGATGCCGAGCACCGAGACCTGGCCGGCGTCGGGCTTCAGCAGACCCGCGACGATCCGCAAGGTGGTGGTCTTACCGGCCCCGTTGGGCCCGAGCAGGGCATAGAACTCCCCGGTCCGGACCGTCAGGTCGAGACCATCGACCGCCGGCCGGACGAATTTTTTGACGAGGCCCCGAAGTTCAAGGGCGGGTGTCGAAGGGTCCATATTCCCGCGAGTTATCTCAAGCCGTGACGGAACGGGGCCCCCGTGGAGTCTCTGGGGCGCCCCGCGTGAGATACTTCTATACGGCCACAAAGTTTCAGAGACATAAAGCCCGGACCGGGTCCAAGCGCGGGTGAACCTCAGAAAGCCCAGAAATCTGGGCTTTTACAGCGCCGCCAGCACGGCCTCGGCGCTGGAGACTTCGAAGGCGCGCGGTTCCTCGCGGTTGAGCAGGGTGACCACGCCGTCGTCCACGATCATGGCGTAGCGGTCCGAGCGCATGCCCATGGCGCGCGAGGTCAGATCGAGCTCCAGACCCAGCGCCTGGGTGAACTCGGCGATTCCGTCGGCCAGCATCAGCACCTTGTCGCCGACGCCCTGGTCCTTGCCCCAGGCGCCCATCACGAAGGCGTCGTTGACCGAGAGGCAGGCGATGGTATCGACGCCCTTGGCCTTGATCTCGTCGGCCTTGGCGACGAATCCGGGCAAGTGCTTGGCCGAGCAGGTCGGCGTGAAGGCGCCGGGCAGCGCGAACAGCACCACCTTCTTGCCGGCGAAGATCTCCTCCGTGGTGATGGCCTCGGGGCCGTTCTCGGTCAGTTGGTGGAGCGTGCCGCTCGGAATTTTGTCGCCGACTTGTATCGCCATGGTCCCCGTTCCCTCATTCATGCAGGTTCGGCGGAGGGGCTGAATGCCCGGCCGCCCGGTTGGGAACAGATTAGGGAAAAGCTGCTGCGGATCAACCGCCGCCGGCGCGATCCCCACCGGCGCGATCCCCACCGGCGCGATCCCCACCGGCGCGATCCCCACCGGCGCGATCCATGGCCCGCACGACCGTATCGGTGGTCAAGACCTCCGGCAGCGCCAGGCCGTCGGGAAGCGCCGGGCCGTACACCGCGGCGAAGGGAATGCCGTAGCGGCCGAAGCCTTCCAGATAGCGGGAAATCTCCTCGCTGGGCAGGGTCCAGTCGCCGCGCATCGCCACGACCTCCCCGGAGGCGAGCCGCGCCTGAACTTCGCCCCGTTCGAGCACCAGCTTCTTGTTGATCTGGCAAGTCAGGCACCAATCGGCGGTGACGTCGACGAACACCACTTGGCCGTCGGCGACCAGCGCCGGAATCAAGCCGAGGTCCAGGACCTTCCAGGTCGCGTCCTCATTTGCCGCGCCGCCCTGCTGGCCCACCGCATTCGCGTTCGGGGCCGGTAACATCGCGGGCAGGACGAAGGCGGCGAGCGCGAGCGCGCCGGCCACTGCCGGCGCCGGCAGCCGGCCCGCACGCCGGGCGTGGCCGAGCCAGAGCACGGCGCCAAGCGCCGCCAGCAGCCCGCCGACAACGGCGGCGGGTGCAAGACCGACCTGCTTGGCCAGCACGGAGAGCAGCCACAACGCGGTCCCGGCCAGCGCCAGGCCCAGGACGCGGCGCAGAGTCACCATCCAGGGTCCGGGGCGGGGCAGCCGCGCGGCCAGCGCCGGAACCGCCGCGATCGCCAGGTAAGGCAGCGCCAGGCCGAGGCCCAGCACCGCGAAAATCAACATGATCTCGAAGGCCCCGCGCGACAGCGCGAAGCCCACGGCGGTGCCCAAAAACGGCGCCGAGCAGGGCGTCGCGAGCAGGGTCGCAAAGGCCCCGGTCACGAAGTGACCGACCAGGCTCGGCTCCGCCGCGCCTTCGGCGGTGATCGGTCCCTGACCCAGGCCGGCCAGGCCTTGGGCCCAGCGCGGCAGCAGTATTTCGAAGAAGCCGAACAGGTTGCAGGCGAACAGGCTGATCACCACCGCCATTGCGGTCAGGAACAGGGGCTGCTGGAACTGAATGCCCCAACCCACGGTCATGCCGAGCGACTTGAGCGCCACCGCCACCCCCGCCAGCACCAGGAATGAGGTGACGATGCCCGCCGCCGAGGCCAGGAAGCTCGCGCGCACCCGGTCCCGGGCGCGGCCACCGTGCTTGACCACCGATAGCAGCTTGATCGACAGGACCGGCAGCACACAGGGCATGAAGTTGAGGATCATCCCGCCCAGCAGTGCCAGCCCCAGGATGACCGCGAGCGACGTCCGGTCCGCGCCGTCCCCGCTGGCCGGCCGGGCGAAGCGGGCGACCACCTCCTGCTCCATGCCACGATTTCCGTCGGTGACGGTCAGCGTCAGGCGCTTGCCCTCGATCACGCTGCCTTCGGGCACGGTCAGGGCGGCCAGGCGCAACACCACGGTCTTGCCGCCGTTTGCCAGCGTCGTTTTCGGTTTGCCGAAGAGGAAACCCGGCGGCGCCTCGACCAGCAGATCTGGGGCCTCAAAGGCAATGTCCGAGCGTACCGTGACCTGCAGCACCGGCGTGGCCATGGGCCCGGTCAGGACCGCGCGGGCCAGGCTCAACCCGACCGCCGAGCCGTCGCCCGGGACCCGGCCGCGGTAGCTGTCGATCAGGAAACGCTCCGCCAAACCCGCCCCAGAGGCGTATGCCGTGGAAGATGCAGAGGAAGATACCGAGGAAGATACCGAGGCAGATG
>Ga0114950_10004756_pt1 | contig 10563 bp, 9 predicted proteins | sample N075metaG_FD_83503 | JGI IMG/M metagenome (GOLD analysis project Ga0114950, IMG submission 83503) | Deep subsurface microbial communities from Kermadec Trench to uncover new lineages of life (NeLLi) - N075 metaG | ecosystem: Environmental > Aquatic > Marine > Ocean trench > Sediment | place... | reverse complement strand
TTTCGATCCGCGACGCACTTCTTGCCGTCAGCATTCCATTTATCGAAGTTCACATGAGCAACATTTTCGCTCGCGAGGAATTTCGGCATAAAAGTTATTTCAGTGATATCGCCGCAGGCTGCATTTTTGGTCTTGGCGTCGACGGTTACGAACTCGCTTTGGATGCAGCAATTCGAAAACTAAATGTAGCAAGCAACTAAATAATTAAATCTCAGGCTCCAAGGGACTGATATGGATATTCGCAAAGTCAAAAAACTAATCGAACTGCTGGATGAATCCGGCATTGCAGAGATCGAGATAACCGAGGGTGATGATTCGGTTCGTATCAGCCGTTATGCCCCGCATTTACCGGCAGCGCCGATGGCATATGCCGCGGCCCCTGCACCCGTCGCGGTACCGGCTCCTGTTGAAGCAGCGGCGCCGCCAGCCGCGGCTGCAACACCGGCAGCAGAACCGGAGGAAGACGGCTACGCGGTAACGACGCCGATGGTCGGCACGTATTACAGTTCTCCATCGCCAGGATCCCCCCAGTTTGTTCAGGTCGGTGACCATGTCAATGAGGGCGATGTACTGTGCATCGTCGAGGCCATGAAAATGATGAATCAGATCGAAGCTGAGGTTTCCGGCACGATCAAGTCAATCCGGGTACAGAACGGCGATCCAGTCGAATACGGTCAGATTCTGTTCGTAATCGATCAACGCGGTACGGACTGATCAGAGGCCTGTAAACAATGCTCGAAAAAGTCGTCATAGCCAATCGCGGTGAAATCGCGCTGCGTATCCTGCGAGCCTGCCGCGAAATGGGCATCAAGACAGTCGCGGTGCATTCCTCTGCGGACAACAATCTGAAGCACGTGCTGCTCGCTGACGAAACCGTATGCATCGGACCGCCGCCCTCTGCTGAAAGTTATCTGAACATGCCTGCCATTATCAGCGCCGCCGAAGTGACAGACGCTGTCGCCATTCATCCGGGCTATGGCTTCCTGTCGGAAAATGCCGACTTCGCGGAACGGGTCCAATCCAGTGGCTTCGTCTTTATTGGCCCGCCACCCGCCGCAATTCGCACCATGGGTGACAAGGTTGCGGCCATTCAAGCGATGAAAAAAGCCGGCGTTCCGACCGTCCCGGGATCGGATGGGCCATTGGGCGACGATGCAGAAGAAAATATGCGGATGGCACGTGACATCGGCTATCCGATTATCATCAAGGCATCCGGCGGCGGCGGCGGGCGCGGCATGCGCGTGGTGCACTCCGAAGCATCGCTGATTGCAGCGATTTCGGTTACCCAGGCCGAAGCTCGATCGGCATTCGGCAACGACGTCGTGTATATGGAAAAGTTTCTGGAACGGCCACGCCATATCGAAGTGCAGATTCTTGCAGACAACCACGGCAATGCGGTGCATCTGGGCGAGCGTGATTGCTCCATGCAGCGGCGCCACCAGAAAGTAATTGAAGAAGCGCCTGCACCCGGAATCACGGATGAGCAACGTGCAAGAATTGGTAAGGTTTGTGTAACGGCGTGCATGGAAATGGGTTATCGAAGTGCTGGTACGTTCGAGTTCCTCTACGAGGATGACGAGTTCTTTTTCATTGAAATGAATACGCGTATACAGGTCGAGCACCCTGTTACCGAAATGATTACAGGCATCGACATTGTGCGAGAGCAACTCCGCATTGCCGGCGGAGAACCATTAAGCTTCACGCAAGATGATATTAAGATTTCCGGCCACGCCATCGAGTGCCGGATAAATGCCGAAGACCCCAAGACGTTTATGCCGTCACCGGGCCTGGTGCAGCTTTGGCATGCGCCTGGTGGTCCGGGTGTGCGGGTCGATAGCCATATCTACAGCGGCTACAAAGTCCCGCCCTACTACGACTCCATGATCGGCAAAATAATTGCACACGGCAATGATCGGACTACCGCAATTGCTCGAATGAAAAATGCGCTTGCGGAAATCGTGATCGAAGGCATCAAGACCAACATTCCATTGCATCAGGAGATTCTTCAGCACGCCGCGTTTCAGGCCGGCGGTACCGATATTCACTACCTGGAAAAACGGCTGGGACTGTAAGCCCAAGCAGACCTGACAAAATGGACTGGCGCCAATTCACGATGAAGCTTGAATTGCTGGAAACGGACGCTGTTGAGAAAATATTTTCCCGCCACGGTGCCCATTCGGTAACGTTCAGCGATGCTGGCGACAAACCGGTTCTTGAACCGGCACCGGGCAGTACACCTCTCTGGCCGGATACGAAAATCACCGGACTCTTTTCTGCCGACGCGGATATGCATTTGCTGCGCCAGGATCTGTTGCAATCATTTGACCTCGCCGAACTACCCGAAAATACGATTTCTTCACTGGCAGATCGAGCCTGGGAGCGCGAATGGCTGAAGGATTTCCGGCCGATGTCGTTCGGTGAGCGGCTGTGGGTTAGCCCCCACGGAATGCACGTAGCAGACGAGCAAGCAACGGTTGTCTGGCTGGACCCCGGGCTTGCTTTTGGCACGGGCACGCACGAAACCACCGCTTTATGCCTGGAATGGCTTGCAGGCCTCGATCTCGCTGGCAAACGCGTGCTGGACCTTGGCTGCGGTTCCGGAATTCTGTCCATAGCCGCCCTCAAACTGGGTGCGGCAAAATCTTATGGCATCGATATAGACCAACAGGCGATAACAGCCAGCCGGCAAAACGCGGCCGACAACAACGTGGGTGAACGGCTTGAATTGTCCACAGAGCTCAAGGATTTCAGTGACGAATACGATATCGTTCTCGCAAATATCCTTGCAGGGACGCTGATTGAGCTGGCTGCAGACCTCAGTAAGAGAACCATGCACGGCGGCTTGCTGGCACTTTCCGGTATCCTTTCGGAGCAGGTTGAAGAGGTGTCCGGCGCTTTTGTAGACTGGTTCACACTTGACCCGATCGTCACTCGTAACAACTGGGCCCGAATTACGGGCAGGAAGCACTGAGACAATAGCGTGTATACACAATGTCCTGAATGCCAGACCGCGTTTCGCGTCACCGTTAAGGTGTTGCAGAAAGCAAACGGACGTGTGCGTTGCGGCGGCTGTGAGCACGCATTTAGCGCGCTCGACTATTTGTCTGACGGCGTGCCGGGAACGGCTTCAAACTCATCCTCGTCCGATCGGGATTCAGGAAGCAACAAAAGCAAGAGTGAAGACTTCGACGCAAAGAGCAAGGCTCTCCTTGAAACGCTGGACGAACTGGCCGGACCGCAGAACATTCGAATTGAGGATACGGGCGTCGAATGGCGCGTACTCAGTGAAGATGAACATATCGAAGACACAGGTGAGTCGCAGACCTCCCTGGATCTGGATGCAAAGGCATCTGATGACGAGCAGTCGCTACCCGCGGCCGAACGGCGCTACGATGACGACACCGAATTGCCGGACGACTTTGCCGAAGAAAAAGAAACCCCCTACATACCGGAAACACCGCAACGTCGAGATACAGACGTCGACGAACAACAAACGGATTTCGACACCCATCAGGTGGACATGGCGCTCGATAGTGACGAAACCTGGTCTAAGCTGTTCGATAATGAAGATGATGAGGTCAAGTTGGAAACGGATGCTGTCGATTCAGGCGACGACTTGACCCGGCAACTCGAGGAGGCAGAGGCCCGCCAGATAGCCGATGACTCAGCGCTGTTGCCGCAGCTTGCCGAAAGCCTGATACAGGAAGCGCAAGCCAATGACGGAAAAATTCCTTTCGACGTCGAAGTCGAACTGGCGGCCATTCATAGCGATGTTAGTGCCATAAGCAACGCCGCTAACGCCGACCCTGTACCAGACGATCTGGCTTCGCAGTTCAACCTTCAGGCAGAGGCTTATGGCCTGGATATCACACGCAACGACGAGCTCGACAGCGAAGACGCGGACGACTCGGAAGACGTCGATGAAGACGCATTATCGGCAGATGAACGCGCCGCAGAGGAAATTGCCGACGAACACCTGGCAAACGAACTCCTGGCCGAAGACAGCGACGATGACGATGATCTGTCTGCGGAAGAAGAAGCCGCCATCGTGCAGAAATTGCGCGACTCGACAGGCTCTTTCCAGAAACAGATTCAAGCCGCACAGCAGGCCCTGGATAGCAACGAGGTCGATGAATACGCCGAAGAGGAAGTAATCGTCGATGAGGCACCAGACGAGGCGTTGCGGCTGGCCGACGACGAAATTTCGGACGCCGACCCGGAAGAACCAGAGACCGACACCAAACTGGATAAGGACGATATACGATCACAGCTCGCAGACACTTACTCCGACATAGGGACAGAGCACCTGGAGGCGTCGGACGATGACGATGCCTCCGAGAAAGACTCATTGTCACAAACCATGATCCGAGCGGGCATCGATCCATCAGTGCTGGATGCCGACAACGCCGAAACAATCATCATGGAAGGCGACTTCATCCACGGTTCGCTGGAAGATCACAAAGAAAGTACTGCAGAAAACGCGTCTTTACACGGCATAGGCGACCAGCAAAGCCTGGTTGACACCTATATGCTCAACAAAGGAAATGCGGGCAGCAAAGGCCGCGCAGGGCCCGCCAACTGGGGAATGATCGGCGGTATCGCGGTCCTGCTGGTTTTGCTGGCAGCACAATACTTACACGCATCCCGGCAGACGTTTGCAACCTATGGCGCGTTCAATCAAACCATCGGTCCCGTCTATCGCGCGCTGGGCAATGCAGTGACGCCGAGATGGAATATCAAGGGCTGGCAATTCGAACGCACCAGCGGCAGCACTGACGAAAATGACCAGGTGCTGACCGTATTTTCGACGGTCCGCAACACCTCGGAAGACCCGCTTCCCTATCCGCTAGTGCATCTGTCACTGACCGACCGCTGGGAAGACATTATCGGCAGCAAGATTCTGGAACCGAGTGACTACCTCGCCGGCGACATGGATCCGCGAACACCCGTGGCGCCCGGAGAATCGTTTACAGCCGTGATTGCGATCGAACGGCCGTCCGTCGAGGCGACTGGCTTTCAGTTGTATGTTTGCTATCGAGCCAGCGCAGGAAGGGTGCGCTGCGCAACCGAAGATTTCAAAGAGTAAGCCCGTATATAGCTAATTGCTGCTGAGATCTTAAGTTACAATCCCGCGCTATGCAGATCGGCCCCTATAAACTATCAAGTCCATTTTTGCTGGCCCCCATGGCCGGTATTACGGACCTGCCCTTTCGGCGGCTGTGTCGAGGATTCGGCGCCGGTATGACGACCTCGGAGATGACCACGGCCGACATGTCGTTGTGGAATACCCGGAAATCAAGCGCACGACTGGAACTCGACCCCGACTCGGAACCCAGGGTAGTGCAGATCGCCGGAAGCGACCCCGCCCAGATGGCACTGGCAGCGATACACGTGGTCGAGCGTGGCGCACAGATTGTCGATATCAACATGGGTTGCCCGGCGAAAAAAGTATGCAAACGTATGGCGGGCTCGGCCTTGCTGGAGAACGAGCCCCTGGTCGGTCGCATTCTCGAACAGGTGATCGAAGCGGTAGACGTGCCCGTTACGCTGAAAATTCGAACCGGCCCGGATCCCCTGCACCGAAATGGCGTTCGAATTGCGCGATTGGCGGAGGCATCCGGAGTTGCCGCATTGGCCGTTCACGGGCGCACACGAGCGTGCCGATTCAAAGGAAGCGCAGAGTATGAAACGATCGCGCAAATAAAGGACGCCGTTTCAATTCCAATTATCGCCAATGGTGATATCACTACAGCAGAGAAAGCGCTTGAAGTTCTGAGGCTAAGTTCCGCTGATGCTTTGATGATTGGCCGTGCAGCCCAGGGCCGCCCGTGGATTTTTCGGGAGCTGAATCACTTCCACCAAACCGGTGAACAGATCCCACCGCTAGAAAAAAATTACGTGCGTGATATTATGCTCGGCCACCTGAACGAGCTGTACCAGTTTTATGGGGAGGTAACGGGTGTTCGGATGGCACGCAAACATTTATCCTGGTATTGCACCAAGCTTAAGAACTCGGGCGATTTCCGATCCAGGGTAGTTCGCGTCAACAGTGCTTCTGAGCAAATTCGCCTAACGCGGAGTTATTTCAGTAGTGAGGCCCGGGGTGGCCTGCTCGCCGCGTAGAAGCTGCACCAGAAGAAATATTCACAATATCGTTTTCCGGGATGCCTCATAAAGTGGCCAATAAAATAGATAATAATGAAAATCATCAGAAGGCTTTGAAAAACAGCAAGCCGCTCAGAAAACACACCGAAGATGCATTAAAAAGTTATTTTGCGAGCTTGAATGGCGACAGCCCGGGCGAATTGTATGACCTCGTACTCGGACAGGTAGAGCAGCCATTGTTTGAGGCGGTTATGGATTATACGAGCGGCAACCAGAGCCAGGCTGCTGTCGTCCTGGGCATCAGCCGCGGCACGCTTCGGAAAAAACTCAAAATCTATTCCCTCTTGCAATAGGGCTAAGTCACTCTTCTAAGGTTTTCATTAATGTCCACGGTTCGCCGCGCGTTACTCAGTGTCTCCGATAAACGTAATCTCATTCCATTCGCCAAGCGCCTGGACGCACTCGGAGTCGAAATTCTCTCCACCGGCGGCACTTGCCGTGAGCTGCAGCAAGCAGGAATTGCCGCGATCGAGGTCTCGGACAAGACCGGCTTTCCGGAAATCATGGGCGGACGGGTCAAGACTTTGCACCCCATTATCCACGGCGGATTGCTTGGCCGGCGCGGTGTCGATGACGAGGTAATGCAGGAGCACGGCATCGAGCCGATCGATTTGCTTGCAGTCAACCTGTATCCGTTCGAGGAAACCGTTGGTCGTCAGGACGCAACTCTCGACGACGCCATTGAGAACATAGACATCGGTGGCCCTGCAATGATTCGCGCGGCGTCCAAGAATCACAAAGACGTTGCCGTCGTTGTCGACCCGGACGATTACGACAGCCTCGCAAGCGCTTTGGAGAACGACACACTCGATGTGACATTCCGCCGCCGACTGGCCGCCAAAGCCTATGCACACACCGCGAATTACGACACAGCGATCACTCGTTACCTGTCGGGCAGTCTTGATGACAATCCGCTGGGCGAGCGATTCCTTTATTCGGGCTCTTTGGTGCAAACGCTCAGATACGGCGAGAACCCGCATCAGGATGCGGCGTTCTATCGCGACCAGGCGCCCGAGCGCGGCTCGCTGGCAAGCGCGAAACAACTGCAGGGCAAGGAGCTGTCCTATAACAATATTGCCGACAGCGACGCGGCGCTCGAATGTGTTCGCCAATTCGACGAACCCGCCTGTGTCATCGTAAAGCACGCCAACCCCTGCGGTGTTGCCGTAGATGAGTCGATACTCGCGGCATACGAAAGAGCGTTCTCCACTGACCCGACATCGGCATTTGGCGGCATTATTGCTGTCAATCGACCACTGGGCGCCGGCACAGCGAAAGCGATTGTCGACAGGCAATTTGTAGAAGTCATCATCGCGCCGAGTTTCGAGGACGAGGCACTTCGCATACTTGCTGACAGGAAAAATGTTCGTGTCCTCGAGACTGGCGAACACACTTCTGCTTCGTCACGTTTTGATTTCAAGAAGGTATCGGGTGGGCTACTGGTTCAGGGCAGCGACGCGGGCATCATCGCTGCCTCCGATCTCAAAGTCGTTACAGAAATCGCGCCAAGCGAGCAGCAAATCGTCGATCTGCTGTTCGCCTGGAAGATTGCCAAATTCGTGAAATCGAACGCCATCGTATTCTGCAAAAACTCGATGACGATCGGCGTCGGCGCCGGGCAGATGAGCCGTGTCTACAGCACGCGCATTGCCGCAATAAAGGCAAATGACGAAAACCTGTCCATTGAAGGCTCCGTGATGGCCTCGGACGCATTTTTTCCGTTTCGCGATGGCATAGACAGTGCGGCGGAGACCGGCATCGCCGCGATCATTCAGCCGGGCGGTTCCATGCGTGATGACGAGGTCATTGCAGCAGCAAACGAGCACGGACTCGCCATGGTATTTACGGGTATGCGCCATTTCCGCCATTAAACAATAGCTGAGACGATGAAGATCTTAATTATCGGTGGCGGCGGACGTGAACATGCCCTGGCATGGAAATGCGCGCAGTCCGGGGATGTAAGCGAAGTCATCGTTGCCCCTGGAAACGCAGGAACGAAGCTCGAATCGAAAATTCGAAACGTCGATGTTGCCGCTGACGATATTGACGCCCTGCTCGACCTCGCCAGCAAGGAGAAAATCGGGCTGACGATTGTTGGCCCCGAACAACCGCTGGTCGCAGGAATCGTGGATCGATTCATTGCACAAAACCTGCCTTGTTTCGGTCCGGTCGCCGCGGCAGCCCGGCTGGAAGGCTCCAAGGCATACACCAAAGACTTTTTGTTACGCCACGGCGTCCCGACCGGCGAATATGAAACCTTCACCGACGTCGACCTGGCGCTCGCTTATGTACGAGAAAAAGGCGCACCTATCGTAATCAAGGCCGATGGCCTGGCCGCAGGCAAAGGTGTCATCGTCGCACTTGGCCTCGATGAGGCAGAGGACGCCATCAGAGACATGTTAAGCCAGGGCGCGTTTGGCGACGCCGGGCATCGCATCGTCATTGAAGAATACCTCGAGGGCGAGGAAGCAAGCTTCATCGTCATCACGGATGGCAAAGCCGTTTTGCCGCTGGCCTCATCACAGGATCACAAAGCGCGAGATGAAGGTGACGTCGGTCCCAATACGGGTGGCATGGGAGCGTATTCGCCAGCACCGGTTGTGACGCCGGAAATCGAACAACGGATAATGGATGAGGTTATCAATCCGACGCTGGCAGGATTGCGCAGTGACGGTATTAACTACCTCGGTTTTTTGTATGCCGGCCTGATGATCACGGCAGACGGCACGCCAAAAGTCATCGAATTCAATTGCCGCATGGGCGACCCCGAAACCCAGCCAATTATGGCCCGCATGCGCTCGGATCTGGCACCAATTTGCCTCGCCGCAATCGCAGGCGACTTGTCCGATGTAACGGCGGAGTGGGACTCACGTGCAGCCTTGGGCGTGGTCATGGCCGCAGGAGGCTATCCGGGCAATTATGCCAAGGGCAAAAGGATTCACGGTTTGCCACAGCAGGAATCTCGAGACAGCAAGGTTTTCCACGCCGGTACGGCGACTGACGGCGGCGATGTAATAACCAGCGGCGGCCGCGTTTTGTGTGTTGTTGGACTGGGTGACACCGTTGCGGGAGCAAGCGATACTGCGTACAAGCTAGTCAAGAGTATCGAATGGGATGATGTCTACTACCGAAACGATATTGGCCACCGCGCACTTCGGCGGGAGCAATCGTAGGCAACCATGTTAACAACGGCTGAAGCCACCGAGGCCATCGCCGCGGCGATGCCAGCCTTTGGAGAGACCGGCGTCGAGCTCCGCCTGGCGACGGGCCGCATATTGCGCCAGTCCGTGATAGCAGAACGTGATCAGCCACCATTTGACCGGGTAACCATGGATGGCATCGCCATTCAATATGCGTCATTCCAAACAGGCAACCGTCAGTTCAGGATTCAAGGCCGGCAACATGCGGGTGAGACGCAACAGTCGCTTCAAGACAATGACGCATGCATTGAAATAATGACCGGCGCGGTACTGCCCGCTAACACCGATTGCGTCGTTCCGGTTGAACGCACCAATGTTGAAGACTCGGCTGCAACAATCGAGATCGACTATGAACCGCAACAACACCAGTTTATTCATCCGCAAGCTTCGGACCATAAAAAGGGCCACCTGATACTTGATACTGGCCACCGCATCGAGGCAGTGGACATAGCGATCATTGCGTCTTGCGGCTTAAGCTCGGTGCAGGTCAGCGAGCAACCGGCAATCGCGGTGATTTCGACGGGCAACGAACTGGTCGCTGCAGGCGCCCCGATAAATGACTATCAAATTCGGTCATCGAATGGTCCCGCCCTGGTCGCCATGCTGGCATCGCATGGTTACACGCAATGTCAGCACGATCATCTACTGGACGATCGCCAGTTACTCGAACAAAGGCTCGCACGGCACTTGCAGGAATCGAAGGTTTTGATTTTGAGCGGTGGGGTGTCAATGGGCAAAGCAGACTTTGTGCCTGAAGTCCTCGCCCAGCTCGGGGTCGAGGTGGTCTTTCACAAGATCAGCCAGCGTCCGGGCAAACCCATGTGGTTCGGAATCGGGCCGGACAACCAGGCCGTTTTCGCGCTGCCGGGCAACCCTGTCTCAACGCTGGTCTGTTGCCGGCAATACGTCATTCCAGCCCTGGCAAACGCAAGCATGCGTGACGACAAGGCAGTTGACACTGCCGTGCTGTCGGAACCTTATGAGTTCAAAGCGAGCTTAAGCTGTTTCCTGCCGGTACGGCTACGCAGTGATGCCAAGGGGCGATTAATCGCAAGCCCTGTGGCAACAAACACATCGGGTGATTTCGCGGCGCTTGGCGGCACTGACGGCTATATCGAGCTGCCGAAAGATCAAAGCGAATTTGCTGCTGGCTCAGCCTGGCCGCTGCACCGCTGGAGCAATTTCTAGGATCGATCGC
>Ga0114950_10004755_pt1 | contig 10567 bp, 7 predicted proteins | sample N075metaG_FD_83503 | JGI IMG/M metagenome (GOLD analysis project Ga0114950, IMG submission 83503) | Deep subsurface microbial communities from Kermadec Trench to uncover new lineages of life (NeLLi) - N075 metaG | ecosystem: Environmental > Aquatic > Marine > Ocean trench > Sediment | place... | reverse complement strand
TCACCAAAGGTTCGACAGACGCCGACCTCGACCCCATCTGGTCGCCCGATGGCGAGCGCATCGCGTACATCGTGGTGCCCAAGGCCGATTATCTCGCCGAGGAACCGAATCACCCAGCGATCAAAGTTCGCGTCATCGACCGCAAGGGCAAGCTTCTGTTCGAAACCGCCGGCTTGATGCCGAGCTGGATGCCGGCGTGGACCGGGGATCAACCCATGGCTGCCTATCTCGAGAAGAGTACCGACGAGAGTAAAAAAGAGAGCAGCGCCGCCGCCGCTGTACAGCCGTAAAGCCCGCGCGGCTAGAACCCGGGCCGCCCCGGTGCGACTATGAAGTCAGCAGGTTGACCTCACCGTCTCCGGGGACCAACTCGACCGCTCGTCCGACCCATTCTTCGCGCTGCATGCTCGCCATGATGTCCGGATCCGAGACATTCGCGTAGCAGCGCGCGCCTCCCGGCAAGTCACAAACCGCAACGCCGTGGGACGGGCCCTCCCGATCGTGAACGACGCAGTAGCCCACGACCTCGGCGGCTCCCTTCGCCCGGTTCTCGATCTCGCGCACGGGAGCCCGATTCACATCGGCCTGTACCGCGTCTTCGTCCGGCAGCGTCAATCGGCCGGGGGTTCCCGAGTAGACGCCGAACACGTGATTCTGCATATGCATCCCGACCCCGCTCACCAGTCCAAGCTCGCTCGGATCTTCGCGCAATTTTTCGACCATGGAGACGATCGCATGGGTGATGTAGCCGCTCCCGGCTCCGCCGAAGTACGGCAAGCCGCCGGTCACCGTCAGCGGTCGCGTGTCTTGCTCGGAGATCTCCAGCGCATCGAGAGCAAAGTTCAAGGAACTCGCAAAGCAGCTGTAGAGATCCAGATGCGCAACGTCGTCCATTGTCACGCCCGCACATCGCAGGGCCTCTGCCGAAGCGGCGGCCATCGAACGCGAGCGCCACATCTCGTCGCGTTGGGCCACGTAGACGGGATCTTGCGCCGCGCAGAAGGCGCGCAGAGTGACCCGACGATCCAGCGGAATCCCCAGGGCATCTGCCTTGCCGTGACTGGTGAGCAGAATTGCCCCGCCCATGTCCACGTCCATGATCGCAACCATGTTCTTCGTGTACGGGTACGAGATCATTCGGTTCTGGGGCGATACCTCGATCAGTTCGCGTGCGGACTGCGCGATCGGAAACCACGCCTTGGGGTTGTTCGACGCTACTCCGGTCAAGCGTGCGAGGACTTCGCCGTCGCGTTGGCGGTTCTCTTCCGGGTCGAGACCCAGATGCGCACGCCGCGCGACGTCGAAGATCGCAAAGCTCACATAGGCCTGGAACACCTTGTGTGCGATCTCCGAGGGATGGAAGGGATCCTCGAAGGGCAAGGGACGCTTTTCGGTGAGGCGATGACTCCAGTCGGGGCGGTGTCCGCGTTGCTTCAGGCGCTTTTTTGTCGCGAGCGCTTCACCGCTGGTAATCAATGCCATCTCGCTGCGACCGGCGAGAATTTCCCGAGCAGCTTGATTGACGAGTTGTTGAGAAGTCGTGCCGCTGATCCCCGAATAAAACCGCCCGCCGTCTTTGAGACCGAGTCGCTCTGCGAGTCGCGCCGGAGGGTCGTCGTACTGCCAACTCATCGGGTAGACGACATGAAGCGAATCGACCGAGTCCAGGACATCGTGGCCACCGCAGTCCGCTGCAGCTTGCCTGGCCATCTCCACCCAAATTTCGAGGGGCTCCGGAGCATCTCGCTCTGAGTCGCGATAGGTCGTCTGCGCGACGCCGACAATACAGGGGGTTCGCGGATCCATCAGCGCGCCCGCCATATCGGTTCGCGCTTTTCCGCGAAGGCCTTCGGGCCTTCCTTGGCGTCTTCGGTCTGAAAGATCTCGCTCGCAAACTTGCTCTCGAGTTCTAACGCGGCGTCGAGATCGAGAGCCAGGCCCCGCATCACGCTTTCCTTGGTCGCCTGAACGGCCAGCGGAGCGTTGACCGTAATGCGCGCTGCCCATTCGATCGCCTTGTCCATCAGTTCGTCTTCGGGAACGATCTCGTTGAGCAACCCCAATTCGAGGGCCCGCTCCGCCGGAAATCGCTCGGCGGTGAGGAGAAACTCCATCGCCGCCGGAAACGCCAGCTGACGCGGCAGCCGAACCGTCGTGCCACCCCCCGCGAACAGGCCGCGCTTCGGTTCCATCACCCCAAAGCTCGCATTCGGCGTGGCAATGCGGATGTCCACCCCTCCGAGCATTTCCATGCCGCCTGCGACACACGGGCCGTTGATCGCTGCGATGATGGGCTTGTAGATGTTGGAGCGACGCAACACCGCGTAGACACTGTCGCTGAGTTTGCAGCCATCGATCTCCGCCAACTCTCCCGCGGCGATCGCCTTTTGCAGCCTGGTCACTTCTGGAATGAAGGTTTTTAGATCTGCACCCGCCATGAAGTTGCGATCGACTCCAGTCACGATCGCAACCCACGCATCGTCGTCGTCCTTGAAGTCGCGCCAGGCCGAGGCGAGGTCTCGGAAGTGGTAGATGTCCAGCGCGTTCTTGGTCTCGGGGCGATCAATCGTGATCAGTACGACGTGATCGGCCTTCCTTTCGACGTGAATCGCCATCGGTTTCGCATCTCCTTGTGGCGCGGAGAGTAGAACCGCGACGAATTCGCTGCCAACGCGAAGGCCGTGGCGGAACCGAACTACGGGAAAAGGGCAGGCGAGGCTCAGGAATAGCTGGCGCTGCTCCGGCGATCGAACCAGTCGCGCGCCCTCGACCACGAATCGCCGAATTGCTGCGCCGCGGGCGAAACGTATCGACCATCGCGTCGTCCAGCTGCCGCCAACGCCGCTCCACCCAACCTCACGATGCGCAGATCGCCCAGCGGCGTACCGGTCCCACAATTGACCGTCAAGGCGAGTGAGAGTTCGCGTGACGGATCGGCCCAGGCCCCAGAGCCGCCGAAGCCGAAGTGTCCAAACGCTTGCTTGGGAAAGCCATGGCTCGTCGGTACGCCGTGGTATCCCAGGCTCCAATGCATGTTGATCGGCAGCACCGAGCGTCCCTCCGCCTCGGGCTGAGGCTCGATCGCCTGGTAGAGGGCTTCGCGCGAGAGCAGCCGCACGCCGTCGATCTCGCCACCCATGGAAAGCGCGCCGTACATCTTTGCCAGAGAGCGCGCGGTAAACAGGCCGTTGCCCGCCGGGATCACAGCCTTCAGCGTTTCGGGGTCGTCGAATGAGAAATCGGAAATGCCCTTGGGCGCAAGCGCATCGATGATGCTGCCAAAATCGAGATCGAGCCCGACCATCCCAAAGCCGTGACTCATCAACGATGTGGCGGTTTCTCCGGCTTCGGTCAACCAGGTCGGAATGGCGTCCTGCTGCAGTCCCTGAAGTGCCTTGCCGGGTTTGGACCAGATCAGCTCGGCCGAGCGATGGAGTTCGCTCGCCGGTGCCCCCACGAACATTCCGTCGAGGCCCAAGGGCTGCACGATCTCCTGCTGGACGAGGTCCGAGAAGCGCTTGCCCGTCACTCGCTGCAGAATCTCACCGACCAGGAAGCCATAGGTCAAGCCGTGGTAGCCGGTTCGCTCGCCGGGAACGTGGATCGGCTCCGCGCGTTCCAGCGCGTTGACCATGTAGCCCCAGTCGCGCATTCGCGAGGCGTCGTCAATCATTTGCCTGATGTGATAGAGGCCGGCCTGATGGGTCAGGATCTGGCGAACTGTGATCTCTTCTTTGCCGGCTTGGGCAAATTCCGGCCAGTATTCGGCGACCCTGGCGTCGTAGTCGATCAGTCCCCGATCTTTCATCATGTGGATCAGGGTGGTGGTCACACCCTTGGTGGTCGAAAAACTGCACGCCATCGTGTCGCGTCGCCAGGGAGTTCGATTGCTGTCGAGATAGCCGCCCCAGAGATCCACGACACACTCGCCGTGGTGGTAGACGCAGAGGGCGGCGCCGCCCTTTTGTCGCTCGAGAATACGCTCGAGGATGCTTGCTAGTTTCTGAAAGTCTGGATGCAGTGTGCCGTCCAGATGAATCTTTCGGAGCCCGCGCGCCATCAATTCACCTCCAACTACTCATCTCAATCGTCATTACCATCCAAGTTCTAGAGGGGAGGCGAAGTGAAAATCATAGCGTGGCGGCGGGCACACACCCGGAAATCTCAACAATAGGGTTCAAGAACTACCAAAAATTGTACATTCGGAGACTTCTGGTCGGTAATAACCACGTATCTCTTCATCGGTCGAACCGCGTTTTGCCGCTCGCGGTGCCGGATCGCTCGAAGCGAGTTGGGTAGCGTGTCGCGCATTACCGGAGTCTTCGAAAGACCTTTCAAATTGCACGCCACAGGCCGCAGCACCGGAGGACAGATGAAAATTGGCATCGCGCTCGGAATGCTCCATCCACGGGTATTCGAGGAGGTGACGACCGAAGCCGACCTGCTGGGCTACGCGAGTGTCTGGCTCCCCGAACATCTGGTGTTTCCCATCGACATGTCGGGCTCCCCGCATCCGGGGGAGGACACCCCGCCCGTCCCCCCGAACACGCCGGTCTTCGATTGCTTCGCCATGCTTTCGTACCTCGCCGGCTGCACCGAGCAGATCCGCCTCGGCACGAACATCTACCTGCTCGGCCTGCGCCACCCGTTCGTGGCCGCGCGCGCGATCACGACCCTCGATCACGTGTCCGGGGGGCGCGCCGACGTGGGCATCGGTGTGGGCTGGCTGCGCACCGAGTGTGAGGCGGTTGGGATCGACCCCAAAACCCGAGGTCGCCGCCTCGACGAGGCGCTCGAGGTCTGTCGGAGACTCTGGACCGAAGAGAAGATCGCCCATCAGGGCGAGTTTTATGAATTTGAAACCGTGATGTTCGAACCCAAGCCCATTCAGTCCCCCCACCCGCCGATCCTGGTCGGCGGAGAATCTACTGCGGCATTGCGTCGGGCGGCGCGGGTCGGGGACGGCTGGATCGGAATGTGGCACACCCCCGAAAGCGCGCGTGCCCATATCGAGCAGATCGACAAGTTCCGATCCGAGTACGGAACCGAAGACAAGAGCTTCCAGAACATCCTCGGGGCGACGGTGGAGAACCGCGACGACCTCGAGCAGCTGGAGGACGCCGGAGTGACAGGGTTGATCGTGCGACCGTTTAAAAACTCTCGCGGGGCCCTGGACGGCATTCGGCGATTCGCAGACAAGTTCCTGGGTTGATTCATGTTGAGGAAGGCCGGTATTGCGCTGATCGTGCTCGTCACGCTGATCGCGCTCGTCATCACTGCCTTGATTCGGCGGCCCCCACCACCCGATAGCCAGGCCTTCATCAACGGCACCATACTCACCATGAATCCGGACAACGAAATCGCCGAAGCGATCTTCGTGGTGGGCGATCGCATCGCAGCGGTGGGGAGCACAAGCGAGATCGAAGCAATGTTCCGGTCCGATACGGTGATCCACGACCTGCTGGGCAAGACGGTCATCCCGGGGTTCATCGACGCCCACGGACACTTCCCAGGCTCGGGACTCATCACCCAGGGAGCCGACCTCAGCAGCCCGCCGGTCGGAGACGTCGTGTCGATCGAGCAGATGGTGGAAAAGCTGCGCGCCCACGCGGCGAACACGCCCGAGGGAGAGTGGATCCTCGGGCTGTCCTATGACGACACCCTGGTGAAAGAGAAGCGTCATCCCACGCGACACGATCTCGATCGGGCTTCAACCCTTCACCCGATCGTCGCGATGCATGTTTCGGGACACCTGGCGGTCGCAAATTCAAGGGCGCTCGAACTCGCGAAGATCGACCGCGACACGAAGGACCCCGCCGGCGGGATCATCCGCCGCGACGCAAGCGGCGAACCCACTGGAGTTCTCGAAGAATCGGCTGCGCGCAGGGTCAGCCAGGCGGGCATGAGCTTCTCGCCGGGAGACTTCGTCGAGATGCTCGAGTATGCGAGCGCCGAGTACGCTGCGATGGGAGTGACGACCGCGCAAAGCGGGTTGACCCCCAAGGTGGTGCTCGACGGCCTCTACTACGCGTGGAAGCTCGGGCGGATTCCGTTTCGGCTGGAAGTATGGGTCGACCATGAGCTGGGTCTGGCGATTGCCAACGGAGACTTCGATCCCGGCAAGTATCAGGCGGACGATTTCCATCTCGGCGCCGTCAAGATCATCCAAGACGGTTCGATCCAGGGCTACACGGGCTACTTGAGCGAGCCCTACCACGTGCCGTTCGAAGGGGACGCCAACTACCGTGGCTACCCGGCCATGAAACGCGAAGAGCTTGCGGAGTTGGTCGCGACGCTTCACAAAGCGGACCTGAATATTGCGATTCACGGCAATGGTGACGCCGCGATCGATGACATCATTTACGCCGTCGAGCAAGCACAAAAGGAACATCCGCGTTCCGATCCCCGAATCATCCTGATCCACGCTCAAATGACGCGACCCGATCAGTTGAAGCGCATGGGAGAGCTCGGAATCACACCGAGCTTCTATGTCGCCCATACCTACTACTGGGGCGATCGACATCGGGACATTTTCATGGGTCCCGAGCGAGCGGCCCGGATGAGCCCCACGGCCACGGCGGGCAAATTGGGCGTACGCTTTACGATCCACCTCGACACCCCGGTGGTGCCGATGGACCCGATGCTGCTGGTCTGGTCGGCGGTAAACCGCAGATCGACGTCGGGCGAGATCATTGGGCCGGCTGAGCGAATCTCCCCAACCGCAGCCCTGCGCGCAGTTACGATCGACGCCGCCTGGCAGATTTTTCAGGAAGACAACCGGGGTTCGATCGAAGCGGGGAAGTTTGCAGACCTGGTGGTCCTGGCCGAGAACCCTCTCGAACATCCTGCGCGCATTCGCGAGATCGACGTTGTGCGCACTGTGGTCGGGGGTCGTACGATCTACCAGCGCGCTCAGTGAGTTTTCTTTGACTACTTGACCTGTGGTTCGCCGAGCAGGTCCATCTCGATCAGGCCGGCACTAAATCGGCTCAGCAGCGGAACCCGCTGTGCGACGCGTCCGAGGGCAACGTTTCTGGCGCCCTCGGCCATGCGACCTGCAGTCAAGCGAGAGACTTCGCCATACGCGACCGCGAGCTGCTGCAACACCCGCGAGTTCGCATCCTCGGGGTATTTGCGGAGTAGTTCCGCGGCGGCCCGGGCGGCCTTTGCGGGACGATCGAGCTTGATCGCGCCGTACACCTGTCTGCGCAGGGATGCATTCGAGACTCGCCCTAGCTGTGCGAGTTCGCGTTCCACCGCGTCCGCCGCCGCATACGCGCCACCCAGAACGTAGACCTGGGCCAGGACTTCGAGGCCGGCCGCCCGATCCCATGAGTCGGCGCTCTGACGCAGCGCCATTCTCTCGGCCTGGCCGGGGGTCAGCATGTCGTGGGCCAGCGCCCAGTTTATGTTGTACGCCACGGTGGCCGCGACATCGATGCCGCGCTTTCGGTCGAACGTGACGCCCTGGTCCGCGTAGTAGCGTTCGATCTTTGCAAAGTTGTCGGCGTTGCGAGGATGCGCCCGGAGATAGATCGCATGATTGAGCGAGCGCGACACCACGACCCAACCCGGAATGCCTTCGAGATGCGCGGTGGTGCTCGGCTCGGCGTGACCCACGAACCCGACCGGCATGCCGACGCCAAAAAAGAAGTCGACTTCGCGACTGTCGAGGGTATCGAGATAGGTGTAGCGCCCGGTGAGCTTGCGCATTCGGGTAATGCGAGTGTATTCGGTGACGACTTCGGGAGGGTAGTGCTCGGTCCGACTGTCGATGTAGGTCGACAGGCGGGGAGAAAGCCAGTAGCCGAGGAACCCGCCCATTCCATAGCTGTTGAACAAACGTCCCTCGACCTGGGTGTCGCGAAGAAACTGGACGCCGGCGACGTGAAACTTGCGCGAGAGATAGGGCGTCGATAGATATTCCGAAACCGTGTCGGGCAGTCGGTCGGCGGTGGTCTGATAGCCCCCGACCCGGTAGAACTGAATTCCCAAGCCAAGTGTCGCAAGCGCCAGCACCCAGCACACGATCTCTCGGCTGTCGCTGCGCATGCGCGAGTCTGCCAGCCCGTGGCCCAAGGCCCGGCCGATGAAGAGCAGCGGAAAGATCGCCAGCCACAAAAAGCGAACCGAGACGAAGATCGCCACGATGCTCGCGAGCCCGAGGCCGAATGCGACGGGATCGAACCTCGCGAGAGTTTCCATTCGGCGGCGCACTAGTGAAAAAATTCCCGCCAAGGTCGTCAAGACGAACGCGATCAAGATTCCGTCCATCAAGCCAAAGAGCAGCGGACTGACGGTGCTCGGGTTGTTGGCCGCGACCCATGGATCGAAGTGCGACCATTCGTCTTTGACAGACCAGATGGCAGAGTCTTGGGAAGAGGAGATGAAGGTGAGATGCTGTTCGATCCCGCGAGGATTGAGCAGCGAGACCGCAAGCGAGACGCCGATCGCGAGCGCCAGCACCAGGGCGACGCGTCGGGTACTGGACAGAACCTCTCGCCGACTTGCGGGTTCAATCAAATACCACTCCGCCCCGGCACGCACGAGCGTTCCGAGCAGGCCCGCGAACAAGAGCAGCGGGGCGAGTGCAAAGAGCGAGTGTGAATTTGCCCAGATCAGCATCATGCAGGCAAATGCGATCCAACGGCTTCTGGTAGGCACGCCGTGCGAAGCCATGAACAACTGGTAGGTCAAGAACGTGGCGGGGATGCTCAGCAGATCGGGTCGCAGCTGATGCAGACGCGTCCAGGCCAGGATCGCAAAGGCTGTGGCGATCAGACACGCGACCTGGGTATTGGCAGATGCGCGCCGGGCCATCCCATAGACGAGTCCGAGGATGGCCAGCACCGAAAGCGCATGGGCGATCCTGATGCCGAAGAAGCCCGTCGTCCGTTCGAGACCGTGGAGCAGGATGCCAAACAGCCATTCGTGTTGGATGGGTGCATGTTCGTGCGCGGTGTGGAGCATGGGATCAGCGCCTGGCCACGGGCCCTCGAGCCAGTACACCTCTCCCATCTTCAGATGAAACCAGAAATCGTTGGTGAAGATCGGTGCCCCGGCGAGGTAAAGCGAAAGCGCCACCACGAACAGCAAACCCGCCACCGCGACGGTCACGGTGACTGCGCGCGCGTCGAATCGGCTCGCCGGCGGGCCGCTCGCTGCAGTGGAGTTTTTGGCACTGTGTGAGGAGCTGTCCACTGATCACCTATTGGGAGTTGAATGAAGTTGGCTTGCGGTCGCGGTGCAAGGGTAGCGGACACGCGCACTGTCGATGTGAGGAGGTATCAAACATACGCAAGGCGGTTCAAGCAGCATGCAACTCGGATGCGGGGGCATCGCAACATCTTTCGCCCGCGCGTCGGTCCCGTGCATCGACCTCTGAAAGGACTAAGCTATCCCTTCGTTCAGGAGCGTTCCATGTCCAGCGTCATCGTCATCATCCCCACCTACAATGAAGTGGAGAACCTGCCGCTCATCGTTTTGGCGGTGTTGGAACAGGATCCTCGGATCGAAATCCTGATCGTCGATGACAACTCGCCGGACGGAACGGGCAAGGTCGCCGACGACCTGCGAGAGCAAACGGGCCGGGTCCACGTACTTCACCGACCCGAAAAGGCGGGGCTGGGTTCGGCCTACCGCGCAGGGCTCACCAAGGCCCTTGAACTCGGCGCTGAAATCGTGATCCAGATGGATGCCGACTTTTCCCACCCACCCGCGACGATCCAGGAAATGCTGAGCGAGATCGAGCAACACGACATCGTGCTGGGCTCGCGCTACGTCGATGGCATCACGGTGGTGAACTGGCCCATCGAGCGCATTCTGATCAGTTACTTCGCCGGGGTATATGCCCGCTTTGTCACCGGGCTCGCGATCACGGACATCACCGGGGGCTTTCGCTGCGTTCGCCGGGAGCTGCTGGAACAGATCGGCTTCGAGGGAATTCACTCGGATGGCTACGCGTTCCAGATCGAGATGAACTACCGCTTCGAAAAGTACGGCGCTCGCATCAAGGAGCTGCCGTTCTTCTTTGTAGACCGGACCCTCGGAGAATCCAAGCTCAGCCTGAGCATCGCCTTCGAAGCCCTCTGGATCGTCTGGTGGCTGCGCATCAGCGATGCGCTCGGTCGTATCTAGGGGCTGGGACTTACGATGAGTTCACCCTGTCGGGTACTCGTTCTCAATGAGCGCGATCCCCAACACCCCAAAGCCGGGGGTGCCGAGATTCACGTCGCCGAAATTTTTCGCCGACTCGCCGCACGCGGCTATGAAGTCACCCTGGCCGCTTCGAGTTTCTCCGGTTGCAAGGCCGAGGATGAGATCGACGGGATGCGGGTCTGGCGTCTCGGCGGCCTTGCGACCTACTACCCGCGCGTGGTCGTAACGACCGCACGTGCGACCCGCAATGACGAGTTCGACATCGTCGTCGAATGCCTGAACAAGGTGCCATTCTATTCGCCCATCTATTCCGCAGTCCCGGTGTTGGCGATCTGTCACCACTTGTTCGGCGAAGTCGCCTTCCAGCAGGTCCCCTGGCCCGTGGCCGCCACGGTGTGGGCTACCGAAC
>Ga0114950_10004754_pt1 | contig 10568 bp, 9 predicted proteins | sample N075metaG_FD_83503 | JGI IMG/M metagenome (GOLD analysis project Ga0114950, IMG submission 83503) | Deep subsurface microbial communities from Kermadec Trench to uncover new lineages of life (NeLLi) - N075 metaG | ecosystem: Environmental > Aquatic > Marine > Ocean trench > Sediment | place... | reverse complement strand
TTAGTAAAAATTATTCAGCCGGAAACCTGCATTGAACTTGGGACTTCTCTGGGCATCGCAACCACTTATCTGGCACAATCAAACAAACATAGTTTTGTCTATACTTTTGAGGGTAATAATTCGCTTGTTCAAAAGGCTAAGGAGTTATTTGCCCAGTTGAATTGTGAAAATGTACAGATTATCCATGGGGATATTGATAAAATGTTACCCGAAAAATTGGAGCAACTCGAAAAGGTAGATTTTGCAGTTATAGATGCAAATCATACCTATGAGGCTCTGCAGTTTTATTTTAATATGTTAAGGAAAAAAATGAGTCCTGCCGGGGTAATGGTCATTGATGATATTCGGTGGTCGGTAGAAATGTATCGTGCATGGAAGAAACTAATTTCGAATGAATCGGTATCCATCAGTATAGAATTTTTAAATAGGGGAGTGCTCCTGTTTGAAAAGCATCTTCAAAAACAACATTATATTTTAGCCTATTAAAAATATTCGTATTAATTGTGGAGAAATATTGAAATAATTCAATTAAAGCATAATTTTGCCCATAATTTATTGATAATACGAGTAGCAAAATGAGCGAACAAACAGGAAATAAACAAACCTCTGCACCGCAGCCAAAAAAAACAAATAGAGTTCTGACATATGTTGTGGCAGCCTTAGCATTATTGTTAATAGCAGCACTTGTTGTGAACTATATTCGTGAAAATAATCAAAGAAATGCGGAATTAATGGTTATGTATACTAGACTGGATTCTATTGGCAATGAAATGCAACGAAGAATTGTCGAGATCGAACAGCTTGGAGGCAATGTCGATACCCTTATGATGATTAAGGATTCTTTGGAAATGGAAAAGATAAATTTGCAGGAATCCAGAGTCAGATCCAATAAACAAATAGCGACTCTTAAATCAAGGGTTGAAGGGTACAGGGAATTGTTGGTAATGAAGGATGTTGAAATTTCCGAATTAAAAAAGGTAAACCAAGAGTTGGTCGTAGAAAACACTGAGTTGAAGACAGAGCGAAATGTGTTGAATAAAAATCTCAGAGATGCCAAGAAAACCGAGGAAAAGCTTACTGAGAAAGTGCAGGTTGCTTCACGTCTTGAAGCCGAAAATATCGTGATTGCAGCATTAAGTCAAAAAGGAAAGCCGAGGGAAGGGGAATTTAGAGCAAGACAGATCGACAAACTTAAGGTGGGATTTAACATTGCCAAAAATGATGTGGCTCCGGTTTCCGGCAAAGAAATACTTATGCGTATTATTGATGATAATGATAATGTACTTTTTGATGTTGCTCGTGGTTCGGGAACTTTTGCACTGGATGGCAAGGAAACTTTTTACACAGCCAAGCAGGAAATCCTTTTTGATAATTCACAGCAAGGGGTAAGTTTTATCTATGACAAAGGTAGCGAATATCTGCCAGGAAGATATGTGATGGAAGTATATACTGATGGGTACCTGATGGGTAGTAAATCCTTCAGGGTGAAATAACAATGCTGTATTATGGGGTAGGTATAAAAAATTCTAAAAAAAAATCCTTTTCAAAAATTTGTCAAAATGGAGTTATTAGAGGTACCCTTTAGCTATTCGCCATTTATTTTTAACTCAATAAATCAAAATGACTTTGCCTTTACGTAATAAAACCATACCTTTGCAGCCCGAAAATTAAACTTTATTTAATACAATGAATTTAAAAAATTACGAGACGGTATTCATTTTAACTCCCGTTTTGTCTGATACTCAGATGAAGGATACTGCCGAAAAATTCAAGAAAGTGTTGATTGATCATGGCGCTGAGATTGTTAGCAACGAAAATTGGGGCCTTAAAAAATTGGCATATCCAATTGAGCAGAAATCTACAGGCTTCTTCAATTTAATTGAATTTAGGTCAGAATCAGGAGTAATCGAGAATCTGGAATTAGAGTACAGACGAGATGAAAAAGTGATGAGATTCCTAACTACAGTGCTTGACAAGCATGCAGTGGGGTACAACAAAAAGCGACGAAGTGGCGCATTCAATAAAAAAGAAGAACCTAAAAAAGAAGAAGCAAAATGACATTAGTTAACGAACCTATAAATAGGGATCAACAAAAGAAAAAGTATTGTCGTTTTAAGAAAAGCGGCATCAAATACATAGATTATAAAGATGCTAATTTCCTTTTAAAATTTGTGAATGAGCAGGGTAAGATTCTTCCAAGAAGACTTACGGGTACAAGTATCAAATTTCAGAAAAAAGTATCTCAGGCAGTGAAGCGAGCAAGACACATTGGCTTACTTCCATATGTTACAGATTCTTTGAAGTAAAAATTAATTGGTAAAATGGAAGTAATATTAACTCAAAACATACAGGGTCTTGGTTACAAAAATGATACCGTAAAGGTAAAGCCAGGATATGGGAGAAATTATCTTATCCCGCAGGGATTTGCTATAATTGCCAATAACTCCAATAGCAAGAAAATTCAAGAAAACATAAAGCAAGCTGCTCACAAAGCCGAGAAAAGGAAGAATGATGCAATGACTTTAGCTGAAGGTGTTGGTGATGTAGTGCTAAAAGTTGGAGCTAAAGTTGGTGGAGCAGGTAAAATATTTGGAGCTGTAACTACGCTACAAATTTCTGATTTATTAGCAGAAAAAGGTTTTGAAATCGACAGAAAGCAGATTTCATTTCCGGTACAGCCAAAAGAAGTTGGTGAATATGTAGCTTTACTTGATTTGCACAAAGAAGTAAAACACGAAGTAAAATTCGAGGTTATTCCGGAATAAAAGAATTATAATAATTGGTTAAAAGCCCTGGTCATAATAATATGATCAGGGCTTTTTTTTATTAACTCCAATTATTCATGGGAAACAAGCTAGTGGGAACAAGGAATTGATTGTCACAGTTTTAGGGTTAAAAAATTAGGTTAGGACCACCCCAATAATTGAGGAATAAATCCTTTATATAATATAAATCAATTCCTTGTACTTGGGTGTACTGAGGGTTTCAATACTAATTTCCAGAATTATTCGGATGAATAATATAATATCTGATAATTGTGGTTTGTATCTTTACTGGATGTTCAGGACAAAAGTAATTCCAAAGATATCTCCCAATAAAATTGAACTTAAAGATTCAATTTTAGCATTTGGTTCCTGCTTTGTACAAAATATCGGTCAGAAATTGAAGGATAATAAGTTCAATATCGACATCAATCCCTTCGGCACGTTATTCAATCCGCTATCTGTTTTTAATCTTGTCAACCTGGCAGCTCAAAATAAAAATATAGATCAGAACAGAATCGCGAAAATTCAGGGAATTTTTCATCACTATGATCTGCATTCAGATCTTTCGAAACTTAATAAAGAAGAACTTCTGGATAGCGCCAATTTGCAATTGCGATACATTGAGTCTCAATTACCCGGAACATCAGTAATCATGTATACGTTTGGTACTTCCATAGTTTACGAACTGAATGAAACAAGAGATATTGTTGCTAATTGTCATAAAGTGCCATCAAAAATGTTTAATCGGAGGTTCCTGGATATTGAGGAAATTGTACATGGATTTAGGATGAATTATGACTTGGTTAAAGGCCAGAATAGGAATATTCGATTTATTTTAACTGTAAGTCCGGTCAGGCATCAGAAAGAATCATTTGAGCAAAATAATTTAAGTAAATCCATTCTGAGAGTAGCCTGTGATAAAATTGTGCAGCAACACGAAAACGTAGAGTATTTTCCGGCCTTTGAAATTATGATGGATGAACTGAGGGATTATCGCTTTTACAAAAAAGATATGTTGCACCCCAATTCCCTTGCAGTAGATTATATTTGGCAGAAGTTTCAGGATACGTATTTTAGTGTTAAGCAAAAGGAATTTGTATTAAAATGGAATAAAGTGCAGAAAGCCATAGCGCATAAACCCTTTAATGTTGGCAGCGAGCAGCATCAACTTTTTATCCATAAAACTATAAGTATTCTTAACAAGTTTAAAAATGATATTGATATTAATCCTGAACTAAAACGCTTGAAATCTCAGTTATTATGAGCCATTCGAAAGCTCCGAATAAATTATTCCACTCTACAAGTCCGTATTTAAAGCAACATGCCTTCAATCCTGTTCAGTGGTATCCGTGGGGTAAAGAGGCTTTGCAGCGGGCGAAAGATGAAGACAAACCCATCATTATTTCCATAGGATATTCTGCTTGTCACTGGTGTCATGTGATGGAAAGAGAGTCTTTTGAAAATAAAGAAATAGCCGAGGCGATGAATGCCGGATTTGTTTGTGTGAAAGTGGACCGTGAGGAACGGCCTGATGTGGATCAGATTTATATGGAAGCCATGCAGACTATGGGGCTAAGTGGTGGTTGGCCATTGAATGTATTTGCCTTGCCTGACCAAAGACCTTTTTATGGAGGCACTTATTTTCAGCCCAGACAGTGGTTGCAAATACTTAAAAATATAGTTGCGGCATTTCATGATAAAAGAAATGAATTGGAAGATTCCGCCAAAGTGTTTGGCGAAGCATTGGCGGTGACGGATACAGAGAAATATGGATTTGAGAATCATGGATTTATCGCTGATATTGAAGAACTGAATCAAATGGTTTTATCGATGATGAACCATTTTGATAAAAAGTATGGAGGTTTAAAAGGAGCGCCAAAACTTCCAAATCCATCGATTTGGAAGTTTTTACTAACCGCCAATTCAATTATCAAGGACAAAAAAGTCCATGATCAAATTATGCTGACGCTCAGAAAAATTGCTCATGGTGGAATTTTCGATCAGGTGGGCGGTGGTTTTGCAAGATATTCCGTAGATGAAAAATGGTTTGCACCTCATTTTGAAAAAATGCTTTACGACAATGGCCAGCTGATAAGTTTGTTTTCTATGGCCTACCAAGTCCAAAAAGATGAGCTGTTTAGAGAGGTGGTGTATGAATCAATCGAATTTGTCCACAGAGAATTAACAAGTGCAAATCACGGATTTTATTCGGCATTAGATGCAGATAGTGAAGGAGAGGAGGGAAAGTTCTACGTGTGGACGGAGGAAGAATTGGAGCGTATTCTGGGAAATGATGCAGAGTTATTAAAGAGATATTTCCAGACCAGGAATAAAGGGAATTGGGAAAGAGGATTAAATATATTGCATACAAAACAAACAATCAGGGAATTCTCCTCTGATTGCGGTATTGAGGAAGCCGGGTTTATGGAAAAAGTAAAACTTGCAAAATCTAAGCTTTTGGCTGAACGGGAGAAAAGAGTAAAGCCAGGGCTGGATGATAAAATACTAACCAGTTGGAATGCCTTGATGCTAAAAGGATTGATTGATGCGTTTCATGCTTTTGGAGAATACTCCTTCCTGGAGTCTGCTCAAAAAAATGCGTCATTTATCCATGAGCAATTGATTAAAGATGGAACCCTGGTAAGAAGTTTTTCAAATGAAAATATTGGCTTAGTTGGTTTTTTGGATGACTATGCATTTACAATAGATGCCTTTTTGTCTCTATACCAGACTACATTTGAAAGACAATGGCTTGATCTTGCCACTGACCTTGTAGATTATACGGTTGCGCATTTTTACGATACGACAGAAGAATTGTTTTTTTATACGGATGATAGATCGGAACAATTGATTGCAAGAAAAAAGGAACTATTCGATAATGTCATTCCGTCTTCGAACTCTGTGATGGCACAAAATTTATATCTTCTGGGGAATCTAATGGAAAAGAAATCTTATTTAGAAATGGCAGAAAACATGATTGCAAAGATTGCCCCAATGATTAAAGGTGATCCTCAATACCTCACCAACTGGGCGACATTATATACTTTTCGTGTACAGTCTACCGCAGAGATTTCAGTCGTGGGGGAAGATTTTCTGACATTTTCGCAGGAGCTGCAAAAGAATTTTTATCGCAACAAGGTTATATCAGCAGGTTTCAAATCAAATGATCTCCCTTTACTCAAAAACAAAACTGCAATTAATGGTAAAACAACCATATATGTTTGTTTTAATAAAAGCTGTAAATTGCCCGTACAATCAGTAAATGAAGCATTGCAACAGTTAGAAGCAGTAACTTGATTTTTTAAAAAGTAATATTTAACTGACAAGAGATACCTGCCGGCCATCAACAAATAAGATTTTGAGAGCATTAGAATTAAATACATCCAGTGGTCATCAGGAGCGAATCACATTGTTTGTGGATGTGTTGCTGCCAGTCCCAATAACCAAATTATTTACGTATCGCGTTCCGTTTGAACTAAATGATTTCATTGGCACTGGGTATCGGGTAATTGTTCAATTTGGGAAAAAGAAAATCATTACCGGGGTCGTTGTCAACATCCATGGAAATCCACCCGAGGTATATCAGGCAAAATATATTATAGATTTGCTAGATGATCAACCAATAATGAATGAAAAGCAACTCAATCTTTATAAATGGATTGCCGGCTATTATATGTCATCTATGGGTGAAGTGCTGAATGTAGGAATGCCTTCCGGACTAAAATTAAGTAGTGAATCCAAAATCCAGCTACATCCTGAATTTGATCTTGTACAGTCATTTGCTTTATTTTCCGAAAAGGAACAACTCATTCTTAATGTGCTTGAGCGTGACCAGGTAATCACGTATGGAGAAGCAGCACATATTCTCCAAATTAAATCCTATCTGAAAATAATTAAATCATTAATAGCTAAAGACGCAATTTTGATCTTTGAGGAAGTAAAGGATAAATACACACCAAAAAAGGATACTTATGTAAAGCTGACAAATCATTGGTTACGTGAAGATTACCTGCAGGAATTGATGACAGAGTTGGAAAAAAAGCCGAAGCAGTTGGATGTTTTATTAGCTTACCTTCAATTAGCTCCTGTTTTTAAAGACAAAGAATTAAATGCCAAAGGAATTGCCAAAAGAGAATTACAGGCCAAAGGAATATCCGTATCGTCGCTGAAAACGCTGGAAAAAAATAAAGTTTTTGAAAGTTTCCAGTTGGTGATCCCACGTTTTTCTTTGCCATCCGTAAATGCGGATTACACAATAAATCTGACCGTAAAACAACAACAGGTTAAAGCGGAAATACTTACAATCTTCGAACAGAAGCAGACCGTATTACTTCACGGGATTACAGGAAGTGGTAAGACAGAAATTTATATTGACCTAATCCATGATGTGCTGGAGCAGGGGGAGCAAGTGCTTTACTTGTTGCCCGAAATAGCGTTGACAACACAAATTGTTTCCCGACTCCAGCTGGTTTTCGGGAATCAAATGGGCGTGTATCATTCCAAATATTCAGATAATGAACGTGTTGAAGTTTGGAAAGGATTAATTGCAGGAAGGTTTCCTTTGATCATTGGTGTCAGATCCTCGATATTTTTACCTTTTGATAATCTCGGATTAGTGATCGTGGACGAAGAGCATGAATTTTCATACAAACAATATGATCCGGCGCCAAGATATCATGCCCGTGATGCCGCTCAAGTATTGGCAAGAATTCATTCGGCAAAAGTTTTGATGGGAACTGCAACGCCGTCAATCGAATCTTTTTACCTGGCAAGAGAGGGCAGGTATGGATACGTAACCTTAAATGAAAGATATGGAAAGGCAAAACTACCGAAAATAATTTTTGCAGATCTGGCACTGGAAAGAAAGCAAAAAACTATTAAAGGAGATTTCACATCGGTACTGGCTGATAAAATTGCCCAGTCTCTTTCCAGAAATGAGCAGGTAATTATATTTCAGAATCGTAGGGGCTATTCACCATACATTTCTTGTGATGAATGCGGCTGGATACCTAAATGCAATAATTGTGCAGTGAGCCTGACATTTCATATGTACTACAACCAATTGAGGTGTCACTATTGCGGTCATCACGAGCGCTTGCCGGTCACCTGCCCCGCTTGTGGCTCTACAAAATTGAAAACGATGGGTTTTGGTACCGAAAAGCTGGAAGAAGATCTTAAACTACTGTTTCCTGAAGCACGCATACAGCGAATGGATTTGGATACCACAAGGAGAAAATATAGTTACCAAAAGATCATTAATGATTTTGAACAGGGAGATATCGATTTGTTGGTGGGTACCCAGATGGTGAGTAAAGGATTGGATTTTGAAAATGTGACACTTGTTGGGGTATTTGATGTAGACAGAATGCTTCATTTTCCCGACTTTAGATCATTTGAGCGTACCTATCAATTATCAGTTCAGGTTAGTGGACGTTCCGGGAGAAGTGATAAACCGGGTGAAGTAATCCTTCAAACTGCCAATTTGAAACAGCCGATCCTTCATTACATATCCAGTCAAAATTTTCTTGAGTTTTATAATCATGAGATCGAGGAACGACACAAATTTAAATATCCTCCGTTTTATAGGCTGATCCGTATAACGTTAAAGCATAAAAATAAATCAGTATTAAACCCGGCTTCGCAGATGCTTGTACGTAGGATAAGAGAACATTTTCCTAAAGACCTGACTCTTGGGCCACACGAACCGATGATTTCTAAAATCAGGAATTTATTTCTCATGGAAATATTATTGAAGATCCCAAGAGAAAACGCTGATCTGAAAGGGTCAAAAAATATTTTGATTCATGCCGCAAATATAATGAAACAGGAAAAAGATTATCGGGGTGTGTTTATTGTTTTCGATGTGGACCCGTATTAAATTTTGAAGACTTTAAAGTTGGGCTGTTGTAAAGCGTACTTTCTTTTTACACCATTATAATGCACATTTATACAACTTATCCAATTCTTGACTTTGTCCAAAAAAATAGATTTAATCTAAGTAGACTTAAAAAAATAAATCTCTCAGCAATGATCAAATTATCCACTGTCAAACAAAGAAGCAAAATCATTATCTTTGGTGTAAATTTATGCTGATTGATGATTAATATTGAAAAACAAATAGAATATTGGATAGCAGGTGCCTCTAATGATTTGGATACGGCAAAGATCTTAATTGAGCGCAATCGATTATTGCATGGTTTATTTTTTTGTCATCTTGTTATCGAAAAGGGAATCAAAGCTCATGTGGTTAGACAGACTCAAGATATAGCGCCACGTTCCCACAACCTTATATTTTTATCTGAAAAAGCCAAATTGGAATTGATTGAGGAAGACGAGATTTTTATTGGAATATTAATGAAATATCAACTACAAGGTAGATATCCTGACTATAATCCAATTATTCCCCTTAAATCTAAAGTGAATGACTATTTAAACAAAACTGAAAAACTATTGACATGGCTAAAACAGAAGTTATAGAATTATTGAAAAAATACATAATTCTATTAAATACAGAGGGTATTTCAGTAAATAAGGCCTTTTTATTTGGAAGCTATTTAAATGATACAGCTTCTGATTCTAGCGATATAGATGTTTTGATTGTATCGGATAAATACGATGAAACGGATGACGTAACTGTTGGCAAAATCTGGAAGTTGACAAGAAAAATTAATACGAAGATAGAGCCATTTTTTATAGGAATAAATAAATTCAGAGATGATAGTTCATCTCCTTTAGTAAGTATGGTTAAGACAAAAGGAATTGAGATTGTTTGATTAATATCTACTGAGAATAGTATGAAAACCTAGCTGGAACAAAGATAATAAACGATTTGACTGCGTTATATTTTTAGGGAATAGCTATGGCTATTACAAATCAACCCTGCAAGCTGGCTCGTTCGCTAAAAATGTTTACTAAACATTTTTTTAACGCTCCGCCCTCTTGCAACTCATTCATTTTCTTTATTTTTTAAAAGAAATGAATTATGAGAGGTCCCCTATGGTAAAACGTGTACAATTTCTTAGCATAATTGCAATACAACGTTATCCAAATTGTCTAGGCGCTTCACCTTGTCAATAGAAAATAGAGGTGATTGAAGTAGTTTATTTTAAAATTGCACACGTTACAAATGTATTGGGGAAATTAGCGCCATTTAAATAAAAACGCACAAATAGATACCCAATATTGTACATTTAGAAATACCTCTTTTACTTTTCTATTAAAATGCTTGATTGTATTTTTGGAGTCTGGATATGAGAAATAGCATAAGATTAATACCACTCTTTTTTATAATAATATTAGCAGCATGCGATGAGGAGGAGGAATGTGTAGGTTGTAATTTGAATCCTAAAATAAAAATTAAATTCGAGGCTATTACCTCCAAGCCGTACATTGATAGCCTGTTCATGGCTGTGACGACAAGAATAGAAGAAGGGGAGGAGCGGCTGCAGGATAGTTTATCAGTGGATGAAAAGACAATCGTTGAGAACTCGCTGGTAGAGTTTCGTTTGGATAGCGCTACTTTGAATGAGGATTATATGCTTTTTAGGTCAAACAAAACCAGAATAGATGTCTTGGAAGCTAAAGGAGCAATATTGAATACCCTTTTCCAGGATACCGTCATTCGTGATTTCGCCGTACCCGTAGATATGCAACATGATACCTCAACTTTTTATTTCACTTATCATGGTTTCACGGATACATTGCAGATATTTTATCAAAGAGATGTCATCCAGACATTCGATGGCGTACGGATGAAGATTAATAGGATTGGAGTAAATCAAGAAATCAGTACCTTTGACAGTA
>Ga0114950_10004751_pt1 | contig 10569 bp, 9 predicted proteins | sample N075metaG_FD_83503 | JGI IMG/M metagenome (GOLD analysis project Ga0114950, IMG submission 83503) | Deep subsurface microbial communities from Kermadec Trench to uncover new lineages of life (NeLLi) - N075 metaG | ecosystem: Environmental > Aquatic > Marine > Ocean trench > Sediment | place... | reverse complement strand
ATCCGGATGTTGACATGCCGGATTTGGCATCACAGGTGGTAAGGCAGCACGCGTGACACTAGACCTGGTATATCTCGATTACAACGCGACAGCACCGGTCAGCCGTGAGGTTGTCGAGGCGGTAAGTGCGGCGCTTGCCCATCTGGGCAATGCTTCTGCGGTCCATCGCCACGGTCGGTTGGCGCGTCGCCAGGTCGAAGACGCGCGTGATCAAATAGCGGCCTCTGTTGGAGCGGTCGCCGACGACGTTATTTTCACCAGCGGTGGCACTGAAGCCAACAATTTGGCACTTAACGGCGTGTTGGCAGGTGTCGGTATCACGCGCTTTATCCTGTCGGCCATCGAGCATGCCTCGGTTTTTGAGTGTGCCAAGACATTGGGCGCCGACATAACGATTTTGCCGTGTACGCCGGACGGCGTCGCGGACGTCGCAAGCTTACCTGATTTACTGAAAAATAAAGCGCCCGACGGCGGCGGTACATTGGTGTCCATTATGCTCGTCAATAATGAGACGGGTGTGATTCAGCCCGTTCGAGAAGTGACGGAACTGGCCCATGAGCACGGCGCGCTGGTGCTTTGCGACGCGGTTCAAGCGGGTGCGAAAATCCCGGTGGATTTTTGTCAACTCGATGTCGATTTGATGTCCCTATCGGCCCACAAAATTGGCGGGCCGGAGGGCGTTGGCGCTTTGGTTGTTAAAGACAATCTGCCCTTGGCGCCGTGGCATCGTGGCGGCGGGCAAGAGAAAGGCCGCCGCGCCGGCACTGAGAACGTGCCTGGGATTGTCGGGTTTGGCCGTGCGGCCAGAGAGCTTGATCAACACCTGAACGACATGACGCGCGTGCGAGATCTACGGGATCAACTGGAACGATCGGTTTTGGCTATTGCGCCCGGCACCAAAATTTTTGGCGCTAATGCGGAACGTTTGCCGAATACGAGCTATTTTGCGGCGCCGGGCATGAATTCTGAAACGCAGATTATAGCTCTGGATCTCGCCGGCATATCGGTCAGTGCCGGATCGGCTTGTTCATCGGGCACGGTGCGCCCCAGCCATGTTCTAAAGGCGATGGGGCAAAGCGATGGGGACGCGGCAGGGGCCATTCGCGTAAGCCTTGGTTGGAACAGCACGAATAGTGATGTGGACAGATTTGTATCGGAATGGGGCAGGCTCTATGCCCGGCAAAGTTCAAAAACAGAAGCAAATTCCGCTTAGCAAATGGATAGCGGCGTTGTTGGAGAGTTAAATGGCGGCAAGCCAAGACACAATTGACGAAGTACGCTCGTTTGATCTCGAGAATTACAAGTACGGCTTTGTAACGGATATCGAATCGGAAAAGGCCCCCAAGGGTCTCAACGAAGATATTGTCCGATTTATTTCGGACAAGAAAAACGAGCCGCAATGGATGCTTGATTGGCGACTTAAAGCCTTTGAGCGGTGGCACGAGATGGTCGAACCCAAATGGGCAAAGGTTCATTATCCGGCGATCGACTTTCAAGATGCGTATTACTATGCCGCTCCGAAAACCGATGAGGATCGGCCCGACAGCTTGGACGAGGTCGATCCGGAACTTCTCAAGACCTACGAAAAGTTGGGTATTCCACTTAAAGAGCAGGAATTGCTCGCCGGCGTTAAAAATATAGCGGTTGATGTCGTCTTCGATTCCGTCTCGGTAATAACAACTTTTAAGGAAACATTGGCCGAATCGGGTGTCATCTTTTGCCCGATGTCCGAAGCGGTGCAAAAGTATCCCGAGCTAGTGCAGAAATATTTGGGATCGGTGGTTCCGGTCACGGACAATTTTTATGCCACATTAAATTCAGCGGTCTTTAGCGATGGTTCCTTCGTCTATTTGCCCGAAGGCGTGCGATGTCCAATGGAATTGAGCACTTATTTCCGTATCAATGAAGCGGAAACGGGGCAGTTTGAGCGCACCTTGATTATTGCCGATAAGGGATCCTACGTCAGTTATTTAGAGGGCTGCACGGCACCCATGCGTGACGAGAACCAATTGCATGCGGCGGTGGTGGAGCTGATTGTGATGGATGATGCCGAGATAAAATATTCCACCGTGCAAAATTGGTATCCGGGTGATGTGAATGGCAAGGGCGGTATTTATAATTTTGTGACGAAACGCGGCGATTGCCGGGGACGAAATTCAAAGATTTCTTGGACGCAAGTAGAAACCGGTTCGGCTATCACATGGAAATATCCAAGCTGCATTCTGCGCGGAGAGAACTCGGTAGGGGAGTTCTATTCCATCGCCATTACAAATAATTACCAGCAGGCCGACACCGGCACAAAGATGATTCATTTGGGCAAGAATACGCGCAGCCGGATCGTCTCCAAAGGGATTTCGGCCGGCCACGCCCAAAACACCTATCGCGGCCTTGTCACCATGCATCCGAAAGCAGAGAACGCGCGCAATCACACCCAATGCGACTCGTTATTGATTGGCGATAAATGCGGTGCACATACGGTTCCCTATATTGAAAGCCGCAATCCGAGCGCGATCATCGAACACGAGGCGACCACGTCTAAGCTAAGTGAAGAACAATTGTTCTATTGCCGGCAACGCGGTTTGAGCCAGGAAGAGGCGATTGCTTTGCTGGTCAATGGTTTTTGCCGCGATGTTTTGCAGAAGCTGCCAATGGAATTTGCCGTGGAGGCGCAAAAACTCGTCAGCATTAGTTTGGAAGGAAGTGTGGGTTGATGTTGGAGATCAAGGACCTCCATGTCGAAGTTGACGGCAAAGAAATTCTTAAAGGCTTGAGCCTTTCCGTAAAGCCGGGTGAAGTGCATGCGATTATGGGCCCGAACGGCTCCGGCAAGAGCACGCTTTCCTATGTTTTGGCGGGCCGGGAGGGATATGACATTACCAGCGGTTCGGTAATTTTCGAAGGTCACGATATGACGCAACTTAAGCCCGAAGAACGCGCGGCTAAAGGCGTTTTTCTGGCGTTTCAATATCCCTTGGAAATTCCCGGTGTTACCACCATGACTTTTCTGCGCACGGCTCTAAATGCTCAGCAAAAGGCGCGCGGTGAAAGCGAACTGGACGCGCCGAGTTTCCTAAGGCTCATTCGGGAAAAGGCCAGGCTGTTAAACATTTCCGATGACATGCTGAAGCGGTCCTTGAATACGGGATTTTCCGGCGGAGAAAAGAAACGCAACGAAATTCTGCAAATGATGCTTTTTGAGCCGAAACTGGCAATATTGGATGAAACCGATTCAGGGCTCGATATTGATGCCATGAAAATTGTTGCGGAGGGCGTCAATGCTTTACGGACGCCGCAACGCGCCATGTTGGTCATTACCCATTATCAGCGTCTGCTAGACTATATCGTGCCCGATGTGGTGCATGTATTGGCTAATGGCCGCATCGCTAAATCGGGCGATAAGAATCTGGCATTGGAACTTGAGCGGACCGGTTATGACGCTTTCGTTTCCGATGCGGTACTGCCTTGACTTGAAGTGGAAGGATCGAATGTCGGTCGCTGCAAAAAATAAACCAGCAAGTTCTCTTCGACTGGCTGCGACGGCGGGTGATATCGAACAGCCCTACGTGGATCTGTTCAACCGCTTTATCGCGAGCGATCGGGCTGAATTTGGCGGCGACTGGGTGCGCGACCTCCGGCGTGGTGCGATGAATGCTTTTAAACGGGCCGGCTTCCCCCATAAGCGCGTGGAGGCGTGGAAATACACGGATTTCCGTCCGCACATGCGCGAGACATTTGATCTGCCGCAGGCCGCCGGCGAGCCACTCACGTCCCATGAGTGGCTAAGCAGCTTGCCAAACGACATCTGCAACATTGTCTTCGTCGATGGGCACTTATCGCCGGCCTTGTCCGATCTTGACGCATTGCCCTCGGGTGTCGAGGTGGTGCCCCTAACGCAGCTGACGTCGGATAGTCCTGCGTGGATTCAAGACAATTTGGCTCGTGTCGAAAGTGATGACGCGCGTCCGCTTATCGATCTAAATACCGCCCTCATGCATGACGGTGTGCTCATAAGAGTGAGCCAAGGCACACATGTATCTCGGCCGATTCAGCTGATATTCGAAAACGTCACCGGCGGCTACCAAAGCCATATTCGGAATTTGTTGATCGCTGAATCCGATACGCAACTGAGCTTGATCGAGGTTTATTTGGGCACTGCCGATCAGCCTTATTGGATGAACAGCGTTTTGCAGATCATCGGCAACGAAGGTGCGGATATTCGCCATTACAAAATTCAAAGTGAAGCCAAAAATGCATTACATGTTGCCAACGTGCTGGTGCGACTTGAAAAGAATGCGGCTTATGACGGCTTTCATTTGACCGAGGGTGCGGCATTGTCGCGCCATGATGGTCATTACACATTGGCCGGGGAGGGTGCCAATCTCACCGTCAACGGTGTCTATATGCTGACCGGGCGTCAGCATTGCGACAATACGACAATCATAGACCACACGGCCCCACAATGCACCAGTCGCGAAATCTTCCATGGTGTACTGACAGACAGATCCAGGGGTGTTTTTCAGGGTAAGATTCATGTGCATCCTCATGCCCAGAAGACCGACGGATATCAGTTAAGCAAAGCAATATTGCTATCGGACAAGGCTGAGATTGATGCCAAACCCGAACTGGAAATTTACGCTGATGATGTTAAGTGTTCCCACGGTGCCACAGCCGGACAGCTCGATGAACAGGCAATTTTCTATTTGAGATCTCGAGGGCTGTCAGTAGCGCAAGCCAAAGGTGTTCTGATTGAGGCCTTTCTTGATGATGTGATTGATACCATCAAGGATGCGGCATTTCGTGAGCCGTTTAAGCAAACCGTATCGCGCTGGCTTGACCGTCATGCGTGAGCCAAGTGTCGGAGAGTCATTGGTGAATAAGCCGGTCAAGATAATCAGTTCGGCAGCCAAAGCGTTTGACGTGGAGTCGGTACGTGCGGACTTTCCTATTTTGGCTCGCGAAGTTTACGGCAAGCCGCTTGTGTATTTAGACAATGCCGCATCGGCTCAAAAACCCAGCATCGTCATCGATACGATGCGGACGGTGATGGAGACGGAATATGCCAATGTTCACAGAGGGTTACATTATCTGAGCAATCAAGCCACGGCACAGTATGAAGCAGCACGGTGCACTGTAGCAGGGTTTATCAACGCAGCGCGGGAAGAGGAGATCATCTTTACGTCTGGTGCGACCGACAGCCTGAATCTGGTAGCCGATAGCTTCGGCGGTGACCATATCGGTGAGGGCGATGAAATCATTCTTTCTGTATTGGAGCATCATTCAAACGTGGTGCCGTGGCATTATCTGCGCGAGCGAAAAGGGGCCGTTCTTAAATGGGTCGATATCACCGACGACGGTGCGTTTAGGTTGGACGACTATGAAGCCCTGTTTACGCCGCGCACCAAGATCGTGGCATTGACCCATATGTCCAACGCGTTGGGTACCATTACGCCGGTCAAAGAGATTATTCGTATTGCCCATGATCGTGGTGTGCCGGTTTTGCTCGATGGCTGCCAATCCATTGTGCACATGCCGGTCGACGTCCAAGAATTGGACGTAGATTTCTACGCGTTCTCGGGACACAAGGTCTACGGCCCAACCGGCATCGGTATTCTTTACGGTAAGTCGATTTATCTCGAGAAGATGCGTCCCTATCGCGGCGGCGGCGAAATGATCGCTGAAGTTTCGATGGATGACGTCACCTATGCCGAGCCGCCCTATCGCTTTGAAGGGGGAACGCCGCCCATTGTACAGGCCATCGGCCTTGGCGCGGCCCTCGACTATTTTGGGGGTCTCGACAGACAAGCCATTGCCGCTCACGAACACGATCTTTTGAGCTATGCCACCGAGAGTTTGCGTGAGCTTAACTTCATTCGTCTTTATGGCACGGCGCCGGACAAGGGAAGCATCCTGTCGTTTGTCATGGATGGGGCCCATCCCCATGATATCAGTACTATTATCGATCGGTCGGGCATTGCCATACGAGCCGGCCATCATTGTGCGCAACCGGTTATGGAACGGTTCGGTCTCACCGCAACGGCGCGCGCATCGTTTGCCATGTATAATACAAGAGACGAGGTTGATCGCCTGGTAGAGGCGCTGAAGAGTGCAAGGGAGTTCTTAAACTAGCTATGGTCGAAGAACACGTAACGGAAGTTGCCGAGGAGTCTCCTTCTTCTGAGGAAAGTACAATTCCTCAAGATGAACTCGCACGGTTGACGGAGGACATCGTTACCGCCCTCAAAACGGTTTACGATCCGGAAATCCCGGTCGATATTTATGAGTTGGGGCTGATATATCGTATCGACATCTCAGATGATCGCGATGTGGAGATTGAGATGACGCTGACCGCGCCTGGATGCCCCGTGGCGGGCGAAATGCCCGGATGGGTGGAAAACGCGGCCCGATCCGTGCCCGGCCTCAGTGACGTAAAAGTAAACTTGGTTTTTGACCCCTTGTGGGATTCTTCACGAATGTCGGATGAGGCCAAATTACAGTTGAATATGTTTTGATAGGGATTACATGTTACATTCATATCATAGCTGAAATTCTTGGAAATGAGCCATGACGACCCAACAAGAAAGACCTAAGGTTATAACGCTCACCGATGTGGCGGCGGCGCGCATTAAGGAGATCATGGCCAGAGGCGATAACAATTATATTGCCGTGCGCCTGGGTGTTGATAACGGCGGGTGCGCGGGGATGGCCTACACCATGAATTATGCCGAGGAACAAAATCCGCTGGATGAAGTGGTGATCGACAAGGGCGTGCAAATACTGATAGATCCAAAGGCTATTCTTTTCCTGATTGGTACTGAAATGGATTACCAGGTGGAGCAGCTCAAGTCGGGGTTCATTTTCAAAAATCCCAACCAGACGGATGCATGTGGCTGCGGCGAATCCGTCACCATTAAGCCTGCCGTTCTGTCTTAAAGGCCCTAACGCCTCATTCCGACGACGAATTCTCGGGAGCCAAAATCAACGACGCCGCATCGCGGACGACCGCGATAAACTCACTCATAGCGGCCTCGGCGCGGTCCGGATCGCGCGCTTTGAGCGCATCATAAACCTCGCGATGAAAGCGGACAGACATTTCAAAATGCGTACGGGTAAATCTCGCCATTGCCCAAAGCAAGATAGGTCCCTTCATCAACCCGCTGCAAATATACGTAAGCCGGTGATTACCCACTGCTTCAACGATAATTGTGTGGAATGAACGATCAAGTTGGATAAAAGCCTTTGAGCGGTTGTCATCGTCGTCCGTTAAAAGTAGCACGTCCTTCTGATCGGCAAGTGCCCGCAATTCATCAAGTTCGGCATCGGAGATCTTTTGTGCAGCAATTCTTGCTGCATAATTACCGAGCACAGTAGCAAGGGAGAATATCTCGTCAACTTCGTGATGATCTATATTGGGTACATAGGCCGTACGATTAACTGACAAGTGGATCATGCCTTCGGAAGCCAAACGATGTAATGCTTCACGAACAGGCGTGCGACTAACGCCTGTCGCGTCACACAACACGCGTTCAGGCAAGGCTTCGCCCGGCTTGAATGTGCCGTCTATAATTCGAGAGCGGATTCCCCGATAAGCCTTTGTTGGTGCTTCGCCCATCTGGTATTCGGTCGAGTTTGTCTCGCGTTTCTATGCATCTCAAGTTCCCCGTCTCGGATAGCGCCTTAAGCACGCGTCAACGAGTTAAATGAATGTATCCAGCATAGAGCATCACCATGAGAAGATTCCGCGAAATGTTGGAAGGGGTTTAGCATATCAAATTGCGACGTCCACTTCGCTCGAAAATGCTCTATTGTTGCGGTTGCTTATTTCCCTATAAAGGACTCAACGGCTGTATTGTCAAAGAAGCTCGGGTTCATCGATGTGAAAAGCCGGGCCGGATTACGGAACGTAAAGTCGCAAAAATCTTGTTCGGTTAGTAGGCCGTCTTCTACCAGTGCGTAGGCATCGGCCAATACCCGAGACATGTCCGGGACATCCCAATGACCGATATCGGAGGAAAAAACCGCGTTCAGTTTGCGGCCGCCCGGTAAAAGCCGCGTATCGAATGCCGTGGCATTCAAACGGTCGTCGGCCTCACAGCCATAATAGAAATTGGGCACCAAGCGATCCAGAAGATCCTCAATATTATCGATGTTAGCTGCCGCGAAATCATCGACACCCTCCTTCTCTTCGGCACGACGGGTCAACTCGGTCACTTGAATGCGACGAGAAAGCACGTCTCCGCCATATTCATCGAACAATTTCTGCAATAGATCAGCGTCGATATGAATTGGATTGAACTGCTCGACAGCATTCTTGTTACGCTTTTCCCATCTTTCTTTAAGGTCGCAAACGAGGCTGGCGCCCCACGCAACACCGCACTCGAGAAAAGCAAAATTGAGCTTGGGAAATCGGGCGGTGACGCCGCCAAAGAACAGGGCCTTGGCAAAAGCGTGGCCCGCGTCGGCGAAGTGTCCCGTTTGATTATACATATAATTGCTGATTGACTGGCGCATGCCGATCCCTTGCCCGATAGCGTGAGCCGTAACCGGCACTTTGAGCTGCATACACTTTTCCCAGACCGGGTCGTAATCATAGAGGCTATCGAGTGCCAGCGTATCGACCCAAAACGCGTAGGGTGCCAGTTCGGGATCGCGCTCGACAACGGCCTCAATGGGCCGGCGCACAAGATTGACAAACATCGGAACTTTAAATCCCAGTTCGCCGATGGTGAACTCAAGTTCCTCGATCGCCTCTTCCGGTGTGTGGCACGGGATGATCGCGGCGGGCGTCAATCGATCCGCCACGTCCTTATACATATCGGCCATCATCAAATTGTGTGCTCGGCAAGCAGCGCGGCGGACGTCGTTATCGGGAATATCGGGCAACAGGAAGCCGATCGTTGGATAGATCACGGCGTAATCGATACCCATCTCAGGCAAGCGTTCGTGCATGAGCTTGGGCAGCATGGCTGTGGCCCTGTCCCGCGTATTTTTTGCCGGTGCGGCCCAAAACGCGGGTCGCATTTGATTGTGATGGCGCCGTTCGGCCCATGTCATGTCATACCAGCTGCGACCTGTCGGACGGCGGAAACTGGCCCATGTGCGCTCCGACATGTCCGGACCCCCGACCTGACGCAAATAGTCGAACAGGACCGGAAAAACCTCGACCATATGGCCGTCCGTGTCGATCACGGGATGATTGAGATGGGCGCGGATATCGCGGGATCGTGTGGAGCTGACAATAGTCATGAGGCAATCTCCCAAAGAAATGCTGGCAAGGCCGCCATCCCCAATCGGTCAACATTGTTGGCTCTAGAAGCATAGCATGCCAATGTTGAGAGTGCCTCTCAACTTCAATTTTAGCGCTAAATTATTGTTCAAACTCTGTGCTATAATTTAATTGTGACGGGGATCGGTGACGTCCGCGCAGAACCTGATAGGGTCTTGACGATTTCGCAACAAGGGGGCTTCCACCATGTTCATCAACTTCTGGTACGCCGCAGAAGAGAGTGCAAATGTCACTGACAAGCTCATGCGCGTAACAATGCTTGGTCAGGATTTTGTGTTGTTCAGAGACTCTGCCGGTCAGGCGCACTGTTTGAGCGACGTATGCTCCCACCGCGGTGGGTCATTGGGTCTCGGCAAACTCAAAGGTGATTGTGTGGAATGCCCTTATCACGGTTGGCAATTCAATGGCGAGGGGGTATGTACCAAGATCCCGTCGATGGAGACGGACGCTAAAATTCCAAGTCGTGCGAAAGTCGACTCTTATCCAATCATAGAGAAATACGGTCTCATTTTTTCATTTCTTGGCGATTTGCCGGAAGATGAGCGTCCGCCCATAATGGAAATCCCTGAATACGATCAAGAAGGTTGGCGTAGAACCTTTTTGTGTCCCGAATTCGACTTTGAATATAAGCGGTCGATCGAAAACGGAATCGACCTGGCACATAATGAATTCACCCACACCACCCATGTCTTCACACAAGGCGACGATAATTTCGAGCTTCATGACCTCAAAATGGTCGAAACCGATTGGGGCACGGGGATATGGCAACAAATGCCCGGGCCGGCTTTGACCGATGAAAAGATGCGCAAAGCCTCGGGTAGAGATGTGCCGGGGACTGTCGAAATCGGCACCGGCCACCACGGCTGCGCCAGCCTTTGGACCTACGTCCATCCAAGTCCCAAATTTTCGTTTCATCAATACTTCTTTGAAACGCCGATCAATGAACAGCGCGTACGCATTTTCTTCATCAATATGAGAAATGCGATGCTGGAGCCGGAGAATGACAAGATCATGGCCGAGCGCAATATGTTTGTCGTGAATCAAGACCGCGATGTGCTTCAAGAGCTGCGCCCGGTGTTAACGCCACGTACCAACAACAAAGAGGTGTTTGTGCCGGCAGATATGGCGATTGCGCGCTATCGTGAGCGTATCAAAGAGTGGCAGGCCAAAGGTTGGCGAATTGATCTGGATGAAGTGAAACGCAACGAAGGCCAGGTTGCTTATGCCATTCCGAGCCCCGCTCGTCGTGCGAGCAAGGGCTGGGCCTTGGATGCTATTCCCCTGTT
>Ga0114950_10004744_pt1 | contig 10576 bp, 9 predicted proteins | sample N075metaG_FD_83503 | JGI IMG/M metagenome (GOLD analysis project Ga0114950, IMG submission 83503) | Deep subsurface microbial communities from Kermadec Trench to uncover new lineages of life (NeLLi) - N075 metaG | ecosystem: Environmental > Aquatic > Marine > Ocean trench > Sediment | place... | reverse complement strand
GGACGCTATCCTCCGCCTTCCACACCACCCCCATCCCGCCTTCCCCGATCTTCTCGAGGAGGCGGTAGTGCGATAGCATCTGGCCGGCGTTCACCGAAGCAACCCCTACCTCACGCCCTCACAGGTCCATCCCGCAGGCCGCGCTTCTCGCCAAGGATAGTCCAGTCCCGGCGGGCTCTACGGCCCGGGCGGCCGATTTCGTGAGTTGTACGGCAATGTCCCTGAATCGTGCCCGACCCGCCATGCCTTGCGCCGACGACCTGGGAGCGACGCGGCCCGACGGCTCGAATAGAATAGGATCAGACTAGGTGGAGTCGATATGAAGTGCCCCCGGTGCTCGTGAAGCGGGAGCGTCACGTGGAGACAAGGAAAGAACCATGAAACGAATCTGCTCTCGCGCCATTGGTCGTTGGTACCTCCGAACAGCGATCGCTGTGGACAGGCTCTTCAGACCGCCGGACGCTGAATCCCGAGTTTCTTCATTCGTGACTGCAACGTCGATCGCTTGAGCCGGAGCAGTTCGGCCGCGCCATCTTTTCCGCGGACTCTCCAGTCGCACTCCTCCAGCACACTTATGATGTGTGCACGCTCGAACTCCTCGAGCCCCGCAGCACGGCGCTCTGGTGTTTGTGCGGATGCTGCCCTGCCGGCTCGGCTCGCCGGCAAGACGTTCTCGAGTTCGAGCACGCGGCCCGCCGAGAGGATCATCGCGCGCTCCAGGATATTTTGAAGCTCTCGCACATTACCCGGCCAATCATGTGAGATCAGGGCATTCATCACCCGTGTGGGGACTGTGTCGATTGTTTTCCCAAGCCTGGTTTGCAGATTCGCGATGAAGTACCAGACGAGTACGGGGATGTCATCGCGACGTTCGCGAAGCGGCGGAATCCGGATCGGGAACACGCTCAATCGGTAATACAAATCCCGCCGGAAAGCAGCCTCCGTGATCAGCATGTCGAGGTCTCGGTTGGTCGCCGCGATGACCCGCGTGTCCACGGTCTTCGTGTTCGATGATCCCAGCCGCTCGAACTCGTGTTCCTGCAACACCCGGAGCAGTTTGGCCTGGAGTTCGAGGGGCAGATCGCCGATCTCGTCGAGGAAGATCGTCCCGCCGTCTGCCAGTTCGAAACGGCCGATCTTCCGCGCTATCGCTCCGGTGAAGGCACCTTTTTCGTGCCCGAACAGTTCGCTCTCGATCAGCGCCTCGGGAAGCGCGGCACAGTTCACAGTGACCATCGGTTGGTCCTTGCGACCGCTCTGCTGGTGAATTCTGCGGGCGATGAGGCCCTTGCCGGTTCCGGTCTCGCCCAGGATGAGTACGGTCGAGTCCGTACTCGCCACCTGTTTCGCCTGACGGAGAATGGTTTGGAACGCGTGGCTCTGGCCGATAAGCTCATCATCGATCAAGGAGGTCTCGATTTCCTCCCGCAACGTTATGTTCTCGGCTTTGAGGTGATCCTTGAGCGTCCGGATCTCGTCGTAGGCTTGCGCCGCTCGAACCTCCGCCTCCCGCCGGTAAAGCGCGTTGAACAAGACGCCGCCGACTGCACTGAGACATTCGATCGTGTCTTCCGGCCATGCCTCTGGATTTTCCTTGGCCATCGCCAACTGTTGGGTGTGAGATCCAAAATTACGGTGTAACGAGAATGCTCCCGCCATGGCACCGACTTGTCGGGCGTGCTCCCGAAACTGCGGCAGATCCTCGAGGTCCTCGAGACAATTCCAGATCAGGTACCCTCTGCCGCAAAAATAAGCAAACGCTTCCGGTCCGGGTCCGACCGCCGTCAAGTAATCAGTCGCCGGTCTATCGCCCCACGCGCGCAGAGAGGGCAGAATCTTGCCGGCCTTTGACCACTGACCCAGCCCAACCTGGCTTACACAAAAATGTTCACCAAGCTTCGCAAGGCAGTCATCTATCGCCACGTCAATCTCCGCGGCTTGGGCGCCGACGAGCCGCGCAGTGACTTCCTGGATCAAGCGGTAAAAGCTTGCCAGTTTGCCAAGTTCTTCTGTCTGCTCCGTCATCTTGTCGATCCCGCTGGGAGCGTAAGCCGGGTTGGTCGAAATATCAACCCTCTGTGGTCGAAATGTGGGCCAGACTGGACGAAATATCGTCCAGACGACTAAATCCCCAGACGTACGTCACACTCGCTGTAGGGCTAAACGCTTTCCTTTGTGCTAGTTACGTGGAGGCACCCGTCTCGCCCGGGGAGTTGGCCCCAACCTTGCGTTAGAGGACTCACATGACGCTTCGGGTTGACGTCTTGTTCGAGGCCTCAATGACCGTCGTCAGCGTGGCTGGCCGGCTTGAGGGGGGGGGGATGCGCGAACTTCTGAAGACCTGCGACTCGATTGAGGGTGAGTTCCTGCTGGACCTTAGCGGCCTTCGTTCAGCCGATTCCGAGGGGATTGCGGCGATCCGAAAGTTGGCCGATCAAGGGCAGAAGTTGAGGGGTGTGTCCCCCTTTATTCGAGTCCTGCTGAACGCTGAACCACCCGCGGAGGCGGACTAGGCCCGCGTTTGACGCCGTCACGACATGAGATCTGGCTGTGATCAGAGAACTCACTGATTTAAGGACACAAGCGATGTCGATGAACAACCTTGGCCGCGCGCTGCTTGGCGCGCTTCTGTTGGTGGCAGTTCCGGCAACTTTCGCCGCCGCGCCTGAAGCAGGGCGGTGGAGCGCGGGGTTCTACGGTGGGAACTATGCTCCAGGACCGGATGACGTTCTCGACGATCAGGGCACGTTCGGAGTGCGCGTGGGGCGGATGATTACCGACCGGTTTGGTCTCGGATTATCGATTGGCACCGTCGATCCCGATTACAAGGCGTTGTCGAATCCGACCCTCAGCGGTGTGCTCGATGTCAAGAACACACTGATCGACTTGAGTGTCATGGTCGTCTTCCGCCCCAAGTCCAGATTCAACCTGTTTCTCGGAGGGGGTATCGGCGGAGCGTTCATTTCCTCCAGCGGTCAGGTCACGGGACCGCTTGGCACCGTCTTTTTTGAAGATCTGACCAAAGACTCGGTGACTGTTCATGTGGGGACCGGAGCGATCATTGGGGTGAGCAAGAAGGTCTTCCTACGTCCAATGATGAAACTTCGTTTTTTCGAGGCGCGTGACGACGACGAGGTCGACCAGGAAGTCAGCCTCGGAGTCGGTTTCAAGTTCTAGCCGACTGCACGACCACCCCCGGGGTCGGGGGAAGGAGCTGCAATGAAGAGACGTGATCGATCGATTACGACCCCGGCGATCCTACTGGCCATCGGCGGTGCTCTGAACGGCGCCGGCGCTGGTGGAGGGAGGGAGTCGAGGCGCAGGCGGACCGCCTCCTGCGCGAGATGAGCGAGTATCTGAGACGCCGATTATCCGTGGCAGAGGAGAACTAGACCATGTACAAGACTCTCTCATTCTTGCTGCTCGTGAGCTTGCCGGTCCTCGACATCGGCGCCCAGCAACCCGACCCGGTGGCAATGGCCTCAGCGTACGCACAGGACGCGCAGCAAAACGCCGTCCTGATGCGCCAATACAGCTGGAAGATGCGCGTCGAGGTGACCGTCAAGGACGAGATCAAGCCGCCCAAGATCTATCAGATGCGCTTCGACGCAGATGGCAGGCCTCAGAAGACGTTGCTCACAGCGGAGGAGAAGCAAAAGAAGAAACGTGGCCTCCGGGGCCGGGTTCAGAAGAAGAAGGTGACGGCGATGAAGGAGTGGGCGGGGGAGCTGGCCGACGTGGTCAAGACGTACACGACTGCGACGCCGGGCACGATGCTCGACTTCTACGCCAAGGCGAAGATAACGCCGGAGGCCGACGGAACCATCAAGATCGAAGGCACGGGATTCATGCAGCCCGGCGACACGGCCACCTTCTGGCTCGATCAGCAGACCAAGCGTGCACGACGGTTCACGTTCGCCACGATACTGGACGGCGACTCGATGACGGGCGAGGTGCAATACGCGAGGGTACCGGGCGGACCGAGCTACGCGGCACAAACGGTCATTGACATACCGGCAAAGAAAGTCCGGGCAAAGGTCGAGACCTTCGACTACGTGAAGCAGTGATAACGCCCGCGCATCCTGGGAGGGACTAGTTATGAACGCACGACTGATAACAGGACTCACGATCTTGGCGATTTGCTGCGGGTCGGCATGGGCGGCGGATTCGTCGGAGTTCTCGGGGTTCCTGGCGGACTACTCCGAGCTTACGCCGCCGCCCGGCGACAACATCGTGGATCTGACCTGGGTGGCGCCGGACCTGCGCGCCCGGCTCCAAGGCTACGATTCGATCATGGTCGACCAGCCGGAGATTTTTCTGCACCCCGAGTCGCCCTACACGGGCTTCAAGCCGGATGACATGAAGGCCATCGCCGATGGTTTTCGCGACGCGGTCTCACAGGAGCTTGGCACCATGTACGCCGTGGTCGAGGAGCCGGGAGAGAAGGTGCTCTATCTCCGCATCGCGGCGACCAATCTCTACGTGAAACGGAAGTGGAGCAAGAACCCGCTCAACTACACACCGGTTGGGTTTGTAAAGACCGCGGTCAAGAAAAAGTTGACCAAAGATCTGGACAAGAAGCTCTCACTGGTCGAACTGACCGTGGAGGCCGAGCTGCTCGACAGCACGACGGGGGAACGACTCGCTGCGGCGGTCGAACGGCTGGGCGCGCGCAAGGATAAACAGGCAGGACAGAAGAAGGATCCGACCTCATGGGCGGAGCTTGATTGGGCGATGCGCGAGTGTGGTCGCAGGATGCGCTGTCGGTTGGACAACGCACGGCGGCCGGAAGCGGAGCGCGTCGATTGCCTGTGAGCGGGCGCTTCATCTCACCTTACAGGAGAGGTAGTCAGTGGCGGACGCACAAGCACGTGCATGCTGAAAAAGGGGACAGATGATGAGATCAAGGGAAAACCGTTTCGCCGTTCTACCTGCGCTTGCAGCGATCCTCGCGCTGACGATGACTCTCGCTGCAACGCAGGCGTTCGCAGAGGACAAGAGGCCCAATATTCTCCTGATCGTTGCCGATGATCTGGGTTACTCGGACCTGGGAAGTTACGGAGGCGAGATCAACACGCCTGTGTTGGACCAGCTGGCGCAGCAGGGTGTGCGCTACACCGACTTCTACGTGTCTCCAACGTGTTCGGTTACCCGGTCCATGCTGCTTACCGGCACGGACAATCATATTGCCGGCCTTGGAAACATGGGCGAGATGACCGCTCCAAACCAGATGGGACAACCCGGTTACGAGGGTGTACTCAACCAGCGCGTCGTCACGGTCGCCTCGCTGCTGCGTGACCACGGCTATCACACCTACATGGCCGGGAAATGGCATCTGGGCCTCGAACAGGACCAAATCCCCCACGCCCGCGGTTTCGAGCGTGATTTCTCATTACTCGTCGGCGGCGGGAGCCACTTCGATGACGCGTGGAACGTCGAGTGGCAGATACCGAAGGCCCCGTATACGGAAGACGGGCGCCCCGTCGAGAAACTACCGAAGGATTTCTATTCCACGAAGGCCTACACCGACAAGACCATCCAGTTCATCGAAGAGGGCCGCCAGGATGGCAAGCCGTTCTTTGCCTACCTGGCGTTTACCGCGCCGCACGGCCCCCTGCATCTACCGAATGACTGGTTGCGCCGCTACAAGAACCGCTACGACGAGGGCTGGGATGGGATCCGCCACCAACGCCTCGCGCGCATGGAGGAGCTCGGCATCATAGACGAAGGTGTCAATACCGCTGATCGCCTGTGGTTCCTGCCGAGGTCCACGTCACTGGCGCCCGCGGCGCGGGTGATGCTGGGTCGCACGATGGAACTCTACGCCGGGATGGTCGAATACATGGACGACCAGATCGGGCGGGTATTCGATTATCTCAGGGAGATCGGCGAATACGACAACACGGTCGTTATCTTCATCTCAGACAACGGCGCCGAAGGAAACGACTTGAGAGGAATGCTGTCCGGGCGAGTGGGCTCGTTGGGATTTCTCCATGCCATGAATAACTTTGCCGAGAATGGGCACAATTCCATTGGCCGCAAAGGCACGTTTGCCGAGTATGGGCCGGCGTGGGCGCAAGTATCCATGGCTCCTTTCCGGCTCTACAAAGGGTTGCTCGCAGAAGGCGGCACTCGCTCTCCGCTGATCATCAGCGGCCCCGGCGTGAAGGGTGTCGGTGAACTGAACAAAGACGCCGTGCTCCATGTCATGGACATAGTTCCGACCTTGCTGGAGCTCGCCGGCGTCCAGCATCCCTCTACCTACAAGGGTCGGGAAGTGGTACCCATGCAGGGCAAATCCTGGGTGGGGATGCTTGAAGGCAGGACGCAATCGCCGCGGGGCCCGGGCGACTGGTTGGGCTGGGAATTGTTCGGTAACCGGGCCATTCGCCAGGGGGACTGGAAGATCAGTTGGCACCATGAACCTTTCGGTACCTGGGACTGGCAGCTATTCAACCTTGCCAAGGATCCGGGCGAGCAGTACGACTTGTCCACCAAGTTGCCTGGAAAGAGGCAGGAGCTCATCGCCCTCTGGGATGAGTACGTGAAGACAAACGGAGTGATCCTCGGAGAACGGTCGCCGTTTGAGCAGGCCAGTAAAGGACTCCCCAATCCGGTGCCGGAGTTCGACGACTATCCGCCTATCCGCGGTCTGGAAGCGATTCCCTATGAGAAGCTCAAGGAACTTCTCGGTGGCAAGACAAAGGAAGGTCGGTGATGAAGAGACCCCACGGATACAGTCTCTTTTGGGTCCTTTTTTCGATCGTTATCCTTCTATCGTCGAGTGCACCGGTACTTGCCACGGACGATGGTGCACGCGCCTACTGGAAGGGGCGGGAAGGCACCCAGGTGTTCGCCTTCTCGTACCTGCGTTGGGATATCAACGCCGCCGGCAGCCTGCAATTCGACCCGGCCCACTACATTTATCCGAGTTCCGACATCGAGGCCAGCCTCTTTCTGGCCATGTGGGGCCGCCACTTTACGTTTTTCAATCGTCCTTCGACGTTCTCCTTGGCCCTCGCCGGGGGCAATGTCGATGTCGACGTCGACACCAATGTCGCTCCACCGGAGTTCCTGCCGCCGGGCGTTGTACCGGGTAGCTCCTTCAGCCAGTCGGCGTCCGGATACGCGGACCCCAACGTGTCGTTCTTGGTCAATCTTCATGGCACCCCGAGACTCAAGAGCAATGTCGATCTGTTGAACTACGAACCCACATGGACCCTCGACGCTCAGGTGTTGCTGTCGGTTCCGATCGGTGAGTACGACAGCGCTAAGGTGGTGAACTTGGGTCTGAACCGCTGGTGGGGTCGGATCGCCTTTCCCATGAAATACCACTTCGGCGTTTTTAGCCGTGGCTATATGTCGAGTTTCGAGTTGATCCCGTCGGTCTGGCTTTTCGCCGAGAACGACGGTTTCGTGGGACAGACACTGAAGAACGATCCTCTGTGGCAGCTCGAGGCGCATCTGACCCATGACTTCACCACCAGCTTTTTCGGCTCCCTGGATGTGCTGTACCGTACTGGCTTCCAGTCAGAAATCAATGGCATGGAAGTGGGAGACGACGTCGAAATCGGGAATGTCGGTTTTACTTTCAGTTACCAGGTAACGGACAACGTCAGTCTGCGCACGAGTTACCTCTCCAATGTGTTCGGCGACGACAATCTGGACAACAGCATCCTCAAGATAATGTTTGCCTACGGATGGAATCCAGCAAACGAGAACGCGAAGAAACTCATGGAGGGGAACTAGATGCCTTTCAGAAAGCCTTGGGTCAACTGGTGCCTGCTGCTGCCATTCGTGGCGTTGATGGTTCCAGGTCCGTCTATTGCCCAGAAGGTATCTCAAGAAGAGATAGACCGTTACGCAGAAATTAAGAAGGCGGCAAAGGAGGAGAAAATAGATGCGGCCGTTCAGGAAGATCAGACCGGAACCGACCCGCGCTCATTCTCCAATAAGTGGATGCCGTAGTGTACCGAAACTGAATCGTCGGATACTTGCCTAGATATCAGCACTTTGAGGCCGCTCCGTCGCACGGTTGTCGATTGTCAGCCGGGGTAGAATGGCACCCATGGAGTCGAAATCGTGGTGGTCTCCGGGGCAGTTGTTGATGCTGATGATACGGCTGCTACACTCATCTGTTCGAGACCGCTATCCGTTTCACGAGGTGTACAACGATGAGGTCATGGAATGTACGGGCCGCGGCGCTGGGTTATGTGTGCCTTGCCTGCATGGCCTCTCCCGCCGTCGCGGCGACCGAACCCGACGACAAGCCAACTGCGGTGGAAGAGCGTCTGGCGGCCGAACGGGCCGCCCGCGATCTGCAGTTCGTGATCACGCCCCATCGCCCCAACTACGTCATGGCGTACACCCATAACAGAAAGGGAAACGAACGCTCCCTGATCGGGGTAGTCAGCGCGGAGGATGTCAACGACGTCAAGGACGAGGAGGTCAAGTTCCAGATCAGCTTCAAGCTGGCTCTGTGGCAGCAAGTCTTCAACACGAAGACGGACTTGTTCTTCGCTTTCACAAGCACCGCCTGGTGGCAGCTCTACTCCGACGACATCTCGTCGCCCTTCCGGGAGACAAACTACGAGCCGGAGTTGTTCTTGCGGCACTACGGCGGTCCAAAGATCTTCGGAGTCAGACCGACGTTCTGGGACGTCGGTCTCAATCACCAATCTAACGGCCGTGCGGACCCGATTTCCCGTAGCTGGAATCGTGTTACAGGCGGCACGGTCTTCGACTTCGGTGATTTCGCCCTCGGCTTGCGTGGCTGGTTGCGCTTGCCCGAGGACGACGATGACGACAACAATCCCAACATGTATCGCTATTACGGCTACGGCGAAGCGCGGCTGGGCTGGGCGCCCAACAAACACACGGTGACGGCCATGGTGCGACCGGGCACGGAGAAGTTTTCCTACGAGTTGACTTGGAGCTACCCGTTGCCCACAGCCCTGCGGCTCTATGTCCAGTACTTCAATGGCTATGGGGAAAGCCTCTTGGACTACAATCTGCGTACCGAGCGTATCGGCTTCGGTGTTGCCATAAACGACTTCCTGCAGCGTCAGCCCCAACGCCCACCGAACAAGCCCTAACCGAGGTTGATGTCGATGGTGGATGTTGCGTACCGGCCGGGCTGACCTGTACAAGGACGCGTCTTTCGACCTTCTTCCGAAAGGAGTTCCGGACAATGACTAGATTCCGTCTCGCGCTTTTGGTGCTCATCTCGATCGGATCTGCGGCTGCGGAGACACGCGCCGAGCCACCTCGTCTCATCCTCCAGATCACCGTGGACCAGCTTCGGGGCGATCTAATTCGTCGTCACTTGGACCAGTTCGGCGAAGGCGGATTCCGATACCTGCTCGACCACGGCACGGTCTACGAAGATGCGCACCATCGCCACGCGAACACCGAGACGATCGTCGGGCACACGACGCTGGCAACTGGTGCCGATCCCTCCACCCATGGGATGGTCGCCAACGTCTGGATGGACCGTTCCGCGGACGTGCTTACCTACGCCATAGAAGACTCGGACCACCATCTTCTCTCCAGGGATGCGGACGTCGACAAGAACACGGAAATCGACCCGACGCAGAGAAAGGCACGTTCCGATGGTCGGTCGCCATCCCGAATCCTGGTCTCGACCTTCGGAGACGAACTTTCAATGTTCACCGCCGGGAAGTCGAAAGTCTTTGGCGTCTCGGTCAAGGATCGCGGCGCGGTTGCAATGGCCGGCCATGCTGGGAAAGCGTTCTGGTTTTCGAAGAAGACGGGAGAGTTTGTCACGAGCTCCTACTACTACGATGAGTATCCCGCGTGGGTCATCGAGTGGAACCGGAAACGACCGTCGGCTCGTTGGAGCGGGACAAGCTGGAAACTCCTGCGCGAGAGGGAGACCTATCTCTTCGGTGATCGCGACGACCGTCCCTACGAAACGGACCTCGCCGGCTTCGGTCGCATCTTCCCGCATCCTTTCGGCGAGGCGGAAGGGAACCGGTACTACACCACCCTGTTGACGATCAGTCCCGCGGGAGACGAATTGACCCTGGAGTTCGCCAAGGAGTTGTTGAAGCAAGAGGGCGTTGGAAACGACTCGGTGACCGATTATCTATCGATCAGTTTCTCGTGCACCGACTACATCGGCCACCTCTTCGGCCCATCGAGCCTGGAGAGTGAAGACAATCTCCTGAGGCTCGATCGAACGCTGGCGGATCTCTTCAAGTTCATCGACGAGGAGGTTGGGCTCGACCAAACGGTCATCGTGCTCTCCGCCGATCATGGAGGAGCCGAGGCACCCGGCCATCTGAACGAGCACGGCCTTGACGCGGCTCAGTACATCGACCTCGACGCGCTCGATCGCGAGCCGGCGATCCAGGCCCTGAAGAAGCAGTTCGGAATCGGTGAGGAAATCGTTCGGAGCTACTACCATCCCTACGTCTACCTCGACCGTGAACTCATTGCTGAACACGATCTCGATCCGGCCGAAGTGGAGAGTCTGATCGCGGCGGAGATGATGAAGATGAATGGGATCGCGTTGGCGGTTCCGTCGAGTCGCCTCGAAAGCGGTGCGCTCCCT
>Ga0114950_10004743_pt1 | contig 10577 bp, 7 predicted proteins | sample N075metaG_FD_83503 | JGI IMG/M metagenome (GOLD analysis project Ga0114950, IMG submission 83503) | Deep subsurface microbial communities from Kermadec Trench to uncover new lineages of life (NeLLi) - N075 metaG | ecosystem: Environmental > Aquatic > Marine > Ocean trench > Sediment | place... | reverse complement strand
GTGGTCTTGGGAAACGCAATCACGTCGCGCAAGTTGTGGGCACCGGCCAGGAGCATCACGATGCGGTCGAATCCCAAGGCAAACCCGCCATGGGGAGGCACACCTCCCCGGAGAGCGCGCAGCAGGAATCCAAACCGCTCCTCTGCTTCTTCTCGCGACAAGCCCCACGCTTCCAACACCCTTAACTGAAGCTCCGGATCGCTGATCCTAATCGAACCGCTCCCCAACTCGGTCCCATTGTACACCGCATCGTAGTGCAGGGCGCGCACGCCGTCCAGGTCACCTCGTTCGAAACGAGAAACGTCGTCCCCGTGCGGTGCGGTAAAGGGATGATGTGCCGGCTCCAGCGTGCCCTCTTCGTCGCGCTCGAACAACGGAAATTCTTCGATCCACGTAAACGCGTGTGCCTCTCGAGGTGCCACTTCCAACCGGCTGATCAGGCTGCGGCGAACTCGGTCAAGCGCCGGCGACGTCACCGAATCGGGGCCCGCCATTGCCAATAGCAAATCTCCACTCTGGAGGCCGGAGGTTTCCACCGTCATGCCGTCGAGGCGTGCCAGCGGACCGCTGAGCTCGTCACCTCTGCGCTTGAGTATGGCCAGCCCACCTGCACCGGCTTGCTTGGCATCTTCGGTGAGCGCGTCGATCGCTTTGCGAGAGAGTTTCGCCCCTTCGTCAACCCGTATGCCTCGTACTCTTCCGCCTTCGCTCAACGCAGCGTCAAACGCTTGAAACCCACGACCGCGGACGAAGTCGCTCAGGTCTTCGATGGTGTACCCAAACCGTAAGTCCGGCTTGTCGGTGCCGTATCGTTCCATGGCAGCGGCAAACGACATCCGGGGAAAGGGGGCAGGCACGGTTTCGCCCGCCTCGTCCCAAAGCGCCACCAACACCGCCTCCACCACTGTGTAGATATCGTCCGACGTCACGAAGGACGCCTCCAGATCGATCTGGGTGAACTCCGGCTGCCGGTCGGCCCGCAGGTCCTCGTCCCGGAAACAACGGGCGAGTTGGAAATAGCGATCGAACCCCGCAGCCATCAAGACCTGCTTGTATATCTGCGGCGATTGGGGCAACGCGTAGAACTGTCCGGGATGCACGCGGGACGGGACGAGGTAATCGCGGGCACCTTCCGGTGTGGGCCGGGTGAGAATCGGGGTTTCTATCTCGTAAAAACTGAGATCCGACAAGGTCCGTCTGGCCCGCTGCAGGAGACGGTGCCGCAGGGCGATGTTTCTGTGGAGTTCGGGCCTCCGCAAATCGAGGTAGCGGTACTCCAGCCTTCGCTCCTCCGAGGGCAGTTCCTCGCCCTTGGTGCGCCAGACAGGAATGGGAGGCGTTTCCGCAGGTCCCACGACGCGAAAGCTAGTACCGCGCACCTCGACGTCCCCCGTAGGCATATCCGGGTTCCTGGCGCTCACCGGCCGGGCCACAACCGTGCCTTCCACCAGCACGACGGTTTCTGCGCCCACTCCCTGGGCCCGGGCGATGACGTCGGCCTCACACCAATCAGGATTGAACACTATCTGAGCGATGCCCGCTCGATCGCGCAGGTCGAAGAACACGATGCCACCGAGATCGCGGCGGCGGTGCACCCAGCCACCCAATTGGACTTGCTCGTTTACGTGATCCGAGCGGAGCGCACCGCACAGGTGCGTCCGCATTGCCGTTCGCGTCATGATGATCTCAGGGCAATCGCTTGGCGGGTTGAGACAAGGATGGAGACAACTCGGCGAGATCCTGTCCGCAACAGCCACCCGCGAGCCGGACGCCGCCGCGGGGAAGGCGAAATCCGGTTGGCAGCCTCGCAGTGCGTACTCGCTGCGCCTGCGAATCGGGACCGGACGATGTGAAGCCGAGCCGGTGACGTTCGGGGCTCAGCGAACTGGGTGAATCCACGCCGAATCAACCTTCCAAGTATTAGAGTCACTCGAACATAATGGCGGCCAGAAACACCAGCAAGCGGCACCTTGACTGGCGCATCCCGGCCATCGAACCTTCGAGCCATGATATCCGTCCTGGCTCTCGGCTCCATCTCTCTCATCTCTAGGTCCTGGGGCCGCTCAGGCTCCACAATCGGCGGGCAAAATGGAAAACGGCGGCTCCCACCCCCTGTCCCCCCTGCCATGCAGATGGGTCCTTCAGTGATGTTTGGGACCCCTCCCACCGAGCGGCGCCGTTCAGGCTCGGACGGCGAAATCGCGCGATGAACCTCTTGAACCTGACCCCGAACGACGCCGAACGAAGCATCGCTGTTTGGGTGGCGGAACGAGGCGAACCGCCATACCGACTGCGCCAGATCTTCCCGCGCTTGTGGACCCATCCGGCGGCCGACTGGGCGGGAGTCACGGAACTCCCTCGCGCCTTGGTCGACGACCTCACCACCTCTGCCCCAATTTGCCGCCTCCAGTTGCAAACCCGACAGACCTCGACCGATGGAACCGTCAAATTCCTCTGGCGTCTTCACGACGGGCTCGCCGTGGAGTCGGTGTGGATTCCCGAGGGCCGACGGCGCACGCTTTGCATCTCGTCGCAGGCCGGCTGTGCGTTTGGGTGCGTGTTTTGTGCTACAGGCCGCATGGGGTTCCAGCGGCATCTCGATCCGTGGGAGATCACGGGTCAGGTTCGCGAGTTGCTCATGGATCCTGAGTTCGGCAAGCCGACCAACGTGGTGTTCATGGGCATGGGAGAGCCGCTCCACAACTGGGACGCGGTCGATAAGGCCTTGACCATCTTGAACGATCCCCACGGTTTTGGCATTGGCGCTCGGCACATTACCGTGAGCACTGTCGGGATCATTCCCAAACTTGCCAGGTTGGCCGCCCGTCCCGAGCAATTCCGCCTTGCCATCTCGTTGCACGCCGCCGTTTCGGAGCGCCGCGCCGCGATCATGCCGGTCGAGAAGAAATACCCGATCGGCAAGTTGACGGAGGCGCTGCGGGCTTTTGCCCGGCGCATCACGTTCGAGTACGTACTGATAAAAGGGGCCAATGACTCTGTCCGCGATGCCGACGAGCTGGCGAAGATCGCCAAACCGCTGGGGGCTCTGGTAAACATCCTGCCACTCCACCCGGGGGGAGCGGCAGGGCTCATGCCCGTGGCGGCCGGCCCGACCCGGAAATTCGCCCGGCGTCTGAAGGCGTTGGGTGTGAACGTGACGGTGCGCCGCAGCCGCGGCCTGGATATCAGCGCCGCCTGCGGTCAATTGCGAACCGATACGGACCTCGCCGCGTCGCGACCCAGCACAACCGTTACGTCCAGCAGCAGCTGAGCCGACGGCTCGTCGGTGATGGTGCCCACACCCAGGGCGTTCCGTACAATCCCCGCTGCTGCCGTGTCTCCCCGTCGAGCGATCACCAACGTAGAATCCGCGTCCGGGCTTGCTGTGGATCCGAAATAGACGACGTCGATCCCCCGGCGTCGGAGTTGACGGGTAACTTGGCGCGCCAATCCGTTCACCGTCGTTCCGTTCAGGACCTCGACGGTGATGCGGTTCCCTTCACCCGGAATGCGCGACGTGGAGATGTCCGGCGGGACACGCAGCATCCACCAGGCACCGAGTACCACGAGCACGAGTACGCCCGCGACGAGTGCTAGGAGGAACCGACGAGATGATTCCAAAACTCGACTTCTTCGGGAATGACTCGACATTGGTTCGCTTGCGACTTGGTCATACGTTTGCGTGCAACGCGCTCAAGAACGCCCCGGGGTTTTCGGGGTACCCGTGCGGCAAGCGCAGCCCGCTTCTTACGCTTGAACGACCTGCCAGGCTCCAGGTAATCGGCCAGATAGAGCATCCGACCTACATCATCCCATCGTGCGTACCCCACCGAGTGGTATCGAACCGCATCCAAGACTCCGGTGTCTGTTTCGCCGTGCTCCTCGGCGAGTCTTGCGGCCGCCGGACCATGGTACAAGCCGGCAACGTCCCATTTCCGGTCTGCCAGTCGGGCAAGTTCGTCTTCGGGAGCATCCCGGAGGGCGTCGTGTAGGAATGCCGCGCGGACCCATCGCGCCCGCTCGTCGGGTTCGCGACTCATCGCCATGCCCCATGCTTCCACCAGGGCGGCCACCCGACGGATGTGGTTGCGGCGCGATTCCCCCACCCGTGCCCATTCCGGCAGCCCGTGCCCGTTCACGGAAAGCAGCAGCTCCGCGAGTTCGCGCAACCAGAACGGACGATTGGGAAGTTCTGGGTGCGGCACGGTGAGGTGTGGCTCGCGGATGATCCGGTCGCCGAACCGGACCAGATCCACATCCAGGGTGCGGGGTCCCCAGCGTTCAGCCCGTATTCGACCGGCCTCTGCCTCGGCTTCGAGTCCGGCTTTCAGCAACTCGTGGGGAGGAAGCTCCGTCCTCAACAACAGCATTTGGTTGAGATATTTGCCCTGGAGAATCGGTCCCAGGGGTTTCGTTTTCTCTATCGCGCTCTTGGCAAGCACGGAAGTGTTGGGAAGGTTCGCGAGCTTGCGCCGGGCAGCTTTGAGGTGCGCACGGCGGTCTCCGAGATTCGATCCGAGCGCTACGAAGACCAACTCAGTCGATGGCATCCGGCCTGCCGCGCTCGACGACCACTTCAACAAAGTCGAGGGGCCCGTCGATGGGGACGTGCGGCTTGCGCGCAGCAATGCGCACTCGCTCTACCGGTTCCATCGCCAACGCCCCTGCCGCAATCTTCTCGCAAAGCGCTTCTAAGAGTTTGTGTGGACTCGCTCCCACTGTTTCCGCGACCATCTGGTAGAGTCGACGGTAGTCGAGCAGTGCTTTGGGTGAGTCGGTCTCACCCACGTGCCGCAGCGAAAGCCAGACGGTCAGATCGAGTTCCAGCGGTTGGGGAACGTGCTCCTCGTGCGGGAGCAGACCCACGCACGTGTGAAAGCGCATCGCTTTGAGCGAAATGCAGTCCTGAGTCATAGCGAGCAATGGTAGGCGTGGCAGGCCGGCATTGTCAAAGGGCAATATCCTGCGTTTCGGTGGCTGTAAATTTCCCCGCGATATCCGCTAGCATCGATGCCACGCCTTCGAGTTCGCGGGAGACTTGTCCCATTTCATCGAGTCGAGCCTCCACCTCCTTGGCCCTTTGGACCACGTCGGTGGCATCGGCGCGGTTACGCGATGAGATGGTGGCGATGGCGCTGATTCGCTCCCGGAGTTCCGCAAAGGCACCCCGCTGTCCTTCTGCCGTTTCTGCAATGTGCCGGGCCTTCTGGGTGGCTTCTGCAGTGGCTTGCACGATGGAATCCATGGCCCGCAACCCTTCGGTGCTCACTTCCTCCACATCGGCTACTGCAAGGTTCCCTCTTCTCATTTGCTGGACGACCTCGCCGAGCCGATCCTGGAGATCTGTTATGAACTCCGCTGCCTCCGAGGCGGCCGATGCGCTCTGTTCGGCGAGTCTTCCTACTTCCTGGGCCACGACCGCGAACCCTCTTCCGTGTTCGCCTGCCCGCGCCGCTTCGATGCCGGCGTTGAGTGCAAGCAGATTGGTGAGATCAGCCAATTCCCGTATCGAGGAGATGAACCTCACGATTTTCTGGGTCACCTTTTCCAACTCTGCCACCTTGGCCGAACTCTCTGCTACGAACCCTTTCAAGTCGACCAGCTTCTCGATGGCTTCACCGATGGTTTCTCGGCTCCGGCGGGCCACCTCGCTCGCCGTCGAGCTTACGGTAGCCGCTTCTGCCCCTTCGGCAACGACTTCGGTCGACGATCGAGCGAGTTCTTCCGTATGCTCAAACCCGGCTGCGACTTCGAGATCTTGCTGCGATAACCCCTCCCCGATGGCCGCCGACGATTGGGTCATGCCGGAAGCTGCGTCGCGCAGTGCGTCGGTGGCTTGCTTCAGAAGAACGACCTCCTCGTTGATGCGCGCTACGGTGGCCACGAGCGGCCGTCTGAGGTCGTCGATGTGAACCACGGCTGTGATACGCAGCGCGCACGCCTCAATCAGCGCCAGCTGAATACGCCGATACTCCCGACACTTGTGGTGCTCCAGCTCCAACGTACCGATGATATCGGTGCCCAGCCGCAACGGCGTCACGACAACACACCTAACGTGGCTGGGAAAATCCATCGTTCGTGCGTCCCGCTCGGTGTCTTCAATGACTATGGACTCACCCGACTCGACGACTTCGGAGCGCAGTATTTCCAGTCCGTCAGGACCCACCTCTTTGTCGCTCCGGCCGATCCTGCCTAGGTACAGGTGGGAAAACGTTCCCTCATGATAGCCGCACACCCGGTAGGCGCCCCAATCCAGAGTCCGGTTGGCCAACACTTCGATTTGTGCAAGCGATTCTTCTAGGCCCAGCGTGCCCGTAATGACCGCGTCCATGGCGTGCAGCTTGTTCAGCTCTTCGGCCTGTATGACCTCTTCCCCGATCTGTTTCGCCATGACGGCGCCGAAGATCAGTAACGCTCCAGCAAACGGCCATGCTGGAACAGGCAAGGCGACGATCGTGCTTATCACCAGAGCGGAAGCCCCAATCACCACCGCTGCATGGACGATTTCGTAGCGCAGAATAATCCGTTGTTCTCCGGAACCCAGTTTTTTTCGGATGAGGAGGCTGTAGTAGAACAACGATCGCGAAATAAAAAAATACGCCGCAACGAAAACCACGCTCGCCAGAAGGCCATCAGAGGCGAGAGGGGAAGTGCCACCCGACAGGTCCAGCAAAAAAGAATGAAACCCATACGCCGAGAGGAGGCTGATAACTTCACGACCGGCGTTGACGAGGACGGCCCAACCACCTTTGCGCTGAATTAACCAATCGGCCACCCCTATGCCCACCGCTACCGCCAAGGCAGTCGGCACTCCCCCGACCAACAAAGAGCCACTCACCGCCACCAGGCCTGACGGAGAGGCGTAGGAATACTTGCCGAGCGGCACCGTAATCGCCCGCAAAGCCATGGTGGCAACCACCATGATCGCCATCGCCTGAAGCTCCCTCAACCAGCTGGTATCCAGCGCCATCGCTACGAGGAGCAGCGTTGGACCACCATACGCCAAGCACCGCGAAAACCACCGGACCAGCGTTGTGATTTGTACTCGTATCATGACCTCAGGTTTGTCCGATGAGAAAGTCCCCTGGCGTGATACCGAACTTTGACGGATCAGCCACCTTGACGATTGATCGCTTGAACCGGCCTCCGGCAGCTTTCTCCGTCAGGTCCACCAGGGGGGTCGGTTTCATGATCTCCCCTTCGGCAGAGATGGCAATCCGTACGAGAGGTCGGCTGAGGAGATCTGGTTCCGGGTTGCGGCTCTGAACGATCGCAACCTCGCTCGTATCAAGGATCAAACACGTGCCCACCGGATAGATCCCTACTAGGTTGACCAGCTCTTTCACTAACACTGGATCGTAACCGCGGCGGCGGTTCTGCCACATTTCCCGGAGCACCTCGTCCGGCTGAATCGGCGTCTGATACGATCGGCGGCTCGTTGCAGCGTCGAACCCATCTGCCACGGCAACGATCTTGGAATAAAACGAGATATTGCGTCGGCGAACCGCCCGAGGGTAACCGGTCAGATCTAGCTTCATGTGGTGCTCGTACGCCGTGACCATCCCCCGGTAGGGCAAATCGCTCGACTGCTGCATTTGAAACAGCGCCAGTACGCCATACCAAGGGTGGGATTGCATCAACCGCCACTCTTCTTCTGTAAGCGCCCCTTCTTTTTGTATCAACTCCAGCGGCACGCGACTCTTTCCCACGTCGTGCAGCAATGCGGCAACCCCAAGGTCATACAGCTGTCGCCTCCCCAGGCGGAGACGCTTCCCGATCGCAATCGCGAAGATACAGACGTTGACCGAGTGGGTAAACGTATACTCGTCGTAATCGCGGATGGCGGTGAGACCAACGAGAGAGATCTCATTGTTCAGCACTTGGTCGACCATACTCTGGACAGCCCGCTTAATTTTCCGCTGGTTGGCCGCCCGGCCCATCCTAACCGCGTTAACGACCTCTTTTGAGACTGCGACAGACCGCTGGTAGGTCCGCTTTGCGATCTGTATTGCACGGTTTTCGGTGCTGAGTTCCTCGCCTCCACCTCCACCTACTTTGGCGGGGGGACCCAGAGTGATGTGGGTAACCCCACGCTTCAGCAGCTCGTCCTGAAGTTCGCCGAGATAGTCGAGATCCTCATCAGAAACCTGTTCAGGAGCCTTCACATCGAGGAGCAACGAGAACAGACTCTGCCATTCTTTGACACTCACGGCCTCGTCTACGGCAAGCGCGCCTATCCCCGCGTCCTTGAACGTGTTCAGGACGTGACCCAATGCCGCATAGCGATCGAGGGCCAAGCGGAGCCGTGTCTTGTTTATGAATACGGCTTCGTCGGCAACATGCAGCTCCAGAACTGGATCGACCTGATGCAGCGCACGCGCCGATTCCATCAACTCGTTCAGCGACCGCTGTACTTGCTCGTTTTCGAGGGGATACAGTCTGAAGCTGCGTAGCGCCGCACCGAGGTTCAGCAGAAACGCCCGCCCCTTTTGGCGGTGCACCGACTCGATGCGCTCGACTGTATCTACGAGAGAACGCCCGCTGTCCTTCATCTCACTCCTCGTCGCGGAGAGCTTGATTCACCGCGTTACGCACCAAGGCATCTTTATCTCCGGCAACTCGCCTCAATACAGCGGCGGCCTCCGGCGTGCCGATCTTTCCCAAACCCATTGCCGCACACGCGCGCACCTGAGGGTCTTCTTTGCGCCGCAAAAAACCGCGCGGCAAGAGCATCGGCGCCAGCACTGCGACGCCGGGTGATCCGGCAAGCACTCCGTACGCCTCGAGAAGGGCTTTTTTCTCCGTGAGGTCGGCGTTCCTAAACTCCCTGTCCGTCACTTTGGCTTTGATCCTCGGGACCACACCGTCGTGGCCGTGTCCCATCAACGTGCGGATCGCTGCAAGCCGGATAGCCCGGTTCGGATCATCCACTGCCTTTTCGAGTTCCTGCATCGCCTCGGAGGTGCCGATCACCTCCAGCACATCTACCACCTCGGCCCGCAAGTCCTTATCGGGGCTTTGGAGCAACCGACCCAAAGGCGGCACCACTTCGGGAAGAGCTAACGTCTTGGCAAACCCTACTGCGACGTGGGCAACCTCCCTGCTGCGGGACTCTAGCGCATCAATCAAAACCTTAGAATTGGCGATCGTAATCTTGATGAGCGCATCCTCGAGAAGCGCCTTGATCCGCTCGGTCACGAGCTGAGGGAGCCACTCGAGTGCAGTCTCGAATACCTCAGGTCGCAGACCTCCGAAGAGCCGCTCCAACTCTTCATCGCTGACGTTAGTGCTCCCTTTGTCGAGCGCGGTCAGGAGGTGGCCGAACGCAACCGGCTCAGACAGGCGTGCGGGGAGTTCGTCCAGCGCCGTCGCTTGCTCCTCGGTGAGATCCTTAACTCGCTTGCGGATCGCTTGCGTCTCCCGAAGCACATACACCACCGAATCAGAATCGCCCACCGCGAGAAGGTGAGGAACAAAACTCCCGAGAATCGTGAGCACTTCCGACCGGATATCGGCGTTCGACTGGAATTCGAAGATATCGCAAAGGATAGCGAGAACGTTGGTGCGGAGATCCTGGTCGTACTCGCGAGCAAGTTCGCGCTTGAGGTACGCAACTTCATCCGGCTCCAACTCGTAGAGTGAAGAGTCGACATCCTCCACTGACACAAATTCGGTCGCCTTCTCTTCCTCGGCTGGCCCGGAAAGCTGGCGCCGCACCTCCTCACGCACCTCCTCCGCCGGGGGAGCTTCCTCACCACCACCACCACCACCCGATCCCTCTATGGCATTACCGTCTTCCTCGCCCAATTCGGCCGTGACGTAGCGAATCCGGTCGAACTCCTGCTCCCATAGCAGGGTAAGGAGATTGTCTGCCCCTTCCGGAGGCAAGCTCCGAATCCGGCTCAACACTTCAAGAAACCGGATCACCTCGCCCTCTTCGACTCCCGGAAGCATCGTGACCGACCGCACGCCGTCTTCATACAGCGTCCACGCCATACTCTCGGATCTGTTCGACTCGGAATAGACGATCTGTTCCTCCCACCGAATCTCCGCGTCCGTCACCTCCAGGATCAGTTCGTCCGTCACGCGCCACACAGCTTCGAACGCGTTGGTCACCTTGTTGCACGCCTTCTCATAAATGGGGTTGTTGGGGAGGTAGATCTGAATGGCCCGCAAACCCTTCGCGAAAGTCTGAATCAGCAGCTCAACGGCCTTGTAGTCGGCTACGGGTTCCACGCCTGATTGGTTCGGCGCCGACACGCTCACCCTCCTCCTGCCTCGAAGACTCGAGGATTTTCCGGCCACCCCACCGTGAACGGTCGTGATGCCCTGAATTTCTGTCGCGTCAAGCGATCTCCCCATTTCAGATGTCGTGCAATATAACGCCCGCTAAATGACACAACCCACGTATATGTCATGCCCACCACCCGTTTGAGCCGAACGCCCGTGTCTGGATACCTCGTTGATCACGTCTCAACACCACATACCGTGATCGATTCGGAGGTTGCGACCCTTGTGTTTCGGGGTGTGTTTGGTGTATACTGCCTTCGGATTACATTCGGTCTGGAGAGGGCATC
>Ga0114950_10004740_pt1 | contig 10581 bp, 13 predicted proteins | sample N075metaG_FD_83503 | JGI IMG/M metagenome (GOLD analysis project Ga0114950, IMG submission 83503) | Deep subsurface microbial communities from Kermadec Trench to uncover new lineages of life (NeLLi) - N075 metaG | ecosystem: Environmental > Aquatic > Marine > Ocean trench > Sediment | place... | reverse complement strand
GCCATTAGAGCGCATTCAGGAAAAGTGGGCACCGGTTTTCCGTCCGAATGCGCGATAAAACAAAGACTTAGAGCACGTTAGGGATGCCATCTTTTATGAAAACGCTCTAGGCCAGGGATTAAACCCTTTATGAGGTCGACCTTCTCAGCGCGGAGTTGAGACGACACGAATCGCGTGTTGCGGATGTGTTGTTACAGATCATCGGGATTGGGCATGCCGATAATATTGTAGCCTGAATCCACATGCAGCACTTCGCCGGTCACATGCGCCGACAGATCGCTTAACAAGTAAACGCCGGCGCCGCCCACATCGGCCAGACCAACCGAGGCTTTCAACGGCGCGTGGTGTTCATTCCATTTAAGTAAAGCGCGCGCATGGGTGATGGCGGACCCGGCCAAGGTGCGCATGGGACCGGCGGAAATGGCGTTGACGCGAATATTCTGCCGACCCAGATCAGCGGCCAGGTAGCGCACGCTTGATTCAAGGGCGGCTTTGGCCACCCCCATCACATTGTAATTGGGCACCACACGTTCGGCGCCGTAATAGCTCAATGTCACGAGAGACCCGCCGTCTTCCATATGGCAGATCGCGCGCCGGGCGATATCGGTGAAGGAAAAGCATGAGATATTCATGGTCCGCAAAAAATTGTCCCGTGTGGTGTCGACATAACGCCCCCCCAATTCGTCTTTATCCGAAAAAGCGATGGCATGGACGACGAAATCGATTTTCGGCCAAGTCTTGGTAAGGTCGGCAAACAGGGCATCCAGACTGGCCTCGTCGGTGACATCGCACGGCAACACGATTTCAGAATCCAAGGATTCGGCCAATGGGCGCACGCGCCGGGCAAAAGCGTCCCCTTGATAGGTAAAGGCGAGCTCGGCGCCCTGAGCGTGGATCGCCTGGGCAATTCCCCAGGCGATGGAATGGTTGTTGGCCACGCCCATTATGAGGCCGCGCTTGCCGGCCATTAGGGTGCCGGCCGGAAAGTTGTCACCCACACCTGATGTCGACATAAGACCCACCCGATTTCGCGATTCAGTTTAAGTTCGGAAACGCACTAGATTGACAGACGATTGCGTAAATGCTGCGCCTTAGAGTACGTTGACAAAAGATGGACTCCCTAACGTACTCTAAGTCTTTGTTTTGTCGCCTATTCGGACGGAAAACCGGTGCCCACTTTTCCTGAATGGGCTCTAGCCGTGAAACCGGTTAAAGACCAGACAGCAATTAGTACCGCCAAAACCGAAGCTGTTCGACAGCACCGTATCGATTTCCGCGTTATCGATCCGCTCCGTCACAATGGGCATCCCCTCTGCTTCGGGATCGCGATTTTCGATATTGGCCGAGGCACAGACAAAATCATTGTTCAGCATCAAAAGCGAATAAATCGCTTCATGGACGCCGGTGGCGCCTTGACTATGACCGGTCAACGATTTTGTCGAACTCAAATACGGAATCTTGTCGCCAAACACGTCACGAATAGCCAACAGCTCGACAATATCTCCCACCGGGGTCGATGTGCCGTGGGTGTTGATGTAATCCACATCGCCTTTGACATTGGCGAGAGCCAGTTTTATGCATCGAATGGCCCCTTCACCCGAGGGGGCCACCATATCTTCGCCATCGGACGAGGCGCCGTAGCCGATCAGCTCGCCGTAAATCTTGGCGCCGCGCGTTTTTGCATGTTCCAGTTCTTCCAAGACAATACAGCCGCCGCCGCCGGAAATAACGAACCCGTCGCGATTGGCATCATAGGCGCGCGATGCTTTTTCCGGCGTGTCGTTATATTTGGACGACAGCGCGCCCATGGCGTCGAACAGCACCGTCAAAGACCAATCGATCTCCTCGCCACCACCGGCAAACATAATATCCTGTTTGTCGTATATGATCTGCTCGGCGGCATTGCCGATGCAATGTGAGCTTGTGGCGCAGGCCGAACTGATCGTGTAATTGATGCCCTTAATTCTGAACGACGTGGCTAAATTGGCGGACGTGGTGCTCGACATGTTGCGCGGAACCATAAAGGGTCCGACTTTCCTTGGTCCTTTTTGCCGCGCCGCATCGCACGCGGCCAATATATTGCGGGTCGAGGGCCCGCCCGAGCCCATAACGATACCCGTTCGCTGGTGTGAGACTTCGGTTTCCTCAAGTCCCGAATCACGGATCGCTTGATCCATGGCGATATAACAATAGGCCGCCCCATCGCCCATGAAGCGCCGTGTCTTTCGATCGATCATGGTTTCGACATCGATATTTATGGAGCCGGTTACATGGGAACGAAAACCCAGTTCTTCATATTCGTCGCAATGCTCAATGCCGGAACGACCCTCCCGCAAGCTCGCCAGGACTTCTTGGCTATTGTTTCCAATGCTGGAAACAATGCCCATTCCCGTTACGACGACGCGCCGCATGGCTTAACCTTTCATTTGCTCGTCGGTGAACAGTCCGACCTGTAAATTCTTTGCTTCGTAAATGGGTTCACCGTCCACTTTCATTATGCCGTCACCTATGCCCATCACCAGTCTGCCCGTGACCACGCGTTTCAGGTCGATATGGTAGGACACCAGTTTAGCACTGGGCATAACCATTCCGGTGAATTTCACGTCACTGGCAGCCAGTGCCCGTCCGCGGCCTTGACCTCCGGACCACACCAGGAAAAAACCGACGAGCTGCCACATGGCGTCCAAGCCCAAGCAACCGGGCATGACCGGATCCGATTCGAAATGGCAATCGAAAAACCAAAGATCAGGACGAATATCCAATTCCGCCAAGATCTGACCCTTACCGTAAACGCCTCCCGTATTACTGATATGTTTGACGCGGTCGATCATCAGCATGGGCGGCAAAGGAAGCCGGGCGTTTTTCGGGCCAAACATATCACCATGGGCGCACGCGACCAGGTCTTCGAAAGTGTAACTGGATTTTCTCTCGGGCATCTGTTTTGCGCGATTGGCACCTAAAGTTTAAATGAGAAAATGGCCGGCCCAAGGCTCTGGCTCATGATCAGGTGGCGTCATGGTCTCGACAAACTCGAAGCCTCGACGAACTCAAATTGATTAACGGCCGCATCGTCGCGCAGTTCCTAACACACTCCGGCATCAACAGGAAGCGCCGAGGAACCGTATGACGCCGCCAAAGTGGTACGGCGGCATTTTGGCGCGGAACCGCCCCTTTGAGCCGGTCGGTCGGTTTGTCCTTGGGCCCGGACCCATCACACATTAGAATAACTCTAGACAAATAAGGCGCTTGGCGGTTTGATGGGGGCAGATAAATGGGGCGACGGCCCAAATTGCAGGCGGTGCGCGCGCCAAGGAAGGCAAGAGGATGACCACTCATAGACCGTTTACCGAAATACGAGAGCGTCTCCGGGAGGCGGGTCTACGCCTAACCAAACAGCGCCTGGCGCTCGGACGGCTGCTGTTCAAAGGGCCGGACCGACACGTCACGGCCGAAACGTTTCATTTGGAAGCGCAGGGGCAAGGCATTCGCGTCTCCCTTGCGACCATATACAACACGCTTCATCAATTCACGGAAGCCGGACTTCTGCGGCAAGTTATTGTCGGTGGCGGCAAAGTCTATTTCGATACCAATACGTCGGAGCACCATCATTTTTATCTCGAAAGCGAAGGCAATCTTGTGGACATTCCGGGCAGTAGCATCCAAGTGACCGGCTTGCCCGGCGCGCCCGACGGCACCGAGATCGACCGGGTGGATGTGGTCGTGCGTCTGAAGGGACAATAGGATTAGAGCCGATCCCGACCACATGTTGCGCCTCTTGTCTGGCTCCTCATGTCCGTATAAAACACGATCGTCCGTATATGGATTAATGCAAGCTTGCCTCCCGCGTGATGGGGACTTCTTAGTCTTGCACCTAGAGCATTTTCGAGCGAAGTGGATACCGGTTCGCGTTAAGAAAATGCGACCAAACAAGGACTTAGAGCGTTTTCGTGATTCTGTTAAGTTCGGAAACGCTCTAGGGGCAATAAGAATGACGGTACCGATCCATTGACCCTGTCGACCAGCACCGCCACCAATCGGGAACGCCTCAAAGCGATTATTCGCGAGCGTTCTTTTTCCGATGATCGCGAAATGACACTTGCCTCGGGGCGCAGGTCTTGGGTCTATTTTAACATGAAGCCCACCATGCTTGATCCGGAGGGTGCCTTTCTGCTCGGGGAACTGATTCTCGACGCAGTGTCCGATTTGCATGTGGATTATGTCGGCGGTATGGAGATCGGGTGCGTGCCCATCGTCTCATTCGTCGCGGCGGCAAGCTTTAGACGGTCTGGCGAACCAGCCTTGCGGGCCTTTTTCGTTCGCAAGAAACCTAAGGATCACGGCACACAAAGCCGCATTGAGGGGCTTGCCCCGGGCGAGTCTTTAGCAGGAAGGCGCGTTGTGATGGTGGAGGACGTCACCACCACGGGCGGGTCCATCCTTGACGCGATAAATCAGGTTCAACAAGCGGGCGCCGATATAACGGGCGTTCTTACCATTGTCGATCGCCGGGAAGGCGCCCGCGAGGCGTTGGCAGAAAAAGGTCTCACCTTGACGGCGCTGTTTACCGCGGACGAATTCACCGAGAAAAAGTGACCGGTCGCACTTGTCTCCGCTCACGCGTCTCTGGTCACTCTATGGTTTCATGGGCATAGACACCCCAAACCAAACTGCGATGGACCCATCCGGTTTGACCTTGCGCCGCCATGAGGCACCAATCGGCCTGGCATTTGTCGAGTTCGCCGATGACACCGGGCTGCGCCAGGAACCGGATCGGCGCGTCGCGGCTTGGGGCTCGGCGCACGGCCACGACACGGCCGCTGCCGTCGCCGCGCACAAACAAATACCGCGCCCCGTCCAATGTAGCGCCGTGGACCCATCCCTCGTCGCCATCCATGTCGCGCACCCGGCGCCACAATTCGGATTCGGCGATGACCTCAAGGGGTAAGCCCTTACGCACATAGACCAGCTTGATGGGGTAGTTCTGGCTGGGGCCGGTACGCAGATTGACCCGGTCGGTTTTTAGGCTGACGAAGCGGGGCACTTGCAGGCCGCTGAATGTTTGGCCGTCATCGGCCGCCCCTGTTTTTGTGGCGGTCATATAAAGCAGGCAGAGGATCAAGAGACCGGTGACGGCGCGCCGGGAGTTGCCGAAAGTGGGTGTCATGGCCATTCCTGCCGCCTTTGACTTGCGTCCGAATTTTGATGACCCCACGCGACCCGCCCGTTTATGACGCGAGCGTGGCAAACGCGTCAAGAGGCAGGGCACGGGCGCGCGTGCGGGGGAGCTTATGATGTGGTCTTTTTTGACCTGCCGTCCGGTGGTCTAGATCGACCAGGTCTGCTAAATGAGGGCGGTGTCGGCGCTTCATCTTGCAACACATAATCTTGCAACACATACGACCAGATCTTGGATGCCACAATCGACTAAGCCTCGCGTTATCGTAACTCGAAAGCTGCCGGATCCCATTGAAACACGGATGGGCGAGCTGTTTGACACCAAACTTAATCCGGAAGATCGAGAGTTCACGCGAGCGGAGCTGATCGATGCGGTGGCTGAGGCCGACGTTTTGGTGCCCACGGTGACCGATAGCATTACCTCGGGCATCCTCGCCGAAGCCGGCGCTCGATTGAAACTGATCGCCAATTTCGGCGCCGGCGTCGACAATATCGACGTGGCATCGGCGTTGCAACGCGGCATCACGGTAACCAACACACCCGGTGTGCTGACGGAAGACACCGCCGATATGACCATGGCGCTCATCCTGGCGGTGCCACGCCGGCTTGCGGAAGGCGTGCGCATCATGCGCGACGGCCGGTTTGACGGGTGGTCGCCCACATGGATGCTGGGTCACCGGGTTTCGGGTAAGCGTTTGGGCATTCTGGGTATGGGCCGTATCGGTCAAGCGGTGGCGCGGCGCGCCAAAGCGTTCAGTCTGCAAATTCACTATCACAATCGGCGACGGGTCCATGCCTCAATCGAACAGGAGCTCGACGCGACCTATTGGGACAGCCTGGACCAAATGCTGGCGCGCATGGATATTATTTCGGTCAATTGTCCTCACACGCCGGGAACGTTTCATCTTTTGTCGGCGCGCCGGCTTAAATTGTTGCAACCCCACGCTTATGTGGTGAACACGTCGCGCGGTGAGGTGATCGACGAAAATGCGCTGGCGCAGATGATCGAGGCGGGCGACATTGCCGGGGCCGGTCTTGATGTGTTCGAACACGAGCCGGCGGTCAATGCCAAACTTGTCGCCAGCGATCGCGTGATTCTTCTACCTCATATGAGCTCGGCCACCATTGAAGGCCGCATCGATATGGGCGAAAAGGTCATTATCAATATCAAGACCTTTGTCGACGGGCATAAGCCACCGGATCGCGTGATATTGGATATGCTTTAGAGCGCATTCAGGAAAAGTGGCCACCGGTTTTCCGTCCGAATGCGCGACCAAACAAGAACTTACGGCGCATTCAGGAAAAGTGGGCACCGGTTTTCCGTCCGAATGTACTCTAGCCGTGTACGGATAAATCGTGGATCGTTGCTTTGTCGCTGCACAAGGCGCAGGCGGGATCGGGTTTAATTTTGATAATTCGTTGGGTGGCGGCCAGACCGTCATAGATCATCAGCCTGCCGGCCAAACTATCGCCGATCGACAACAATTCCTTGATCACTTCCAGAGCCTGAAGCGAGCCCATAACGCCTGTCACGGCCCCCAAAATGCCCGCTTCGGCGCAAGTCGGCACGGTGCCCGGCGGCGGCGGTTCCGGGAACAGGCAGCGATAGCACGGATAATGCGCACCTTCTTTGTCTTCGGCATAAGGCTTGAATGTGGCCAATTGGCCGTCGAATTGACCGACTGCGGCCGACACCAGCGGTTTGCGCGCGAAAAAACACGCATCGTTGACCAGGGCCCTTGTGGCAAATGTATCGCTGCCATCGGCGATCAGGTCGTATTGCGAAATCAGATCCAGGGCATTGGTCGCTGTGAGGCGTACCGAATGGGTGTCGACGGTCACATCGGGATTGAGTGCGGTAATGGCAGCTTGGGCGCTCGATGTTTTGAGCCGACCGACATCGGCCGTGGTGTGAATGACCTGCCGTTGCAGATTCGATAGATCGACCGTATCGTCGTCGACAATTCCCAGCCGACCGACACCGGCGGCGGCAAGATAAAGCAGTAGGGGCGCGCCCAGACCGCCGGCACCCACGACCAAAACCCTCGACTTGAGCAATTGAGCCTGTCCCTGGCCGCCGACTTCTCTAAGCAGCAAATGGCGCGCATAACGCTGGATCTGTTGTTGATTGAGGGTCATGGCGGGCTTATGGGGTGCGTCTTAAACACCCGTCGATCCAAATCCGCCAGCGCCGCGATGGGTTTCCGATAATTCATCGACTTCCTGCCAAAGCGCTTGCGTCACTTTGGCAATGACCATTTGGGCGATCTTGTCGCCGCGACGAATGGCGAACGACGCACGACCGTGATTTATGAGAATCACCTTCACTTCTCCGCGATAATCGGAATCAATGGTGCCCGGCGCGTTGAGAACGGTGACCCCGTGCTTAAGAGCAAGACCCGAGCGCGGCCGCACCTGACCTTCGTAACCTGGCGGGATGGCTATTGCCAAACCGGTCGGAACCAATCCATGCTCGCTGGGCGCCAGAACAAATTCATCGTCACCGTCTATGGCCGCCACAAGATCGCACCCGGCCGAGCCGGCGGTGTGATATTGAGGCAAGGCAAGACCATAGGCATGAGGCAGACGGCGCACCTCTATTTTGGGCGGATTATCCATTCATGCCGCCTCTTTTCCTGCCGAATGGCGCGCTGGTGATTGTGCCGGACGTCATGTGTTCGACAATACGCCGGGCGAGCTTTCTGGCCACATGGTCTTTCGTCATGCGCGGCCAATTCTCCACATCGTATCGGGCAGTGTTTCCGACAATGTTTCCGACAATAAAGTGAACGGCATTTTCCTCGCCCCCTATTATTCCGGTTTCGGGCGATACGTCATTGGCGATCATCCAATCGCATCCCTTGCGTTTAAGTTTCTTCTTCGCCTGGTCGACCACGTCCTGGGTTTCAGCGGCAAAGCCGATGACCAGTTTGGGCCGGTTGTTTTTTCGCTCGCTCAATTCCCTCAAAATGTCCGGGTTTTCCGTCAGCGACATGGTGGGCGGCAGGCCCGCCGTTTTCTTTATTTTTTCCGGCGCTTGTTGGCGGCTGCGCCAGTCACCGACGGCCGCGACACAGATCGCCACATCGACCGGTAGCTGGCTTTGGCAAGCGTGCAACATTTCTTGGGCCGTCTCGACACGAATGGTTTCAATGCCGGGTGGATCGGCGAGCGCGACCGGTCCGGTCACGAGGATCGTTTCGGCGCCCAATTCCGCAACCGCCCGCGCGATGGCGAAACCCTGCTTTCCGCTCGACCGATTGGCAATATAGCGCACCGGATCAATCGGTTCGTGGGTCGGCCCGGCCGTAATCAGGACGCGTTGGTTTGTTAATGGGCGGGGGTTTGCCAGCGGGTGAGATTTTTCAGTCGACCGCTGTTCATCGGTCTCGGGAAACGGCGTGATGCGTCCATCGCTAAAATGTTTCACAATGGCGTCGACAATTTCCAAAGGTTCGGCCATGCGCCCGGGACCATATTCACCACACGCCATGTCACCGTCATTGGGTCCGACGCAAAAAACACCGTCGTTTAAAAGCGTGGCGACATTCCGACGGGTTGCCGGATGCTGCCACATGCGCACATTCATGGCCGGTGCGATCATGACCGGCTTGTCGGTTGCCATGAGCACGGTGGTCGCCAAGTCACCTGCCAGGCCTGCCGCCATCTTGGCCAAAAGATCGGCGGTGGCCGGCGCGACCACCAAAAGGTCGGCATCTCGGGATAACTGGATGTGACCGATTTCCGCCTCTTCCGTCAGGTCGAATAGATCCTGATAGACTTTGTCGCCGGTCAAACTCGAGACCGACAAGGGGGTCACAAATTCGGCGCCGGCACGGGTGAGGATGGCCCGCACCTGGGCACCGCGCTGCCGCAGCCGGCGCACCAGGTCGAGCGTCTTATAAGCCGCGATGCCACCGCCAATGATCAGCAAAATTCGTCTGTTTTCCAGCACTGTTAACCCTGTTCGCAAAAAGTCGGACCAAACCCTTCGAAATCTATCGCCGCCACAGGGGATATATATATAATAATTTCAATAAATAAGAAGTAGAACACGCTAAAGTTGTTGGGGTGGGGTAATGGTTTTTATCAATCGACAGTTCGATCCTTACAAATGGAGCATTATGCGCCGTAAAGGCAAGAGCCTTTATTTTGTCGATAATGGTCTTTTGCCCGGTTTTATTGCCGGCATTGCCTATGCGGTCCTGATGGCCGTGATGGACAGTCAGTCGTCACCTTATTTAAATGCCGCCTTGTTCACCTTGGCTGCAACCCCGATTTACATCTGGATGAGTCATCGAGCGTGGGAATTCAACGAAGATGCCTTTGCGTCTTGGGTGGTCGAGGAAGGGCGCCGGTTGATGACTCGCAATACGCTCGACCATGGGGATTGGGACTCGGACTAGGGTCTGTTGAGATTCATCGTGAATTGATGATTGCGGAGCAAGCATAAATCATGGCTTCGAAGCTTTTGTCGGTTTTGTCGCTTCGCATGGCGATGCGTTTGAACTCCTTGAGTTTACAGAAGAAATTTTCGATCAAGTGGCGCCATTTATAGATCTCGTCATCAATGTCCAGTGGCTGGAGACGCTGCGGGCGCTGTGAGATCACGATTTGCGCCCCGCGCGCGTTCATGCCCTCAATGATCCAGTTCGCGTCAAACGCCTTGTCGGCAATCAGGCCGCCGAAATCGAGGTCTCTGATGAGCGGGGCAACGCCTACGGTATCATGTCGTTGTCCAGGCATCAGAACAAAGCGCACCAGATTGCCCAAGCTATCGGTGAGGGCCAGGATATTGGTTGTCAGACCGCCTCTTGACTTGCCTATAGCCTGACTCTGAGTCCCCCTTTTGCGCCCTGGCCGTGGCGGTGGACCCTGACAATCGTGCCGTCAATCATTGCGAACTCCATATCCGGTTCATCCGACACGGCATCAAATATCCGTTTAAAAACATCCGCCTTGACCCAGTGGCGAAAACGCTTGAACACCGTATTCCAATTACCGAAACCGGGCGGCAAATCACGCCACGGGCTTCCAGTGCGCGCAATCCACAGCACGGCCTCCAGAAACAACCGCCCATCCCCGCCCGTACGGCCGGGGTCCCTCTTCTTGCCGAGACAATGCCGCTCAATCAACGCCCATTGACGATCCGTGACGATAAAACGCTCTTCGATCATTCAAACCTCCTGTAAAAGAAAGCTTGAATCACAAATTAAAGGTTTTGGGAATCCTGAATCTCAACAGACCCTAGAGCACGTTCACAAAAGATGGAATCACTAACGTGCTCTAGATGTGGAGTCTCGATAGGTTATTCAGATCCAGGCCTGAACGGCTGATGGGTGTTTTGCGTTTTATACCTGCATGTGGCCGGTGCCAATTATAATAATGGAGCCAGTAAGGCAGTTC
>Ga0114950_10004739_pt1 | contig 10582 bp, 11 predicted proteins | sample N075metaG_FD_83503 | JGI IMG/M metagenome (GOLD analysis project Ga0114950, IMG submission 83503) | Deep subsurface microbial communities from Kermadec Trench to uncover new lineages of life (NeLLi) - N075 metaG | ecosystem: Environmental > Aquatic > Marine > Ocean trench > Sediment | place... | reverse complement strand
CTCTTCGGCGTTGTATCGTTTCCTTGGCAGGGTTCAGATCTCCTCATTCGGCTTTTTACCACTTTAGATCTGGACCAGGAATACGGGGCTAGGTCGGTGGCCCCGATTCGCTGATTGTCAGCCACCCGTCCCGGCTCGTCGAGAAGGGCCGGTATCTGTAGCTTGGGGTAGAATCGTGAGGTGCTGATCGATGTCGACTGATGTGATGCCAGGTCGCTACAGCGTTGGCGAGGAAATCGCCCATGCCGTAACCCACGGTGCGGGTTTGCTCCTGAGCGCGGGTGGTCTGGCGGTGCTGCTTACTTTCTCCTCGCGATATGGTGATGCCTGGCATATTACCAGCACCGGCATCTATGGTGTGACGCTGATCCTGCTCTATGCGACCTCCACGCTCTATCACGGTTTTCCTCGCGCGAAGGCGGGGCCGGTGTTGCAAAGACTTGATCATGCCGCCATCTATCTTCTTATCGCCGGCACCTATACGCCCTTTACTCTAGTCAATTTGCGTGGCGGCTGGGGCTGGGCCCTGTTTGGTGTGGTCTGGAGCATTGCCATCGCCGGCGTAGTATTGGAGTTGGTCGCCAGGCAGCGTTACAAGCGCCTGTCGCTAAGCCTCTATCTCGGCATGGGCTGGGCAGTTCTGATCGCCATTAAGCCGATGTTGAGGACGGTGGCAACGGGTGGGCTAATGCTGCTGCTCGCGGGCGGGCTGTGTTACTCCTTCGGGGTGATTTTTTATGTCTGGACGACGCTGCGGTATCATCATGCCGTATGGCATTTGTTTGTGCTTGCCGGCAGCGCGCTGCATTTTTTCGCCGTGCTGTTCTACGTGATACCGGCAAGCCACTGATAGCACATCTCGACTTTCCTGACCGAGGGCGAATGTGCGCCGGTCGAGGTCGATAAGCCCGACGACGCCATACGCATGCCCGGTGAGCGGGTGCTTCCTGCGCTCGGTGATTAAGCTACACAGCTGGGAAGCCGACCATTTTATTACCCGCTTCATCCCACAGCGCGAGCCTGAAACAGGCAGGAATGTCCCTGAACGTTCGTTTCGGCACCGCCCGCAGTTTCGAAATGGCTTCAAGGCATTCGCGCAAGCGGTAAGATGGAATACGGTCGTTCAGATGATGGACGTGGTGGAGATTGATGTTGCTGATGATCCAGCTTGGAAACCGGGAAAATTCAAAGTAGGAGCTGCCGCGCAAGGCTGTTTTGAGAAAGTTCCAGTCGTTATCCGCGGCCCAGTATGTGTCCTTATACTGATGATGGATGAAAAATAGCGCGATCCCTATGGCACTTGCGAGCACACAGACGGGGAAGTAAACAAATAACAGGGTTTCCCAGCCGAAAAAATACAGGATAGACGCTACGACCAATCCGATTCCAAGATTGGTGAGCATGATATTTGTCCAGGATTTCACCGAGTGGAACCGATTATCCAGCGGCAGCCTGTGTTTCAGGCCGAATACGGCAACAGGCCCCGCGATCAGCAATACCACCGGGTTGCGATATATCCGATACCAGAGTTTTCTGTGAACCGGTAACGCCTGGTATTCATTGAGAGTGAGAGTGTCGAGATCGCCAATGCCCCGCTTGTCCAGGTTGCCGCAGGATACATGATGGAATCGGTGATTCCTTCGCCAGTAATAATACGGGGTTAATGTCAGGACCCCAGCAAACTGCCTATCCGGTTGTTCGCCTTCACCGATGAGAAATATGATGAATGCCCGCAGTCATGCTGAATAGTGAAGGTGCGTGTCAGCAAGGCCGCCGTGGGCAGAAGCAACAAAAATGTCAGCCAGTAACTGATTCCCAGGCTGTAGACCATCAAGGCAAAGAGCATGAAGAAAGTGCCGAGGGTAAACACTATCTCCAGCAGAGCTCTGCCATTATTTGCCCTGCAAAACCCGCTGACGCGGTCTATGAGATCCCGCTCGGCATTAGCCGGCATTTCTCGTTCCTTGTTGATGTCAATTGCTCCTTCCAATAGATGCCCGAGCTACAGCCTTGCAAAGCATCTGGCCAGATGGCGGGAGAGGCAATACGTAGTTACCGATTCAGCGACGAGGGATGCGGCGGCCGGCGGCCCGCATTTTATCGAATGGCCGGCAGGATGCGTTCGCCGATCAGCCTGATCGATGCGGCGGGATCATCCTGCAGACCGAGGACAATCTCGGTAAACCCGGCAGCCTCGAATGCCCGGAGTCGCTCGATATGCCTGTCGATGTCGCTCGGATCACCGGACAGGGTCAGGCCTTCGACCAGGGCATCGGCGATATGCTCCGGTACGCCGTCGATGTCACCCGTTCGTTCGCGGAAGGCCTTCAGGAACGGCCACGGGTTCGCGGCTACCCATTCCACATCTTCGGGAGTCAGGTAAGGCGTGATCCAGTCGCGGGCCAGCCAGCCGCGAATAATCAGCTCGCGGCGCGCTTCCCATAGCGATGCTTTACGGTCTTCCTTCACATGCCAGGCGACGAAGTTGCTGAGGGAGAAATTACCCTTATTGCCCTGTGCCGCCCGGACCTCGTTGAGCACGGTCAGGGCCTGGCCGAACATGGGTGGCTGTATGTCACTGAGCATGACGGCGTCGGTAATACCGGCCGCCATGCGCATCATCTTCGGCCCGTGTGCGCCGGCATAGAGCATCGGCGGCGGCTGTGTCGTCCACGTGGTTGTAAATGCCCGGGCGTTGTAGATCTCACCAGCGTACTCCACCACTTCGTCGCCGAATGATGTCTTGATGATTTCCAATGCCTCTCGCGTGCGGGTAATTTCTCCCGATATTGTTTTAAGAACACCGGGCCATTCACCGCCGGAAGTGACGACCACACAGGCTCGCCCATCGGCATACTCGTTAAGAGTCAGAACCGCGTTCGCGATTTTCAACGGATGCATTTCATGGGGGCAGACCACGGCGACGCCGACCTTGATGCTCTTCGATGCCAGCGCCAGTGGTACCGCAGTCATGAAGGCTTCCGGCGCCCGAGCGTAATTCTGTGCCCAGATGGCGCGAAAGCCGTATTGCTCGGCCAGTAATCCAAGCTCGCTGAATGCAGCGGGACCGATTTTGGATTCCAGTGCTATGTCCAGATACATGATCAGCTCTCGTCCAACAACTTGTTTCAATTAATGCCGGCGGCTGATCAAGGCATCACAGCGCCGGCATCTGCAGCGCTGGCCGGCGATAAGTATTTATGCTTACCGAAACAAATCAGCCGGCGCGTTGTTCTTGGTCGAAGCTCCTCTTTGTATCTTTCGGTGTCAGTATGGAAACTGCGATCCCGATGCCGAAGGCTCCAACGACCAGCAACATCTCCAGCCAGTATTTTGCCGGATGAATCCAGATCTCCTCGAACAGGTTCCATCTGCCCAATAGCTCGATGCTGTTCCACGTGATGATGGCGGTGGGAATCGCATAGCGAATTGCAGTCGTGACCTTCCAGAATTTGACCAGCCGATTCAACGATTGCCTTCTCTCGCGTGTCTGACGGGTAGTCACTTTCGATGGTCATCGAATGGCGCGATAATGGCTGTAACTTTTCCCGCCGGCCGCGTGCCTGATTGTTTGCGGGTATGTTATGATAGTTGACAATATATTGTCATATTGGTGACATGTTGTCAATAGCTCAGGAGTTTACGAATGCTGCCAGATCCAGGCCAGGACACCGCTTTCAGCCATTTGATGCAGGAATGCTTCAGAATTAATCGTCGATTGGTGACCGCCGCGGGCCAACTGACCACCGGCTCCGGCATTACGGGTGCGCAGTGGGGCGTGCTGGGGGCTTTCGGTGGTGCCGACGAGCCGCTCACCGTCGCCCAGGCCGCCCGCCGTCTTGGTCTGGCGCGCCAGGGTGTGCAGCGCGTAGCGGATTTGCTGGAAGACAAGGGGTTGATCGTCTACGAGCAAAACCCGAATCATCGGCGAGCCAAGCTGGCCAAGGTCACCGCCGAGGGGCGGACGTTACTGAAGCAACTCCAGATACGTCAGTCTCACTGGGTGCGGCATGCGGCAGGCGATCTGAATATCGAGCAGCTCGAGGCTGCGACCGAACTGGTTCGCCATATCGGGCAGCGGCTGCTGGATTAACCCGGCTGAGGGTGCCGGGTCGGACCGCCAACTCTCAAGGGCTTGCATCGGTTCGGCCCCGAGCGCCGAACGGTTCGGTGTATTGTCTTGTTTAAGAAGCAATAACAAGACGAGGTCAGCATGGATATTGAAATCATTTTTGAACCCGATATACCGCCGGATCAACTCGCGGAACTGGCGGTTACAGCGGAGAATTACGGTATTCGCGCGTTGTGGGCTTCAAATTTCTGGGCGCACTGGGATGGCTTCATAAGCCTCGTCCAGGCGGCGCAGGTGACCGAGAAGATCGAGCTCGGGGTGCTTGCCATCAGTCCCTTCGAGATGCACCCGGTGAAGATTGCCAATGCGATCATCAGTCTGAACGAGATCAGCCAGGGTCGTAGCATGGTGGCGATCGGTGGCGGCGGCGGGTTGCTCAGGGTCATGGGCAAGGAGTCGGATCCCGCGAAACTGCGCATCGTGCGCGCGGTGCGCGAGGCCATCGAAATTGTTCAGGGCGCAGCTTCAGGTGAGTTTAATCAGCCCTACAAAGGCGAACTCTATGAATTCGATCGTCCGCACCACTACAAGTGGGTGAAGCACCGTCCGGCGCGGGTTTTTGCTTGCGCTACCGAGCCGCAGATGTTGCGTATGGCCGGCAGGGTGGCAGACAGTCTCCAGATGAGTGATGTTGCGTTGCCGATGCTTGATGCTGCCATGGAAAACATTCAGGCGGGCCTGGCCCGCCGCGAGGCGCCGGCCACGGACTTTCGGATCGGTAATTTCTGGGCCTGGCATATCAAGGAAGACAGAGAAGCATCGTATTACGAGGCGCGCCGGGAACTGGTGTTTCGCGGCTCGCTCCTGCCGCCCTATTCCCTGAGCCATTTCCTGGAACCGGATGATGAGAAAATGGTCATCGACAACTGGCAAAGTTTCGCCAAGGCGTTCTGGACCCGTTCCGGCAAGATCGAGAACGTGCCCGGGAAAATTGTTACCCACCTCGTGAACGAGCTGAGTTCCGCCGGCGACTGGAGTGATATCGATCGTGAAATCGAACGCCTGAAGAAATTCGAAGCTGCCGGGCTTACGGATATTTCAATTCGCTTATTCGATGATCCGGTGGCGGGTCTGAAAATTATCGGTGAAAGAGTCGTCCCGGCATTCTCCTGAGCGAAATTGGGGTCCGACCTCTAGGGCCGCAGCCCCAAGGGCCCCAGCTCGAAGACGTACAGCGCGTGGCCGTTGGTTGGCTGGTAAATGTCCGGGCTGATGACGGCGGTGAGTGCGCGGAATACGCCGATGCCGGTCGGTACGGCGACGTATTGTTTGCCGCCAGCGCTGTAGGTGATCGGAAAGCCCTGCAACGGGGCACCGAGACGGGCCTGCCATAACAGTGTGCCGGAGTCGATGTCGAAGGCTTTGAAGTAGCGGTCCACGTCGCCCACGAATGCCAGACCGCCGCCCGTGGTCAGCACCGCGGTCATGAACATCGCGCGCTGTTCGTGACTCCATCGTTCTTGCATCGTGCGCACGTCGAAGGCTGTAAGTTTGCCCAGGTTCCCGTTGCTGCCAGGCATCTCGAAGGAACGGGAGTCGCCGCCGTAGCCGCCGGAGCCCACCGCCACTTCCACCTTTCGGCCGGTCATTTCCGCGCACAGCTGATGCAATGGAATGACTAATGTGCCGGCTCCCGGGTGGTAGGCGGTCGCCTGCCAGTTGTGTCCACCATAGATCCCCGGACAGGCGGAGATGATATCGCCGATCTGCGCGTCGATGATGTCCTGCCGGTAGGTTACGCGGCCGGTGTTTTTGTCCAGGGAGTCGAAGATGTTCTGGTAAATCGTTTCGGCGAATGCAATGAATTCGCCGGTCCGCCGGTCGAGCTTCCACAAGATGCCGTCCTTGCCCACGGTGAGCAGTCGCTGCTCACCGTCGATATCGATCAGTACGCGCTCGAAGCCGACCTCCATGTCGATGGTTTCGCCGGCCACATGCTGGAAATACCACACGATCTTGCCGGTCCTGGGGTCCAGGGCCAGCGTCGAGTTGGTGTACAGGGCCGCATCGAGCGGTGACATGCCCCGGCTGGCCGCTACCCAGGGTTTTGCCTGGGAGGTGCCTATATAAAACAGCTCCAGTTCCGGGTCGTAGCTGCCGGGGATCCAGGTATCACTGCCGGCCCGCAGTTCCGGCGCCAGGCCGCCCCAGGAGTCGTCGTTGGGATCGCCCGGCAAGGCAATACTGGATGTACGCCACAGTTCCTTCCCGGTGTCCGGATCATGACCGGTGATGAAACAGCCGCCCTCTTTGTATCGCTCGCAGCCATTGATACCACTCAGGACCACACCGGCGCCAACGATCGGCCCGCTGGTATGGGTGTAGCCTTCCCGATAGTCCGCTTTTACGGTTCGCCAGAGTTGTTTTCCCGTGCGGGCATCCACCGCCACGAGCGCCGCGTCGTAGGTCGCCATGAACAGTTTGTTCCCGTACAGGGCGATCGTGCGGGTCGGTCCCCCCAGGGTTTTGGACTCGGGCGGATAAGAATAGGCGTATTCCCAGATCAACTCGCCGTTGCGCGCATCCAGGGCCTGAATTACGTTGCCCGGGTGGGTCAAATACATCACGCCGTCGTGGACCAGAGGCGTTACCTGGTTGCTGCCTTCGTGCATCGCCACCACCCAGGCAAGCTTCAGTTCAGCCACGTTCTCCCGATTGATCTGATCGAGAGGGCTGTACCCGTGGCCGTCCAGGGTTCGTCGCCAGCTCAGCCAGTCCGCCGCGGGGGGCTGTTGCAGCATATGTTCCGTGACCGGCCGGAAGTCCGGGACGACCTTGTTGACGAAGCCGGAGCGACTCTTTGCTGCAGCCGCAATGGATCCGGCCTCCGACCAGGATTGCCAGGCCGCCGCCGCGTCGCCGGCAGCCTCGCCGGAGCGGATCAGCAGGCCCGAGTTCGCACGCAGTTCGTCGGTTCCGGCCTCGAGCCCGTTGACGTTGAGAATGTGGGCGATGATTGCCAGGTGGTTCGCTTCGCTCAACGCACCGCTGGTGCCCGGCGGCATGTTGGTGCGGTTATACCGGAAAAGATCCGTGGTGGTTCGCGTTCCCCATTGGGCCATGAACGTCGGACCAGCGAGTTCCGAGCCATGGGCCGAACCCCGCAGGGTCATGAGGTGACAACCGGAACAGTGTCGGTCGTAGGCTTGCTTGCCTTGCACGGCTTGCGTCTCGGTGTACGCGCCAACCGCGAAGGACGGCTGAACAGAGATCAGCAGCCCGAGTCCTGTCAGGCAGGTTCCGAGAACGAGAGGCTGCCGGCGCATGAACCTAAACCTCCGCCGCACCGGGTCCTGGCTTTTGCGCCGGGCCCTGCTCGATCCTGATCTCGATGCGATCGTCGATGACGCGCAGCGGATAGGTTCGGATGGACAGGACCGCCGGCTTGCCCATCGCGGTCCCGTCACGGATATCGAAGGCGGCGCCGTGCAGGGGACAGATCAGGCGATAAGCGCGCAGCTTGCCGCCCTCCAGTTTTGCCAGGGCATGGGAGCATTGATTTTCCACGGCGAAAAATTCTTCCCTGGTGTGGCAAATCAGGATATCCCGGCCAGACACCCGGAAAGCTGTGGTGGTACCAGGCGGCACGGCGGCCACATCTGCCACATATATAAAAGAGTCGGGACTCATCGGGTATGTACGGCTTGGTGGTCAGAGGGCGGAATGGTAGCATTGGCCGGATAGAAAAAAACAGTCCTGACTGTTTTCTGCTGCCGGCCAATACTGTTGAACGAAGGGGAAAGACTTGTGGCTGCGATTTCGTTTCTGGCCCGGATGACGGTCAAGCCGGGCCGTGAGGATGAGTTCCTGCAGCTGGTCCGGACGTTGGAGGAGAAGGTCAATGCCAACGAGCCGGACACGCTGTATTACCGCTTTTTTCGCCTGCGTGAAGACCGGCAATATGCGGTGATGGAGTCCTTCGCCGATGAGGCGGCGGAGGAGACGCATATGAATTCTGATTATCTGGCGACCACTGCTCCACCGCTTCTGGATTGCCTCGAAGGCGATCCGCCGTACGTTCGCGAGTATCTGGATCCCATCGATTAAGTGCCCCCCGGAGAAAACCTGCCCGTGACTCTGCCTGCGTTCGAGCATCCCATCCGTGCCACGACCCTGGGGGATCTGTTGCTGCAGGCGGCGCATGCATACCCCGACGCCGATGCCATCGTTTTTCCCGATGGACGCCAGAGCTACGCACAGCTGGCGGAACGTGCATATCAACGTGCGCGCGGTCTCCAGGCATTGGGCGTCAGGCCGGGCGAGCATGTCGGCCTGCTGCTGCCCACCTGTTTCGCGTTTCCGGAATTCCTGTTCGGTGTTGCCTTGTGCGGCGCCGTGGCCGTGCCGGTCAACGCCCGTTATCGCGCAGGTGAATTGAAATACCTGATTCACCATGCCGACCTGGTCACGCTGGTCACCACGGAAGAAATTGCCGAGCATGTCAATTTTGTCGAGCGACTCAACGAGGCGTTGCCCGAGCTTGCCGATGCCGGTGATGCGCTGCATCTGCAATTGAAAACTGCACCCTGTCTGCGCAATGTCGTGTTGCTCGGCGCGTCCCGGCCCCCGGGCTTCGTTACGGAATCCGGTTTCGACGAGCAGGCGGACGGCGTTCCGGTTGCGAACGTACAGATGAGCCGCATGCGTACCCGCGTCAGGGATACGGCATTGATGCTGTACACCTCTGGCACCACGGCCAACCCGAAGGGTTGTCGATTGAGCCATGAGGCCATCGTACGCAACAGTATTGCATTGGGCCGATACCGTTATGAGTTGCGCCGCGAAGATCGGTTCTGGTCACCGCTGCCCATGTTTCATATCGCTGCCATATTGCCCATGCTGGCGATCTTCGATGTGGGTGGCGCCTATCTCACCATGAGTTATTTTGCTGCCGGCACCGCCCTGAAAATGCTCGAGGCAGAGCGGGCGACTGCCACCTATCCGTGCTTCGTTACCATCATGTCGGACCTGATACGGCACCCGGATTTTCCGACCACCGACCTGCACCGCATCAGGCTGATGAACAGTAATTTTGCGGTCCAGCCGCCGGGCATCCAGGAAGCCATGCTGGAGGCGATGCCGGATACCATTTACGTCGGCACCTATGGCATGACGGAAACCGGGGGAACCGTCTGCACCAGCGAGCTCACCGATTCCCTGGAGACGCGTTGTACGCGATTGGGCAAGCCGCTGCCGGGTCTGGAGGTGAAGATTGTCTCGCTCGAGACCGGCGAGGAATTGCCCGTGGGCGAACGGGGCGAGATCCTGGTTCGCGGGTATTGCCTGTTCGACGGTTATTACAAGGATCCGGAGAACACCGCGGCGGCGATGGAGCCCGATGGTTTTTTTCACACCGGAGATGTGGGTTCCTTCGATGACGCGGGCCAGATCATGTTCCACGGGCGGAGCAAGGACATGCTCAAGGTGGGCGGCGAAAACGTGGCGGCGGCGGAGATCGAAGCTTTCCTGGCGCGGCATCCGGCCGTGAAGCTGGCCCAGATCGTCGGCGTTCCGGACCTGCGGCTGCAGGAAGTGCCGGCGGCATTCGTGGAACTGGAAGACGGCGAGGAGGCATCCGAACAGGAATTGATTGATTTCTGCCGGGGCGACATCGCGTCCTTCAAGGTGCCCCGATATGTGCGATTCGTCACCGAATGGCCCATGTCCACGAGCAAGATTCAGAAGTTCCGCCTGCGGGACCAGTTCCTGCAGGAGCTGGATCTGACAGACACGTAAACCCATCAGTATCAGGAGGCTGTGATCGTGCAGACGGCATTCATCGCGACACTTATCGTCCAGCAGGACCAGTTGGCGGAATTCGAAGCACTGCAGAAAAAGCTGTCGGTCATCACCCATGATGACGAGCCCGGAACGCTGGTCTATGATTTCCTCCGGCACCGCGAGCACCCCGATACCTATGTCGTCTACGCGCGATTCCGCGATGACGAAGCGTTCCAGGTGCACCAGGATTCGCCGTCCCACGACGAACTCGTGCCGCCGATCCTGGCGGTCCTGGCCGAGGACATGGATTTGCAGTTCTACGAGTTGGTCGAGTAGTGCGGCGAGGGTCCTGCCGGTGACTGACGCTTACGAAGCAATACGGCGTCTCATGAACGCGTACTGTTACCGCATCGACGCCGGTGATCTTGATGGCTTTGCCGAACTGTTCCAGCACGCCACGTGGCGGATCGTGGGTGATCCCGGGGGCGGCGACACCGGCGCTGTGGCCGTGCGCGAGACCCTGCAGCAGATAATTCTTTATGACGGCAAGCCGAATACCAAACACATGATGAGTAACGTTCAGATCGACGTTGACGAATCGTCGCACCGGGCCGAAGCGCAGTGTTACATCACCGTGTTTCAGGCTGTGCCGCCCGACTTTCCGCTTCAGCCGATCTTCAGCGGCCATTACCACGATAATTTTGCACAGGTTGACGGAAGCTGGCGCTT
>Ga0114950_10004738_pt1 | contig 10582 bp, 9 predicted proteins | sample N075metaG_FD_83503 | JGI IMG/M metagenome (GOLD analysis project Ga0114950, IMG submission 83503) | Deep subsurface microbial communities from Kermadec Trench to uncover new lineages of life (NeLLi) - N075 metaG | ecosystem: Environmental > Aquatic > Marine > Ocean trench > Sediment | place... | reverse complement strand
TCTTTAGTCACCACACCGTACGCCCCGGTACGCATCGCTTGACATTTGGGCCCCGCTTTACCATATATGAATATGCTGTCCACTACCCACCGTTGGAATTCGATGTCTAAAATGTGGAGCTGGCGACGCCAGCAACGGTGGGTACCGTAGTCCAGCATTTGAAGAGAGACTTTGAGCCCACCCTACCCTTTTTGTAGTGTGGGCTTTTTCTGTTTAAAGAGAGTGGTGTCCTGTCCTGTGTGTGTCTTGTGATTGTTCGTGCGCCATCGTGGTTCCGGACAAGGCGCAACGACGAAGGGGTAGCCAGGAGTTACCTCGAGAAGGAGCAACGCAGTTCGGGACCATGAGGGCACCCGAGAATCGTAAGACACACATAGGACCGGACACCTATGATTGAGTTTTGGAAATACAGCGCGCAGGGAAATACCTTCGTGGTGATCCCCACGGGCAAAACCATTCAGTCGGCACACCTGGACTGGGTAGAAAAGATTTGTGCGCCCGAGTCGGGTATATTCGCCGATGGGGTTGCGCTGGTGCACGTGCCCACCGCACGCCTCTCCATTTATAACGCCGACGGCGGCCGCGCAGAAATCTCTGGCAACGGTGCCCGATGTGCAGCCGCATGGTGGTTTAAAGAGCAGGACTCCCTGGCCACTCACATAGACTGGCGCACAGACGCCGGCCGCGTATGCTGTACCCGCAAGGGCCGGTCGTCAATCGAAGTTCGACTGCCTGCACCCGCTTTCGAGTCATCAAAAATTCCGGCCCGAACCCGCAACAGAGAACTGTGGAATCACAAGCTGAAATGGGGTAAGAGAACGATGACCATATTTGCCCTCTCGATGGGTAATCCGCAATGCGTGGTCTGGGGACGATCCATTCCGAAAGACTGGTTTGAAGTAGGAGAAATGCTGAGCGATCATCGGCTGTTTCCCCAACAATGCAATGTGGTCTTTGTGTGCCCTTCAGCCGATGAACTTGAGGTACGGTTGTGGGAGCGCGGCGTAGGCGAAACCGCCTCTTCGGGGACGGGTGCGGCCGCCGCGGTAGTGACTGCCGCACGGCTTGGCAAATCTCCGCGCAAGACCCGGGTCCATATGCCCGGAGGAACACTGTCTGTGAACTGGACACAAGGGGGAGAGATTGTACTTTCCGGATCCGTGGAACTCATTGCGCAGGGTGAATTGGCACTCAAGGTGAAAGGCGTATGAGTCGACTGCAGTTCCCGTCATTTACCGCGGCGAAGAAGCTCGCGAAAGAAGGTAATCTTGTGCCGCTGGTGGCATCGATGCCCGCAGATCTCGAGACCCCCGTGGGCGTGTACATGAAACTTGCACGGGGAGCTAAGGCATCATTCCTGCTTGAGAGTGTGGAAGGCGGAGAACGAAGTGCCCGGTACTCCTTTATTGGCGTCAACCCCAGAGCCGTATTTACCGGGTCCGAAGAACAATACACCTATCGTGAAGATGGCAGGACGCAAAAGATGACCGGTGATCCCTACACTCTGATCAAATCGATCGTGGCTCACATTCGTCCGGTTTCCACACCCGAACTCCCACCCTTTGCCGGGGGTGCAGTGGGCGTTTTCGGATATGACATCGTGCGCCGGCGCGAGCGCATTCCCAATCGTCATTCGCGCGATACGAACCCGCCCGAAGTCTGGTTGGGATGGTACGACACCATATTTGCTTTTGACCATGTGAAGCACCGGCTGATTGTGATCGCCAACTGGTATGCCGAGCCGCCCACTCGCGCCTCATACAACCGGGCGGTAGAGGCGGCTATGAAAGCGGTCTTTAAGCTCGATCGAAAGCTGCATTCAAGTGATGCGCGCACAAAGGTGGGAACGCTCAGATCAAACTTCAAGGCTGGGGAGTATGCTCGCGCAGTGAGTAAGGCTAAACGATACATCGCCGCCGGAGAGATCTTTCAGGTGGTCTTGTCCCAGCGATTCAAAGCCACATTCGAAGGCGATCCGTTTCAGGTATACCGTCGACTCAGGCGAATCAATCCTTCGCCGTACCTGTTCTATCTCAATTGCGGATCTTTCCAGGTTGCAGGTTCATCACCTGAAACCCTGGTGCGGGTAGAGGGACGCACGGTTACGGAGTGCCCCATCGCCGGCACTCGTCCCCGGGGTGCAGATCGCGCCGCCGATCTGGCGCTCGAGAAGGAATTGCTGGCCGATCCCAAGGAACGAGCCGAGCATCTGATGCTCGTGGACCTTGCGCGCAACGACGCCGGACGGGTGAGCCAATACGGCAAGGTGCGACTGCCCGACTTCTTTACGATCGAGCGATACTCTCACGTGATGCACATTGTAAGTCGCGTGGAAGGTCAACTTAAGCGCAGCCTTCATGCATTGGATGCCCTGGCCGCGTGTTTCCCCGCCGGTACCGTGTCGGGTGCGCCTAAAGTGCGAGCCATGGAGATTATCGATGAACTTGAGCGTTCGAGTCGCGGGTTGTACGCGGGCGCGGCAGGCTACTTAGACTACTTTGGCAACCTCGACACCTGCATTGCCATTCGAACTCTTATTTTTGCCAACGGGTACGTTCAGGCCCAGGCCGGGGCAGGCATAGTGGCCGATTCAGTGCCGAAGACAGAAGAGCAGGAAACGCGCAGCAAAGCGAGCGCTCTGCTTGAGGCTTTGGGCCATGAGTAATCGTGCCAAGGGCTGTCGCGTCCTCATGATCGACAATTACGATTCGTTCACCTATAACCTGGTTCAGTACTTAGGCGAGATGGGCGCCCACATCACGGTGGTTCGAAATGATGAAATCACCGCGGAAGAGATTCCGGACATGGGCCCGGATGTAATCGTCATTTCTCCAGGTCCGGGACGACCCGCGAATGCAGGCATCACCAAGGAGGTGGTGAATCGCTATTCCGGGACTTTTCCAATCTTAGGAGTATGCCTCGGGCACCAGGCCATCGGCGAAGTCTTCGGGGGGCGCATCATTCGAGCTAAGAAACTGATGCACGGCAAGACCTCAAAAATCAAACACCGGGGCCACCCGCTCTTTGCGGGAATTGACTCTCCCTTTGTGGCCACCCGCTATCATTCGCTGGTTGTGGATCCCGACTCGGTACCCTCCGTATTGCGCGTGACCGCACGAAGCGATGATGGTGAGATCATGGGACTGGCTCACCGCACCCATCCCACCCTGGGTGTGCAGTTTCACCCCGAGTCGATTCTCACCGAATCCGGCAAACAATTACTGGCGAACTTTCTGAGCCTGAGCCGTGGAAAAGGAACCGCAAATGCTTAAGCCGTTCCTGAAAACGGTGGTAGAGGGTCACGACCTTAGTCGTGAAGATGCCCGGTCTGCCATGGAACTGATCATGGACGGTGAGGCCACGCCTTCACAAATCGCGGGGCTGCTCGTGGCACTCAGGCTTAAAGGTGAGAGCGTCAATGAACTGGTAGGCTTTGTACAGGCCATGCGGGACCGAGTTGTACGTATTGAACATGCAGAAGAGCACATTATCGATACCTGCGGCACGGGGGGTGACGGACTGGGTACGCTGAACATTTCTACCGCGGCTGCCATAGTCGCCGCCGCCGCAGGCGCACAGGTGGCCAAACATGGCAATCGATCGGTGTCATCAAAGTGCGGATCGGCGGACTTACTCGAGATCTGGGGCGTGAAACTGGATTTGCAGAAAGAAGAAGCGGAGGCTTGCCTTCGTGCCCACGGAATCACATTTCTGTTCGCCCCCATTTATCACCCGGCCATGAAGCACGCTTCGATACCTCGCCGTGAAATGGGTTTGCGCACGGTGTTTAATCTGTTGGGTCCTATGACAAACCCGGCCGGCGTGACGCGGCAGGTGCTCGGCGTGTTCGACCGCGTGTGGGTAACACCTCTGGCACAGACATTAATGGAACTCGGCAGCAAACACGCCCTTGTAGTATCAAGTTACGACGGCCTCGATGAGATTTCGCCGGCCGACTCCACACTGGTGGCAGAGGTCAAAGACGGCACCGTAACCACCTATGATATCAACCCGCAAGACCTGGGCGTGGAGCCTGCGAGCCTCGATTCCATCGCAGGCGGCGACGCCGCAGAAAACGCAGCACGACTCGAAGGCCTGCTCAGGGGAAAGGCCGACTTTGCCTCCGTGGCCGTTGCACTTAACGCGGGAGCCGCGCTGTACGTGGCCGGCATCTGCGACACGCTGGCGCAAGGTGTGAGTCGCGCATCAGAAATATTACGCACCGATGCACCCTGGCAAAAATTACAGACGTGGGCTCAATGGTCTCAGAACCCGACGTTGTAGATTCGGCTGGCGCAGGCGTTGACGTCCCCCAGGAGACGCCAGGGACTCGAGGATGGATATCAGACTACCTGTACCATTTTAGTCTCTTCTCACGCAACGCGCGCCTCTTTACGGCGGGTACATTTCTTTTGTCGCTCGCCTTCACGATGTTTCAACTCATGCGCAACCTGTACTTGAAAGAGGCAGGCTTTGACGAAGTGTTCATCGGTCACAGTCTGTCGATCTTTTCCTTAGGTTCCCTGCTGGGTGCCATTCCGGCAGCCATCCTGCTCTCGCGCAACCGCACCAAACCCCTTCTGCTCATCGCCACCCTGGGATCCGGTGCAGGATTTTTTGGCATTGCCGCACTCATGTCTGATTGGGGCATTCTCGGAGCCAGCGTGGCTGCGGGCGTCATGTCGGCGCTCCATCAGGTAGCCGCCGCGCCCTTTCTGATGAACCATTCGTCGGCCGTGGAACGCACACATCTGTTCAGTCTCAATTTTGCGGTCCGCACCGCATCGGGAGTGGTCGGAAGCTTCGGCGGGGGCTGGCTGTTTTACCAACTTGCGGCGTGGACCCAGAATCCGGTTCTGGCGTACCGATGGACACTCATGACGGGGGTCGCGTTCGCATTGCTGGCCCTGATACCTTTTGCCATGATTAAAGAAGACCATCCCGCGCCCCGCACCAACCCTTTCGCGATGCGCTACCTCAGGGCACGTAAAGCGCTGTATGCAAAACTCGTGTTTCCCTTTTTTGTGCTGGGGCTCGGGGCGGGGCTGGTCATTCCGTTTTTGAACTTGTACTTTAGAAATCGCTTCGGCCTGCGAGGTGACACCATTGGAATCTTCTTCGGATTCATGCAATTGTGTGTCACCATTGGTGTGATGCTGGGTCCTATTCTTGCCCGACGCTTCGGCCTGGTTCGAACCATCGTCTACACCGAGTTGATTTCAATACCGTTCATGCTCATCCTGGCCTACACCTACAGCCTCGAGTGGGCCGTGTTCGCATTTTTGCTTCGAGGTTCACTCATGAACATGGCACAGCCTCTGGCCACCAACTTCGCCATGGAGGTCGTCACATCAGAAGAAAGGCCCCTGGTGAACAGCCTTCAAACCATGAGCTGGGTGGGATCGTGGATGATCTCTGCGGCACTGGGGGGTACGCTTATTGAACGGTACGGATTCGCACCGCCGCTTCTCGCGACAATCGTGTTGTATATTGTTTCGGCCGGGCTGTACTACTATTTCTTTAAAGATGTGGAACGTGACAAAGACATCAAGTTACCCTTTCCGCTCACAGACCTCAAAGGATAAGGGATGATGGCAGCCTCCATTTTAGAAGAGATATTTGCGGCGCGGAGGATTTCGGTTGCGGCCGCAGAATTAACCACGCCGCTCGACCTGTTGCGTGAACGTGCCGGTGATCTGCCTTCTGCCCGCGACTTCCGCGGTGCGCTGCAGGCATCGCCCTTCGCATTAATCGCAGAGGTAAAAAAGGGATCTCCTTCCCGAGGCGTTTTCCGCGAAGATTTCAATCCGGTTGCCCTGGCTGAGGCCTATGCTGAAGGAGGCGCATCTGCCATCAGCATAGTGACCGAGCCCGATTTCTTCTGGGGTTCCCTTGAATGGCTGAGCACCATTCGAGAGGCGGTTCCCTGTCCGCTCTTGCGCAAAGACTTCACATTCAGTGAATATCAGGTGTGGGAAGCTCGAGCTCACGGTGCCGATGCCATTCTCCTGATTCTGGCCATGCTCACAGACTCAGAGGCCGCAATGCTGCTGCAATCAGCTGACGACGCAGGCGTACATGCGCTTGTAGAAGTGCACAATAAGAGTGAAGCGAGCCGCGCAGGCGAATTGGGCGCAAAGATCATTGGAGTGAACAACCGAAACCTGTCAACCTTCGACGTCTCACTTGATGTGTCAAAGTCGCTTACAGATGCGCTGCCCGCCGAAGCCGTGAAAGTGTCGGAAAGCGGCATCCATACCTTCGAAGACTGCAGGGCGTTGAGTGCCCTTGGCTATCACGCGTTTCTCGTAGGTGAAGCGTTGATAGAATCGGCCAATCCTGCCGCGGCGGTCGAGAAATTCCGAGGTCAATCGAGTGGAACGTAATTTACACACGAGCCAGCCACTATGCTGAAAGTCAAGTTCTGCGGCCTCACACGTGCGCAGGATGCGAGACTCGCGGGCGATCTCGGTGTAGACGCCATCGGGCTCATCCTGTACAAGAAGAGTCCACGGTATGTTACGCTCGATGGTGCGCAGCGCATTGTACATGCGCTACCGCCCTGGACCGCACGGATCGGCGTGTTTGTCAATGAGGAGCCGGCCATCATCAAGAAGGCCATCGACGCACTGGGGCTGTCGGCGATACAACTTCACGGAGACGAATCTCCAGCGTTTATCGAAGATCTGGCTCTCCACATCCCGGTCATCAAAGCATTGTCGGCCACAGGCGGTTGGCCGCAGCGTGCACAGGTGTACACTTCCTATCCCGTGTTACTGGATCACGCGACACCCGGCAACCCGGGCGGTACAGGACAGACCTGGGACTGGAGTGAAATGGATCCTGAGTCGAGACCGGGTTATTTCATACTGGCCGGCGGTCTCACGTCCGACAATGTTAAGGATGCGGTGGACTCACTCAGACCGGACGCGGTGGATGTCTCCTCGGGCATTGAGCGGTCTCCCGGAATCAAAGATTCAGATCGTATGCAAGCATTCATGAAGGCCGTCGCGCAATTTCGCGTGCAGGAATATCGGAACCTATAAATGGCAGCCCACAAGATTCGCGTAACGAAAGCCGGCCGATACGGAGAATTTGGAGGCCGGTACGTCCCGGAAACATTGATTCCGGCCTTAGACGAACTCACCTCAGCCTTCGGCAGGTTGCGCGCCAATTCAGGCTTCAAGAAAGAGCTGGCGGCGGTGCTCAAAGATTACGCCGGTCGTCCCACCACGCTTACGCGCGTGGATCGATTCGGCAAGGCCGCGCATGCCGAGGTCTGGTTGAAACGTGAAGACCTGCTGCACACGGGTGCACACAAGCTGAACAACACGCTGGGACAAATTCTTCTGGCCCGGCACATGGGTAAGCACAGAGTGATCGCCGAAACCGGGGCCGGTCAACACGGGCTTGCGACGGCCACGGTAGCCGCGAAGTACGGCATGCAGTGTGTAGTATACATGGGCGCTGAAGACGTGAAGAGGCAGGCGCTCAACGTCTACAAGATGAAACTTCTGGGTGCCGAAGTCAGACCGGTCAACTCGGGTACCCGAACTCTCAAAGATGCCACCAACGAAGCCCTCCGCGACTGGGTGACCAATGTGGAACACACATTCTACATCATCGGATCTGTGGTGGGTCCCCATCCCTATCCCGAGATCGTACGACATTTTCAGGCCATTATCGGCCGCGAAGCTCGTCGTCAGTTCAAGCGGGAGAGAGGCAGGCATCCATCAACCATTGTCGCCAGCGTGGGAGGCGGATCCAACGCGATCGGCATATTCGATGCATTTCTGAAAGATTTGAAGGTGGACCTTGTGGGTGTTGAAGCTGCGGGCTGCGGACTGAGCTCGGGGTTGCACTCGGCCACGCTGTCTAAAGGTTCGCCGGGCGTGTTGCATGGGAGTTACAGCTACCTGCTTCAAAAAAAGGGTGGCCAGGTGGCCGGCGCGCATTCGATATCTGCAGGGCTCGACTATCCTGGCGTGGGTCCGATTCACAGTTACCTGCTCGCTACCGGGCGCGTGAAGTATCAGGCATCGAATGATCAGCAGGCGCTGAAGGCCTTTCGGCTTCTCACAGAAACAGAAGGATTGATCCCCGCTTTAGAATCGGCACACGCGCTGGCGTGGGTGATGCGCCATGGAAAGAAACTAAAAGGGCCCGTACTGGTTTGCCTGTCGGGACGAGGGGATAAAGACTTAGACATTGTGCGAGAGGTGCTGTAGTGGCGTCGCGCATTTCAGCCACGTGGGTAAAGCTTAAACGCTCTGGCCAAAAAGCTCTGATTCCCTTTATTACCGCCGGCTTTCCTCTTAAGCAGAGTACGCTTTGCGCGATTCGGACTGCAGCCGACTCAGGCTGCGATCTTATAGAAATCGGGGTTCCGTTTTCTGACCCCCTGGCCGACGGCCCGGCCATTCAGCACAGCTCGCAAGTTGCGCTGGGTAATGGCATAAATCTGGAATGGATATTCGAGCAGGTCGTGTCAGCCCGTAAAGATATTTCAGTTCCCATTCTGCTCATGGGCTACTACAACCCGTTCCTTCAATATGGCCTCAAGGCTTTTTGCCGGGACGCGATATCTGCAGGTGTGGATGGCGTGATCATACCCGACCTTCCGCCCGACGAAGCGGGCGATTTAATGCAGGCTGCAGCCTCACACAAGCTTTCGGTCGTATTCTTGATCGCACCCACCACGACCACAGGTCGCGTTTTAGAAATTGCCAGAGCCTCAACCGATTTTTGCTACTGCGTCTCTGTAACCGGCGTCACGGGGGCTCGGTCTGAGTTTCAATCCCGGACCGAGACTTACCTGAAACGCACCCGGAAGCTGATTAAAAAACCGATGGTTGTGGGATTCGGAATATCTAAGCCCGCGCAGATTAAGAGGCTGGGGCGATTCGCCGATGGCCTGGTCGTGGGGAGTGCCCTGGTGCCTGTGCTCCAACAGGCCCGAAGTGGGTCTAGTCTCAGCCAGGCCCTGAGCCGGGCACTCAAACCTCTTGTCCGGGCCGCCCACGACGCGTAATCAATGCCTTAAACCATGACTACTGATACTGCACACAAACCGTCATCGGGCGCTGCATTTTCGCATGAAATCGCGGGACTGCTGGCGCCTCTCGTAACGGAGATGGACCGGGATGCGACTCTGGCAGCTCTCGAAACACCGACGGATTTAACCATGGGAGACTTTGCATTTCCCTGTTTTCCCCTGGCCCGCTCAAGGCGAATAGCGCCCCCGGTCATTGCCAAAAATCTGGCCTCAGAACTTGCGCTGCCCGTGAGTCAATCGGCACTGGTCGATTCGGTTGAAGCCGTTGGAGGATACCTCAATTTCAAAGTCGATCGACCGCGCTTCACAACCTGCATCCTGCAGGAAGTACTTCGTCGGGGCGCCAAATACGGGTCGAGCGATCGGGGCGCCGGCAAAACGATTTGCATAGATTTTTCCTCACCCAATATCGCCAAAATGTTTCATGTGGGTCACCTTCGCAGCACGCTCATTGGCGCGGCATTGATGCGCGTGTTCGGGTACCTGGGACATCCCACGGTGGGCATCAATCATATCGGCGACTGGGGCACGCAATTCGGCACACTCCTGGTCGCGTACAGACTGTGGGGCGATGAAGAACAGCTTAAGAGCCGGGCGGTCGCGTATCTCTACGAACTCTATGTGCGATACCACAAAGAGGCCGAATCTAACCCGGACTTGAAGGAAGATGCACGCTCCGCCTTCCGTGCACTGGAGAACGGCGACGCGGATGCGCGAGCGCTATGGCAAAGCTTCAGAGACTATTCTATGGAAGAGTTTCAGCGAATGTACGATCTGCTCGGCGTCACCTTCGACAGCTACTCAGGCGAAGCGTTTTATGAAGATAAAATGCAGCCTGTGCTGGACCTGCTGGAACAGAAAAAGCTCTCATCCACAAGTCGTGATGCATTGATCGTGGATCTTTCGGACCTGGATATTCCACCCATGATGCTGCGCAAGAAAGACGAAGCCACGCTGTATGCGACCCGCGATCTTGCCGCCGCCAAGTACCGATTTGACACCTACCATTTTGACAAGATGCTCTATGTCGTGGGACAGGCACAGGAACTGCATTTCAAACAGCTATTTACGGTGCTGGAGCGCATGGACTTCGAGTGGGCCGCAGACTGCGAACACATCATGTTCGGTTGGGTGAAATTCAAGGATAAACACCTCTCGTCCCGCGAAGGCAATGTAGTGCTGCTGGATGAAGTCTTGAACCGGGCCGTAGAAGAAGCAGAAAAAATAATGGCCGGCCGCGATTCGGAACTTGAAGACTGGCGGAGCATCGCAAAGATGGTGGGCATTGGAGCCGTAATCTTTGCCGACCTCTCACCCAGACGGATCAAGGACGTGAATTTTGACTGGAAAGAAGTGCTTACGTTCGATCATGGCAGCGGCCCATACCTTATGTACACCCACTGTCGACTTTCCAGTATTCTGAGGAAGCATGGCAAGGAGGTGGAGACCGATGTGGATTTCAGCCTCCTCAAGCACGAAGCGGAACACAGGGTGATTCATGCCTTAGACCAGTTTCCGAGACAACTG
>Ga0114950_10004737_pt1 | contig 10583 bp, 6 predicted proteins | sample N075metaG_FD_83503 | JGI IMG/M metagenome (GOLD analysis project Ga0114950, IMG submission 83503) | Deep subsurface microbial communities from Kermadec Trench to uncover new lineages of life (NeLLi) - N075 metaG | ecosystem: Environmental > Aquatic > Marine > Ocean trench > Sediment | place... | reverse complement strand
TTGGAGGATCTGCTGGCAACCGATCTGCCGGAAGCGCGCGCGTTTCACGAAGGTCGATTCGCAACCATTTATCTCGCGCCGTTTAATTATCACCGGATACACGCGCCGCTGGCTGGAACGCTGCGTGCAGTGCGTTATGTGCCCGGTGATTTGTTCAGCGTGAACGCGGTTACCGCGAAATTTGTGCCGCGTTTGTTCTCGCGCAACGAACGCCTGGTTTGCCACTTTGTTACCGATGCGGGTCCATTCGTGGTCATTCTTGTTGGCGCGATGAATGTCGGCAGTATCAGCACGCCCTGGACCGGCGAAATCCGGCCGCGAAAAAGCGGAGTCGTGGTCGACTATGACTTAAGCGACTCCACCGTGTCGACCCGTGTGGCGAAAGGCGACTTACTCGGCTGGTTCAACATGGGTTCCACCGTAATCATGCTCATGCCAAACGGACACGGCGAATGGTCTGAGACACTGACCACCGGTACGACCGTGAAAATGGGCGAGGTAATCGGCCGGCAATGACGGATCGCTTGACCTGGCAGCCATCGTCGGACGCCGCAATCGCCAGGCTTCGCGCGAGCATGCTGGATCGAGCGCGACAATACTTTCGGACCCAAGGTGTGCTCGAAGTCGATACACCCGCGCTGTCACGAAGCGCTGTCAGCGATCCGCATATTGAGTCGGTCGCAGCGACTTTGGCTGTCGATGCACAGACAGGCTATTACCTGCACACGTCGCCCGAATTCAACATGAAGCGATTGTTGTGCGACGGCTATCCGGACATCTACCAAATCTGCAAAGTTTTTCGGGATGACGAGTTTGGCCGGCGTCATCAGCCCGAGTTCACGATGATCGAGTGGTATCGGCTGGACTTCAGGTTAAAGCAAATGGCAAACGATACGCTGGCGTTCATCGCTGCAATCCTGGAGCGGCCATCGTTATCAACTGACGCGATACACATTAATTATGCAGATGCTTTTGAGGAATTCGCCGGCTGCAATCCATTCACGGCAGACCTGGCAGAGCTTATCGCGGTCGCGGTCGCGGACGCATCACTTATAGAGTCGATTGGCGACGAAGCGGACGCCTGGCTGGATCTGATTCTTGATCAAAAAGTCGTGCCCAGGTTCGCCAAGGATCGTCTTACCGTGCTGTCGCATTACCCCTTAAGCCAGGCCGCCCTGGCCCGGCAGTGTCCCGCAGACCCCGCGGTCGCCGACCGCTTCGAAGTTTTCCTTGGGCGCTCGGAGCTGGCCAACGGCTATGTGGAGCTGGTGGACGCCGATGAGCACGCGAGGCGCTTTGCCGAAGATCAGGCAACACGCAAATTGCATGGACAAACCGAGCGGCCACTGGATAATCAATTCATGGACGCCGTTCGGCACGGCCTGCCGGAGTGTGCCGGGGTTGCTGTTGGCTTCGACCGATTGTTGATGATTCATGCAGGCACAGAAGATATTGGAGACGTGCAGACGTTTGCATTTGCGCAACAGACATGACGACAACAGACTACGACTTGTTAAACGCACAACTCATCGCGTTAACGGAAAACGAGCCGGATGCGCTCGCGAATTGCGCCAATTTCGTCGCGCTGTTATTTGACGCGCTGGAAGACATAAACTGGCTTGGTATTTATGTGCATCGCCTCGATGAACTCGTGCTCGGCCCTTTTCAGGGCAAACCAGCCTGCGTTCACATTCCAATCGGTCAGGGCGTGTGTGGCAGCGCAGCGGAAAAGATGGAAACGCTGCGCGTTGATAACGTACACGAGTTCTCCGGGCATATCGCGTGCGACCTGGCGTCCCGATCCGAAATTGTTGTGCCGCTGACTCGCAATGGTGAATTACTGGCAGTGCTGGATATCGACAGCCCGTCGCTCGCACGATTCAGCGAAACCGATCAATCTGGAATTGAGAAATTGTGTCGCAGCTTTGAGAAATCGATTGCCGACAGTACGTCGTTTATTTAACCCGTGAGACGTATTCTTTCGAGCGTGTATCGCAGCGAACAATTTCACCTTGCTCGATAAACAACGGCACCTTCACGACGGCACCAGTTGACAATTTCGCCGGCTTCACGCCGCCGCTCGCTGTGTCGCCCCGCAAACCCGGATCCGTTTCAACGATCTCGAGTTCTACGAAGTTCGGCGGCAAGACAATAATCGGTGTGTTGTTCCACAGCGTAATCTGGCAAACGTCCTCTTCCTTGAGCCAGTTTATGGCATCACCAACCGCGCTCTTGTCCGCCGCAAACTGCTCGAATGTGTCCGGCATCATGAAGTGCCAGAATTCGCCGTCAGAATAAAGATACTGCATGTCCGTATCGACGACGTCCGCCGCCTCCACACTCTCACCGGACTTGAACGTCTTGTCCACGGTCTTGCCCGTCTTGAGGTTTTTAATGCGGACACGATTAAACGCCTGGCCCTTGCCCGGCTTGACGAACTCGTTTTCAACGATAATGCACGGCTGCGAGTCCATAATAATGCGCAATCCAGAGCGGAATTCGCTGGTGTTGTAGTTCGCCATAGTGAGTGTCCGATTGTGTTGGTGGCGCGACCCAAAATCCGGGTCTGGCTGAAGGCCGCCATGATACCTGCAGATATCGCATTGGTTAAGCGTTTAATCGCACTAATTACTTGAAATCGCCAGAATTATTGTAATTCGCGCCAAGTCCCAAATATGACGATTGGCCGTTACGGCTGCCGATAATTTGATGCTGATCACGCTTTGTATGTGCTGCAGGCATTAGTCTGACCGTCTGGAAAGGAAAGCCTGCGGTCGGTAACGACGGGTAGGCACGCCACACTTTAAGCTCAAGGATTAGAGAATTGAACGAGCGCCAAGGCATATCGATAGCGGTATTGACCAAAGACGAGGAAGACGTAGATCTCGTCAACCGGACCCTTCGCGATTCCGGCCATGCTGCCCATTGTCACTGGATCAAAAAGTCGGAAGGCTTTGCTGACACGCTCAGCACGGAACCGCTGGAGCTGATTATCGTCAACAGCGATTCCTACCCGGACAGCATTCGCCAGGTCATCAAGCAAAAAGACGCCTATCTTCCTGAGATCCCGGTCATCGCTGTGCAAAGTAAGGTCAGTGAAGAAAATATCTTGAGCGCCATGAACGATGGCGCTTGCGACCTGGTGTCGATTGAACAAACAGGTCGCCTGCAGGCAGTCGTATCAAGAGAGCTGCGAGCGATTCGCGTGGAACGCGCACTCAACTCGACATTGTCCTCGGCAACCGAATACCGAAAGCAACTGAGCGACTACATGCAGGGCTCGCACAGCCCGATCGTCGACGTTCACGAAGGCATAGTTACTCAGGTGAACGATGCGTGGGTCCGTCTATTCAAGTCCAAGAGCGCAGACTCGGTAATCGGGCAGCCGCTTATGGATTTCTTCGAGCCCGAAAGCCAGGCAGCAGTGAAAGGTGCGTTTGTCGCGACGACGAAGGGCAAATGGCAGAAAGACGAAAAGCTGTTTGCAAAGTCGAAGCTTTCGAGCAAGAGAGACGTAACCGAACTGGAACTTGGTTTCAAACTGGTGAGCTTCGATAACGAGCCCTATGTACAAATACAAGTTACGCCGCTAGAACATGTACCGGAGGAGCCAACCAAACTCGTTCATGAAGCGCTGAAGCGTGATCCGACAACACTCTTTTTTCATCGGTCGCAGTTTATCGATCGCATCACCAGGCGTTTGTCGCGAAAACCGAAATCCGGCCTGCATGCGATTACTTACATCAAGCTGGATGACTTCTCGGAGATTCGCAACCAGGTCGGGCAAATCGCATCCGAAGAGGTTATCGCGTTGTTTGCCGAAGAGGTCCGCAAGCGCATGCACCCACGCGATGTGGCGGGCCGTTTTGAGGGCACTGTCCTCATGGTGTTGCTGGAACGCGGCAGCGACAAAGATGCAAAGATCTGGGGTCAGCAACTTGTAGATCACATGCAGACACAGGAATTCAACGTTGGTGGCAAATCGATCAAATTAACTTGCACGGTAGGCGTTTGTGGCATGAGCAGCGTTTACGCAAATCTTGAAGAACTGATTTCCGCTGCTGCCAGCGCCCACAGCAAGGGCAAGTCCGACGGTGGCAACTGTGTCTACCTGGAAAACTCAGCGGATGACGACACACGCCTCCGACGACACGACGCCATCTGGGTCAAACACATTAACTCGGCCATGAAGGATGACCGCTTCCGGTTGGCACACTTGCCGATTGCGGGATTGCGCAGCGAGTCCGGGAATATGTTCGACATGCTGGTTCGCATGATGGATGAGCAGGGCAATGCGGTTCTGCCGTCGGAATTCTTGCCTGCTGCAGAGCGAAACAATTTGTTGAAACCAATCGATCGCTGGATCTTCGCGGCAACGGTTGACTATTGTGCCGAAAACGAAGTCGACCAGGCGTTTGTGAGATTGTCGCGACATTCAATGCTCGACAGTGGCTTGCTGAAGTGGCTTGAAAAAGAACTTTGCCGGCGTGACATTCATGCCGAGAAAATTTGTATACAAATTCCTGAGCAGGAAGCCGCCAAGTACATCAAGCAAACCAAAAAGACGGCTGATGGCTTGCGCGACCTCGGCATAGCCTTTGCGCTGGAGCATTATGGCGTCGACGAAAATCGATACCAGATCCTGGATGTGCTTAAACCGTCATACATCAAAATCAACGGTGAATTAATGCACTCGTTGATGACCGATACCAAGCTGCAAGACCGGGTCCGGCGACTTTCGACAGAGGCCGAAAAGCGTGGCGTCCTGACTATCGCAGAACGCGTCGAGAATGCGAATGCCATGGCAGTCCTGTTCCAGCTTGGTGTGCATTTCATGCAGGGCCACTACGTCCACGAGCCCGAAGTCGTGCTCCAGGAACGTGCCAACGTGGCCCCAACAACGCTTGAAGCGATCGCCAACAGCTAAGGCCTCCGCCAGAGCGCGCAAAGTCTTCCGGCCGCTTTGCTTTGGTCGATATTAAGTTAAATTCAGGTGCAGACAAATTGTGATTGCGGTCACAGTTTGCACTCAAACTCGCGATACAGACCATTAATTTGCTTAAAAACGGGGCGAGTACGCATACAGGCAATGTGACTAAATCTAATCTTCGTTATTCGATGTATGTAAAGTTGCATGACTCATGCAACGTCAGTTTCGAATGAACTCAGGCGGAGTGTGCCAGTGAAAGTTTCCAACAGAAAGATGAATCGCAGTAACCGAGCCGCGCAGAAAACGGCGCTGCAGCGGACACTTGATCCGTTACTGCCCGCAATCCTGATACTCGGTGGTGCCGCTCTACTGGCCGCGAAACCGGCGTCCGCGATTGAGCTCGGTCAGCTGCAGATGAATTCCACGCTGGGCCAGCCACTGCGCGCAAGTATCCCTTTCGTCCTGAACCCGCATGAAGAATTGTATAGCTACTGTGTTTCTCTGACGCGCAGCGCCGAGTCCGGGGTGCAGTCGCTGACTCGTGCCAGCATCAGGATTGTTGGCGACCGCATTGTCATCACAGGCAGCCGGCCAATCAATGAGCCGATGCTCGCGATGCGGGTAGCAGTGAATTGTCCCTATACCGTGAGACTGGCCCGTGATTTCATCGTAATGATCAATCCGGCCGGTACCGTAGATGCATTTGCACCCAAAATATCGACGCCAGCCGAGCCGTCGCCCGTTGTTGCCAGTGTCGCTCCCGCCGTTCGCCAGTCACAACCAGTAGCGCAGCCCGTTACCGTGCCAGCCGTTGCCGACGTGCCAGGCCAGCCCGCTTTGCTGACCGCCCGCGCCAGTGACCAATCACCCGTTTATGTCGGTGACGATTACCGTGTGCAAACCGGCGACACCCTGTCGAAGATTGCGAAACGAATTGAAGGTCGGCCGATAGGGCTGTGGCCGTCGATAGATGCCATCTTCCAGGCGAATCCGGACGCATTTGTTGCGAACGACAAGAATCAGCTCATCGCCGGCAGTATGCTGTTCATTCCGGACATGCAAGGCTATGAGGCTGCACCGGTTGCTATGGAAGACCCTGCGCCGGTCGAAGCATTTGAGGCCGAAACGCTGTATGTCGCCCCGATTGTCGACAACACCAGCAGCAGCTATGACGCCTATGAATCTGACAGCAGTCAGTGGGCGCAAGAAGAGCAAGTCGTCGATGTTGCCGATGTTGCCGATGTTGCCTATGACCCGGAGACATCGTATACACCCGCCTCGACCACCAGCTATGAAGTTTTCGACTCGACCAGCGAGCAGCCTGTCGAAGAAGAAATCCTGGACGTTGATACGACGGACAGCGCGCCAACCACTGTTGTCGCTGATGACTTAAGCTTTGCGGATGACACAGCCATATTGGCCAGCGGCAATATTGACTCGGGAAATGAAACCGTAGCAGCCGATCCTGTCGCAGAGACTGAGACAGAGCCGCCGGTCAGCGAGCAAACGACTCCCAAAACCGTCATTGTTGCCAAGCCATTGAATAGCTCAACCAGTGAATCCCCGCCCTGGCTCATCTGGGCAGGTGGAGCGGGTGCAGCTGTATTGATACTCGGCCTGTTGTTCTCATTCAGGCGAAAAATCGTTGGGCTGATTGGCGGTGACGATGCAGAACGAGTCGAGCCGGAACTTGAAGACGATTCCGCGGTTACGCAAGAAGCTCATGTGCTCTCCGATGTCGATTTCCCGCTGGACGATGTCGCTGAAGATAATCACGCAATGCAACTGGATGCAGACCTTGGCGATGGCGTCGGCCTCGACGAAAAAGCGGCGCCGGAGATCGCGTTTGCCGAAACAACCGAGCTGGATATGGCTATCGCTGCAACAGCAGAAGTGTCCAGCACCACGGAACTGGACGCCGACCTTGGTGCCGGAACAGGGCTGCAAGAAGGTACCGATCTCGATGTAGCGCAGGACTTCGGCTTTTCCGCAACCGGCGAGAACGCCATGCCGATGGACCTGGAGCTGCCGGTTGAAGCCGAGGTCGAAGAGGAAGAATTGCCAACTGACATTATCCCGCCGCACCGTGCCGAGGAATCAACCATTCTTGAAGACGAGGTGCCACCGGTTGAGAACGATGACGATAGCCAATACGACCTCTCAATGATCGTTGACGCAACCAAACAGGCGCCTGGAGAGGTCGACCTGACCGCCAAGGACCTGAACGCAGTCCAACTGGATGCCGGACAACGAAATATCGAAGACAGTGCCTATACCTTAAGCAAAGAAGTTGACTTCAAGATCCTCGAACAGGACTACGAAGAAGAGCTGACGCAAACGCAGGCCGTGAATGAAGAAATTGCCAGGGCCGCTGTAGAACTGGCACAGCGAATGGAAGGCGAGGACGAAGTCCTTGATGTGACTGCTGAAATGCCCTCGCGAAACCCCGCTCCGGCCGAGAATGATCCCGGCATTGGCGAAACCGATGCGACTGCCTTAAGCGAAGCGCTGACCATAAACGAAGAAGTCACGGTCAAGATCAATATGGACGACGACGATACCGTAGATACCAAGAATCTGGGCTAAAAAAGGGGTCGTAAAAAAAGGGGTCGGATCCAATTAATGTCCAGACGCCAAATGGCGTCTGGACATTAATTGGATCCGACCCCTTTTTTTACGACCCCTTTTTTAAATTGGATCCGACCCCTTTTTTAGCCCGTAGAAAGCCTCACCACTTTTCGCCAGCCTTTCGGCAACATTGAGCCACGTAAGGCCCGCTCGCCGTAGTAATGATCAACGTCGTTCCACTTCAGGGTCATGATGCGCGTCTCGGTATGGATCAACAGACTGCCATCTTCGGGCACTACCGTGGCGGCAATCATTTTTTCTTCGCCGGACTGATACTTCTTGCCCGGAATATTGATCAACTTGTTGCCCTTGCCTTTCGCGAGTTCCGGCAATTCGTCCATTTCGAACAATAATAATCGGCCGATCGAACTCACGGCCGCTATCAGGCACTCTTTGCCTGCCGGCACAGGGGCAGGCACGACTACCCTGCCATCCGCGGGCACACGCAAAATGGATTTTCCCGCCTTGTTTCTCGACACGAGATCTTCAAGCGTCGCGACAAAGCCGTACCCGGCATCGCTCGCCAGCAACCAGCGATCGGTGGGCTCACCTATCATCGTGCCGCAGAACTCGGCGCCATCGGGTGGCTTGAAGCGGCCGGACAACGGGTCACCCTGGCCGCGTGCCGAGGGCAGAGTTTGCGCAATGACGCTGTAAACACGACCGGTGCTGTCAATAAACATGGCCAGTTGGTTGCTGCGCCCCTGTGCAGAGGCGAGGAAGCCATCACCGGATTTGTAACTGAGCGCCAACGGATCGATATCATGTCCCTTGGCGGCCCGCGCGTAGCCGCGTTGCGACAATACGACCGTGGTTGGTTCGCTCGCCACTAACTGTGTTTCGTCAAGTGCCTGGGCTGCCTCGCGCTCGACCAGTCGCGTGCGGCGGTCGTCGCCATAGGCTTCGGCGTCTTCCAGGATCTCATTCTTGATCATGGTCTTTAGCCGGGCGGCACTCTTCAACACTTTTTCAAGCTCTGTGCGCTCTTCGTCAAGTTCGGTCTGCTCGCCGCGAATCTTCATTTCCTCGAGCTTCGCCAGGTTTCGAAGTCGCAGGTTCAAAATGGATTCAGCCTGGACGTCCGACAACTTGAAGCGCTTCATCAAAACAAGCTTCGGCTCGTCTTCCGTGCGAATAATTTTAATTACCGCGTCAATATTCAGGTAGGCGACGAGCAAACCATCAAGAATGTGCAGACGATCTTTCACGATCGCCAGCCGATGACTCAATCGCCTCTTCACCGTTTGCTTGCGGAACGTGATCCATTCGCCAAGGACTTCGAGTAGCGAAAAGGTCTTCGGCCGGCCATCGAGCGCGATAATGTTCATGTTGACGCGAACCGTGCGTTCAAGCGATGTCGTCGAAAACAAATGCGACATCAATTCACCGACATCAACTCTGCGCGACTTCGGCGTAATGACGAGCCGAATCGGATCTTCATGGTCCGATTCGTCGCGTAAATCCTCCACGAGCGGCAGCTTTTTGTTGCGCATCTGTGCCGCAATTTGCTCCAGTACTTTGCCCCCGGAAATCTGGTAGGGAAGCTCCGTAATGATGATGTCATTGTTCTCTATCTTGTAAGACGCACGCAGCCTGAGGGTGCCGACACCGGTTTTATAAATTTGCGTGATGTCGCTCTTTGGCGATACCAGCTCACCGCCGGTCGGAAAATCCGGGCCTTTGATGTGCTTCATGATCTGCGCAATGGTGGCATTCGGGCTGTCGATCAGGTGGATCACGGCACTCGCGACTTCACGCAAATTGTGTGGTGGAACGTCGGTTGACAGACCAACGGCGATGCCGGTCGTGCCGTTTAATATCAGGTTGGGCAGACGCGCTGGCAACACCACCGGTTCGTCCATCGTGCCGTCGAAATTGGGCGCCCAATCGACTGTTCCGAGCCCCAGTTCCTGCAGCAGGCTTTTTGCATACGGTTTTAGCCGTGATTCCGTATAACGCATGGCGGCGAATGACTTGGGATCATCTGTTGAACCCCAGTTGCCCTGGCCGTCGACGATCGAGTACCGATACGAGAAGTCCTGCGCCATCAACACCATGGCCTCGTAGCATGCGGAATCGCCGTGTGGATGGTATTTGCCAATAACATCGCCAACCGTGCGTGCCGACTTTTTGTGTTTTTGGCCGGCCGAGAGGCCGAGTTCGGACATCGCATAGATGATTCTGCGTTGTACGGGTTTAAGGCCATCACCAATTTTTGGCAATGCCCGGTCGAGAATGACGTACATCGAATAGTCGAGATACGCTTTTTCCACGTAGTCCTTGAGTGGGCGCTGTTCTACCCCCTCAAGGTTAAGTTGATTTTGCATTCGTTAACTCTCTTGCCAGTTGCTCAAACTTCCGCCAGGTCGCCTTTCGTTTCCAGCCACTTGCGCCGATCCGCCGAGCGCTTTTTAGCCAGTAACATATCCATGAGTTCGTCTGTCTTGTCTTTTGCGTTGACCGTGAGTTGCACGAGTCGTCGTGTATCGCGGTTCATCGTGGTCTCGCGTAATTGCGGCGGGTCCATTTCTCCCAGACCCTTGAATCGCGTGACCGACACTTTGCCTTTCATCTTTTCGGCGGCGATACGGTCGAGAATTCCCTGACGTTCGCCATCGTCCAGCGCATAAAACACTTCCTTGCCAACATCGATTCGATACAGCGGCGGCATGGCGATATATACATGTCCTGCCAGCACCAGTTCACGGAAGTGGCGCAGGAACAATGCGCAGATCAGGGTCGCGATGTGTGCGCCGTCCGAATCGGCGTCCGCCAGGATGCAAATCTTGTGGTAACGCAATCCACTGATGTCCGGCGTCCCGGGATCAACACCGAGCGCGACCGAAATATCGTGTATCTCCTGCGATCCAAGAATCTCGGATGTGTCCACTTCCCAGGTATTCAATATCTTTCCGCGTAGCGGCATGATTGCCTGCGTATTGCGATCGCGTGCCTGCTTCGCAGAACCGCCCGCGGAGTCGCCTTCCACCAGGAAAATTTCGCAAAGCTCGGGTTCCTGCGACGT
>Ga0114950_10004736_pt1 | contig 10583 bp, 9 predicted proteins | sample N075metaG_FD_83503 | JGI IMG/M metagenome (GOLD analysis project Ga0114950, IMG submission 83503) | Deep subsurface microbial communities from Kermadec Trench to uncover new lineages of life (NeLLi) - N075 metaG | ecosystem: Environmental > Aquatic > Marine > Ocean trench > Sediment | place... | reverse complement strand
TATCACCTTTCCGTCACAATCTATAATCTCCGAGTCATCATCCGCTGCCTCCCTTACGGCAGCTTCATCACCCACGACAATGATTTTTCCATCTTTGATAGCCATTGTGGTTGCTTCAGAAAACTGGTCATCGACAGTCAGTATTCTTGCATTGACTAAAACCGCAGTTCTTACTTGTTGATCGGCGCATCGATTTTTGCTCTTCCAGAATTCCGGATCTGCCATCTCGGTATCTGCAACATCCATAGTCCTGACCAGGTCCGCAAATACCGGAGAACAACATGCGCAAGGGCTAACCTCCAGCCGAGGAGTCCCCGGGACAAACCCTGATTCGATCCGTAAATTCGTTTCCTCCGGAAGTTTTTGATCTTCAAACACGATGCTATTCCCCTGTTTCACCTTTGCACTGAGTCTACAAATGTCATCCTGACCTGGCAACCTCTAGCGGCATCCACTCTTTCATTGCCAGATCCAATTTTGTAACCTTAGGACAGCGATCCATTTCCTAATAATCCGGGAGTCTACCATTCGAAGTTTACTTATTCTGATCCTGGTGCGGTACAGGAGGGAAGCACCCATTGGAGAAAATTTTAGCTATCGATTTACAGAACAGATTCAATACGAGCACGGCGAAAACCGGGGAAACAGACTTACGTCATGACTGAAGCTAGGCTAGGCATAGATTTAGGAGGAACCAAAATAGAGGCGATCATTCTTGATGCCAATGGCAGGATCGTACATAAAAGAAGAATTAAGACTCCGAAAGAGGAGTACTCGCTTGTACTGGAAACCATTCAACAACTGGTTTCCAGCATTCAGCAAGATGCAGGATTAGTGCATCCACTGCCTCTTGGTATCGGCACACCGGGCGCCGTTTCGCTTCAAACTGGCCTTATGAAAAACTGCAATACGACCTGCCTGAATGGCCAGCCTTTGCTTGAAGATCTTGAGAAATTGCTGGCCAGACCTGTGCGAATCGCCAATGACGCGGATTGCTTTACCCTATCCGAGGCTAACGATGGCGCCGGACGAGAAGCGAATAATGTATTCGGTGTCATTTTAGGGACAGGTGTGGGTGGAGGCATCTGTATCAATCAGCACCTTGTAACGGGGGTGAATTCAATCACCGGTGAATGGGGACACAATCCACTTGGCCTGAACAATCTCACAGATGATAGCGACGTGGCCGCCATGGGTTCCAGGAAGTGTTACTGCGGGAGAACTAACTGTGTCGAATCATGGCTGGCAGGACCTTCATTTGAAAAGAGTTATGAACTTCTCTCCGGCAATAAGTTATCCGCACAGGAAATTGTAAAACTGATTGAAGAAGGTGACGAGGAAGCCATGCAACTAATGAATCGATATCACAATATGCTGGCCCTGGCGCTGGCAAATGTAATCAATATTCTTGACCCCGCTGTCATCGTATTGGGTGGGGGCATGTCAAATATCAATAGCCTCTACACAGAAGTCGGCAAATACCTTCATCACTATGTATTTTCAGATCGAGTTGATACCCAGATTAAAAAAGCCGTTCATGGCGACTCCAGCGGAGTTCGTGGAGCCGCCTGGCTCTGGTCCTAGATGGGGACAATATCTCGAGTGTTATTCTTTGCTCAGATAATCCAGTGCAAGATAAGTTAACGCCTTCACACCCACCGGCAAGGCTCTCTCATCAGCATAGAAATAGGGAGAATGATTCGATGCAGGTCGGGCATCATCAGGGTCGGCAACACCCAGAAAAAAGAACATCCCCGGAATCTGTTTTTGGTAATAGGCAAAATCTTCCGCGGTGGTTGCCCTGGGGAATTCACCTACCTTGTCGATCCCCGCCGCTTCCTGCAGGGTTGGCACCATCAACCGGGTCAGTTCCGGGTCATTCGATGTCACTGGTGTTCCCTTACTGATGTCGACGATGGCAGTACCCCCGGCACTTTCCGCAATGGATTCAGCTGTCCTCTTAATCCTCGCGTGAATGTCTTTCCTGACTTCACTGTCAAAGGTTCGAATGGTTCCCAACATTTCTACTTCGTCTGGAATGATATTAAATCTCACTCCGCCGGAGATCTTACCGACGGTGATAATTGATGGGGTCAAGGTTGAGTCAAGCTGACGGCTGGGAATGGTTTGTAGGCCCATAATTATCTGGGATGCAATGACAATAGGATCCACTCCTCCCCATGGTACGGCACCATGTGTCTGCCTGCCTTTGACAGTAATAGAAAAACTATCTGAACTGGCCATCATGCCACCCGACCGATAGCCTATTGTGCCTAATGGAGCCGGAACAACATGCAAGCCAAAGATAGCGTCCACATCCGTCAATACACCTTCCGCTATCATGACTTCAGCCCCACCATCTTCGCCTGCCGGTGGTCCTTCCTCTGCTGGCTGGAATATGAACTTTACCGAACCAGGGATACTGTCCCTCATTGAAGCTAATACCTCCGCCACACCCATTAGAATCGCAACATGATTATCGTGACCGCAGGCATGCATGACACCCACCTCAGTCCCCTGGTAAGTGCTTCTAACTTTTGAAGCAAAGGGCAAATCGACTCGTTCCGTTACCGGGAGGGCATCCATGTCTGCCCGCAGCGCAACCACAGGCTTATCTGCAGCACCACGAAGCAACCCGACTACTCCCGTATGCGCAACCTCAGTTTTCACTTCCATACCAAGGCTGCGCAGGTGTTCGGCAATAAGTGCAGCCGTCCTGAACTCACGATTACCCAGCTCCGGGTGTTCGTGGATGTCACGCCGCCATGCAATCACCTTATCTCGCACCGCATCAATTAGAGGGTCAGCTTTACTCTTCAGGGCATCTCCTGAAGCACCAACAGAAATCAGATTCAAAAATAACCCGGCCAATATCAGCTTCAAACGCATGGGTTCATACTCCTTAAGACAAATACTTCAGTTTTCAATAAAGCCCACTATCCACTCTGCGACAAGCTCACCATCAGGCTTACCCTCCAGTGAGGCCAGCCCAGCCCTGGCAGTATCCTGGCCAAGAACCTCCTTGCGCATCTCGATCAGGTCGCGGGAATAATCATTCGTAAATTCTGGATGCCCCTGAAAGGTGAGCACATGATCACCTATCGCGTACATAGCGTTGGGACAAAAAACGCTGGTGGCAAGTAGCTCGGCATTATCCGGCAAAGTAGTAACCTGGTCCTTGTGACTCACCAGCAAGCTGAACTCTTGAACTGCTGGCGCCATGAAAGCCTTACTGCCAACTAATTTGCTCTGGTGCACACCAACTCCCCAACCGGAGTCAGCCGGTTTAGTTTCACCTCCTAACGCATGGGCAATGAGCTGGTGGCCAAAACAAATCCCGACAACTTTCTTCTTTTTTCCGTGAAGGTGACGAACAAAATCCATCAATTCAAGAATCCATGCTTCATCATCATAGACACTCTTCTTGCTGCCGGTAATGACATAGCCATCACATTCATTAATGTCATTCGGGTATTCACCATGCTCCACATCGTAGTGTCGAAACTCGACTTGCGGGTTTGCCTTTCGAAGCAGTGTTTCAAACATCGCGGGGTAGTCGCCATGTTTAGGCTGAAATTCCTTTCGCACAGAGTCTGCTTGCAATATCCCGATACAGGTAGCCATTAAATAATCTCGAAGTACCGCTTCAGCTGCCAGTCGTTGACATGCCGCTCGTACTCCCGCACTTCCCAGTCACGGCTTGAAACGAAGTGATTGACAAATGCTTCACCAAAAATTTCCCTTGCTTCTGCCGAAGCTGCAAGGTTTGCATTGGAATCCCTGAGATTCCCCGGGAGTTGCAATGCCTCAGGCAGGTCATCCTGAATTGCATAGGCACTTCCAATGACAGGATCAGAAAGTTCAAGATCCTGCTTTATACCAAGAAGACCGGCACCCAGGGTTGCCGCTGCCACCAGGTAAGGGTTGGCATCAGCCGAGCCTACACGAAATTCAACCCGCTGGGATTTGGCTGAACCCGGGATCACCCGCAGGGCTGTGGTCCTGTTTTCGATTCCCCAGGTTGATGCAGTCGGTGCCCAGGCATCTTTTACCAACCGTGTGTAGCTGTTAATGGTTGGTGAAGTCAGCGCCAGGAACGGCTTCATGTATTTCTGCATCCCCGCAACATACTGCCGCATGACGTTACTCATGCCATACTCCGCACCTTCATCAAAGAATGCACTTTCACCAGAGGATAAATGTTGTAACGATTGATGGCAGTGGCCACTCTGCCCGGGGTAATCCATGGACCACTTCGCCATAAAGGTTGCCACCATGCCGCGTTTCTGGAAGAAAGCTTTGGCAAATGTCTTGAACAACGCGGCTTTATCAGCCGCCAGCATACATTCATCAACTGCAATGGCACCTTCCCAGACCCCTGGCCCTGTTTCACAATGCAAGCCTTCAAGTGGAAAATCCAGATCAATGCAGTAGTCCATAAATTCATTGAACAAATCGGACAGGACGTGGCTGCGAAGTGCCGAGTAACCAAAATTACCTGGGGTAAGTGGAGTCAGGTTCTGGTAGTTTTTCTCACGGATGGAATGGGGCGTTTCCTCAAAAATAAAAAATTCGTACTCAAACGCCATTTTCACCTTAAACCCCATGGCCTCTGCCTGACTTAAGACATCTCTCAGGCGACTTCTGGGGCAGATCGGATGCAGGGATTGCCCGTCGTTCTGTACAAACTCACCGATGAAATAAGGAATGTTTCCCTCTTCCTTAAGCCTTCTTTCGGTCGTCAGGTCAAGCCTGAAGAGCGCATCAGGAAACGCGGTATGCCAGCCCGTAAATTCAGCATTGTCATACAGCTGGTCTTCCACGTCCCAGCCGAGGACACAGTCACAAAAGCCAGAAGTAGACGCTGCGATCGCCTCAAATTTATCGAGACTGATGTATTTGCCCCTGATAACACCATCAATATCAGTAACTCCCAACTTAATCCGCTGGATACCTTCTTCACTGTAATTCGCTATCAAATCATCAGCGGTTTCCATACTAGTTTCCTTCTCAATCGCCTGCGCTATATCTTTATGAGGGTATTCGAATACTTTCAACCATCTCCTGCACTTCAATCGGCGGCGGCGGCGTAAACCTGCACACAACCAAGGATATTGCAAAATTAAGAAGCATCCCTAGCGTACCAATTCCTTCCGGTGAAATTCCAAACAACCAGTGAGATGCATTATTGCTCTCCGGGCTAATAAATTTGAAGTAGACAATGTAAGCAAAGGTGAAACCCAGGCCGACAATCATCCCGGATATCGCTCCTTCTTTATTCATCCTTTTGTAAAAGATACCCAGCAGCAAGACCGGAAAAAAACTGGCTGCTGCCAACCCAAATGCGAAGGCGACAACCTGCGCCACAAATCCTGGGGGATAAATACCAAACAACCCTGCAATTGCCACAGCAAAAGCAGCCGCAATCCTGGCAAACAATAATTCCTGGCGTTCGCTAATCTGCGGCATGAAAGTCTTCTTTAACAGATCATGGGAAACCGCTGTCGAAATGACGAGTAACAACCCTGCCGCCGTTGAAAGTGCCGCGGCCAAACCACCCGCAGCCACCAGGGCTATCACCCAGTTAGGTAGCTTTGCTATTTCAGGAAGCGCCAGGACGATGATGTCCCGGTCGATATAAAGTTCGTTTTCGTTATTGGATGGTTGATTCGTAACTATTCTTTGACCCATGGCGCCGCGATCATTCTCACTATTGCTACTGTTTTTATAGACAGGCTTCACCGGAATCAATGCATCGCCTCCCCGATACTGTACCCTACCGTCCTCATTCTTATCCAGCCAGGCTATCAGCCCGGAGTCTTCCCACTTTGTAAACCACTCAGGCGCCGACTCATAAGACATGCCATTAACATTGTTAATAATATTGATCCTTGCAAACGCTGCCACTGCTGGTGCAGTGGTATAGAGGAGTGCAATGAAAATCAGCGCGTATCCTGCAGAAATACGGGCGTCACGAACTCGTGGCACAGTGAAAAAACGGACAATGACGTGAGGTAAACCCGCGGTCCCTGCCATTAGTGCGGCTGTAATGAAGAACATATCAATGGTAGATTTACTGCCGGACGTAAAGGCCGCCATACCCAGCTCTGTAGTTAATCCATCGAGCTTATCCAGAAGGTAGACCCCAGAGCCATCATTCATGGTAGAACCAAAACCCAACATCGGTAGCGGATTGCCCGTCAATGCAATGGAGATAAATATCGCAGGCACCAGGTAGGCAAAAATCAACACACAATATTGTGCTACCTGTGTATAGGTGATCCCTTTCATACCCCCAACCACTGCATAGAAAAACACGATAGCCATACCGATAATAACGCCGGTGTTGATATCTACCTCGAGAAATCGGGAGAAGACGATTCCAACTCCTCGCATCTGCCCAGCGACATAAGTAAACGAAATGAATATGACACAAACGACTGCGACTAGCCTTGCTGTGTGAGAATAGTACCGATCACCGACAAAGTCCGGCACCGTGTACTTTGCAAACTTGCGTAGATAGGGCGCTAACAACAAGGCCAACAAGACATAACCACCGGTCCAGCCCATCAGATAACGCGCACCATCCGCACCTTCAAACGCGATGATCCCGGCCATTGATAGAAATGAGGCGGCAGACATCCAGTCTGCCGCCGTTGCTGCCCCGTTGGCCAAAGGGTGAACATGCGCACCTGCGACATAAAATTCTTTGGTCGAGGATGACCGGCTCCAGATGGCGATGCCAATATAGAGCGCAAAGGACAGCCCGACAAACAGATAGGTGAGTAACTGCAGGCTCATTTTTTATTCTTCCTCTTCAACACCATACCGGCGATCGAGAATATTCATCCTCCACGCATAGACGAATATCAGGATGACGAAGAAATAGATCGAACCCTGCTGTGAGAACCAGAAGCCAAGCTTATAACCGAAGAACCGGAACTGATCCAGGTAGTCGACAATCAAGATGCCGCACACAAATGACACAATGAACCAGAAGAACAGCAGAACCAACATCAGAGTGATGTTAGCACGCCAATACTCACTATTACTTTTCGACATGCAATTCCTTCTTTGGAGCCTTGATCGATTCAACTTCAGACAATTCGATGAGGTTTTGTGGCAGCGCTTTACTCACCTTAGCCCCGAGCTTTTTCATTCCTTCCGCACGACGAACCAGGTTACCTCTTCCAGAACTCAGCTTGTTGTAGGCATCACGGTAAGCTGACTGAGCTGAATCAATTCGCGCGCCAATATTCTCAAGATCTGCTACAAAATTAACAAACTTATCGTAGAGTGCGCCAGCTTTACTGGCTATTTCCTCCGCGTTCTTATTCTGCTGTTCAAACCGCCAGATATTCTGGATGGTGCGCAGGGTAGCCAGCAATGTCGAGGGTGCAGCAATCACAATATTCTTCTCGAACGCGTCAGTGAAAATATCACTATCCTGCTGAACTGCCAGGGAGAAAGCCGCTTCAATTGGCACGAACAACAAGACAAAGTCCAGCGTCCTGATCCCTTCGAGGTTGTGGTAATCCTTCTCGCTCAGTTGTTTTATATGTTGGCGTATAGACTGCAGGTGGAGCTTCAAAGAGTCCGCGCGATCAATATCATCATCCGCGGAACAGTATCTTTCATAAGCCGTTAGTGAAACCTTGGAATCGATGACAACATCTTTTCCCTCCGGTAAATGAACAATGACATCAGGCTGCATTCTCTTGCCATGCTCATTTCTCAGCGAAACCTGCACCTCATATTCCCTGCCTTTCTCAAGTCCGGACCGTTCCAGCACTCGCTCCAGGATGATCTCGCCCCAGGTACCCTGGGTTTTGCTCTCCCCTTTCAATGCATTTGTAAGATTAATGGCATCCTTACTGATGCGGGCATTTAGTTCCTGCAGATTCCGGACTTCCTTCACAAGGGAAAAACGTTCTTTACTTTCGTCGTTATAACTTTTCTCTACCCGCTTCTCGAATTCCTTTATTCTGTCGCTTAATGGGGAAAGTAAATTACCCAGTTGTTCCTTGCTTTCCGCTTTGAATATCTTGTGTTTTGCGTCAAAGATTTCACTGGCGATTAACTTGAACTCGGTATTCATCTGCTCCCTGGCTTTCTCGAGGAGTTCAAGCTTTTCCTTATTCTGCTTTTCCTGTTCAACCAGGCTGGTCTTTACCTTCGCCTCTGACACCAGAGTAGATTGAAGCAACAGGTCCTTTTCTGACATTCGATCAGATAATTCCTGCAGGCGCGCATTCAGCGTTTCAATGTCACGAACTCGAGCTTCAATAGTAGTCTCGGCAATAGCCGCCTCAACAAGTGACCTACTCTCCTGACTGGCCAGGCGCCTTTTCATCACCTGATATAAAATGCTGGCTGTGACTAGCACGCCGCCAAATATTCCAAATATGATTGAGAGCAGGTCTGCCTGCATCGTAGATTCCTTCAAGGTCTAACTTCCCAGCTTACACCCGCTCTGAAAGTTTATACATGATGGATTTGAGATAAGATCAATGCAGGTAAGTGAACATTTTGCGACGATAAGCGGTGGCGAGTTCGTTTCCCTTCCCGAGCAGATCAAACACCTTGATCATGGTTTTTCGGGCAGCCTGTTCATCCCATTCCCGATCCTTCTTAAGCGCTTCCAGCAGATGATCAAGCGCCGGTTCAATCTGATCATCAACAATCAGTTGCACTGCCAGGTCAATTCTGGTTTGAATATTGTCAGGTTGCTCTTCAACCTGGCGGCCAAGCTCGTCAATCGCCGCCAGGTCGATTGACGCATCAATGAATTCTATCCGACTTTTGGGTTTATTAATCCCTTCAGTTTCAGCAGGTAAGGCGGCCAGGATTTGTTTACCTTCATCTATGCGATCCTCCATGAATAACAGATCACAAAGCTCGGCATGCAAGGCATAATTTTTTGGCTCTTCAGCAATAATCTGCTGGAGCATCTCGATCGCGTTCTTGCGATCACCAGATGCCAGAAACAAATCCAGTTGTTCGCGGATTCTTTCCATTGGGCTCTGGGTTAGCTGATCTAAAATAGTGCGAAGCTGTGATTCCTCCTGGGGACCTTCCAGATTTTCTGCCATCTGGCCCTTGACGATGATTTTGATGGTTGGCAGCGTGCGCACACCCAACTGCTGAACCAGCTGTTGATTTTGCTGGATGTTTACCCTGGCGAGACGAAACTTACCTGCATATTCCTCGGCCAGGCGGCTTAACACAGGAGCCAGTTGCTGGCTGGGTTCGGCTTCATCCGCATAAAATTCCAGTAATACCGGGACTTCATTGGACTTTTCAGCGACTTCAACCTGAAAATTCTCAGCCGAAACTTCAATTACATGACTTACCGCATTCATCAGTTATCAAACCCCAAAAGGAAGGACAGGAAAGTGTCAGCGGCGTAGCCTACCGTTTTACGGCAAATATTTCATCAACAAGCGATTTTCATTGCATCCCTTTTAAGTGCGATTGCTATTACCTTAGGGGATTGCCAGGGACTCTGTTTACCGCGATATAACACTCTGCGGCCTTTGGTCATCAACCATGTATCAGTTGATCGGATGTGCTGGATTTTCATTTTCGTCTCGCCATTTCATCGGCCTGTACTACCGACCTGATCAATTAACTGTCTATACATACAGTACTGTATATTAATATAGTTTGAATAACAACTGCAATATCCCCCTTCGGTTTCCAGTAAATCAGGTAGTCAGCATAGTAATTGTCCTACACCAATGACAGGGTTTGCCTCTTTTTTAGGGGGGCGACTGTTCAATATTCTTAGCCAAATTATGAACACTTAAGGTGTACGGGTACCAACCAATGGTTAGATTCCTAATCCTCGCATTTTTCACCTGTGCTTTCAGCCACACTAGCGAAGGCGCCATCAGACACATCTATGACAAACCGGAGTCCGCCGCCAGCGCCTGCCAGTCTCATGAATTCAATGGAGGTGGGCCATGTAACAGTCCAAGCCCGGTTTTCTTCCGCTTCTACTACCCCTATAACCCGAACCGCGGTCACTATTACTTTCAGGCACTAAACTGCCCGCCGGGTACATCCTTTACCGGCACTGAAGGATTCTGGTGGGACAATAACCGAGGACCATTTCCCCAACCGCCACCTCCAATCTGTTCAACAGACATCCCGGATCTTGCAGTGGACATTAATGCCACGACGCAGGAACCCATAGAGCTCTCCCCTGGTGAGCAAATCGAATTTACGATCTCATTTGGCAATATCAGCGAGTCCAGCAACTATGAGCATGCTGTTGTCGGTGGCATCTTCCTCTCAAATGACAATGTTTTAGATGTGGATGACTGGGCGCTAGCAGCAACTCCGAGCCACGCAGAACTTGTCGCAGGCCAATCGGTCACACATAAATTGTCTGTCACCATCCCTGATTCAACGCTCTCCGGCGACTACTTTATCTTCGGTGCTGTCAATCCGAATGACTATTTCCTGGTCAAAAATGGAGATGATCCATCAACCCCGGAGGCTGGGTTTAGTAACAACGCATCAGAGCCCTTCGCGATTGAAGTGCAGCAGACAAAAGTTGAGATCGAAATCTGTGTCGG
>Ga0114950_10004735_pt1 | contig 10587 bp, 10 predicted proteins | sample N075metaG_FD_83503 | JGI IMG/M metagenome (GOLD analysis project Ga0114950, IMG submission 83503) | Deep subsurface microbial communities from Kermadec Trench to uncover new lineages of life (NeLLi) - N075 metaG | ecosystem: Environmental > Aquatic > Marine > Ocean trench > Sediment | place... | reverse complement strand
GCCGCCCACGCATGCGCCGGACGCACTCCACGCTCGCCCCGCTCGCCAAGGAACTCTTCACGGTCCTGAACTTGGGGCGCTACCTCCCGAGTTAGGTCACAGGCGTGTGCCGATCTAAGTCGCTGTGACGAATTGGGTTATGGCAAATCCTACAACGAACTCGGTAAACTCGGGCTAGCAGCCCGTGGTGAAAGTCCCGCTGCATTCGGCCGGCGCTGCATCCGCTCTGCCTGCGTTGTGTCTCGGTCGAATACTGCCGGTATGCTCCCTCGTCTCTCGCCTTGCCAGACCGGCGCATCGCCACCCTCGGTGCGACGCGCGACTTTCACCACGGACTGCTAGTCACCCACGCTGCGAGACACACGCTCGAGCCACCACTCGATGTTGATGCACCCGGCGCCCCACGACTCGTACTGCGCCGGCACGCCGTCGGTCTGCATCCGGTCGGCCAGCGGCGCGTACTGGTCATCGATCATCAGCATGCCGTCCTCGCCAACCGACACGCCGATATTGCCCCCGCTCCCGTGCAGCATGTGGAGCGGGCCGCTCACCCGGGTCGTCTCGATCGTCACGTTGTCGACGTTCTGCTGTGGCCAGACCGGGCCGCCCAGCGCCAGCGCGGCTGCCGCCAGTGCGATCACACGTCGGACCATGATGCCCCCTGACGATCCCTGCGGTCGCGGTCGGCGCGTCACGGTGGACTCACTTGAACTCCGAATCCGCAGCATGATACCAGTCGGTCGGTGCGTCCTCCGACACAGGATACCCGTGCCCGCGTCCGGCCTTGTCCTTTATACTCACGACCGTGGCGAACCCCTGTCACGAAACACCGCCGGTCCGCCTGCGACGTGGCATCGAGCAGTTCAACCGCGGCGAGTTCTTCGAGCAGCACGAGACGCTCGAAGACCTGTGGCGGGAGGAATCCCGGCCGGTCCGCACGCTGTATCAGGGCATCCTCCAGATCGGGGTCGCCCTCTATCATCTGCAACGCCGGAACCATCACGGGGCGGTCTATATGCTCACCAGAGGCACCAACTATCTGCGGCCGTTCGCGCCCTCCTGCCAGGGTGTCGACGTGGCCGACCTGCTCGCCCACGCCGCTCGAGTCCTGGAGGCGGTCGAGCAGCTGGGTCCGGACCGCCTCGACGCGTTCGACTGGTCGCTGACGCCGCGGGTCCGATGGGTTGCCGACGAGCGTCGCCGCCAGTCACGGCCGTAGCCGACCCCTTTGATATACTCGCGCGGCATGAGCCCAGCCGCGCCGCGGTTCACCGACCGCACCCTGAGATTCCTGCGGGCCCTCACGCGCAACAACAACCGGGACTGGTTCGGCGCGCACAAGGACGAGTACGAGACGCACGTCCGGGCGCCGATGCTCGCGATCATCGAACAGTTGGCCGTGGATTTTCCCCGAGTCGCCCCCGACATGGTTGCCGCGCCGCGCTCCCTGTATCGGATCTACCGCGATACGCGATTCTCGCCGGACAAGACCCCCTACAAGACCCACGTCGCGGCAGCGTTCTCGCACCGGCTGTTGTCGAAGAACGAGAGCGCCGGGCTCTATTTCCATCTGGCCCACGACCAACTCTGGATCGGCGGCGGTCTGTATGCCCCGCAGACACCGCAGCGGCAGCGCATCCGCGAACACATCGTGCGCAACTTCCGCAGCTTCCGGAGCCTGGTCGAGTCGCCGGCGTTCCGGCGCCTCGGCGGGGTGCGTGGCACGATGCTACAACGGGTGCCGCGCGGGTTCCCCCACGACCATGAGGCGGCCGAATATCTCAAGCTGAAGCAGTATCTGGTCGGCGAGGAACTGGACCCGAAGCGTGCGACGAGCCCCAGGTTCTACGAGGCCCTCCTGCGCCGCTTCACCGTGTTGGCGCCGTTCATCCAGTTCCTCAACACCCCGCTCGTGGCCGCTGCACGTTTCAAGCTCTAGCAGTCCGTGGTGAACCCCCGCGTCGCACCGAGAGCCGTCGTGGCCATGCCGCGCCCGGCGACCGCTACTGATTCGCCCCATCCGGACCACTCTCGAACAACCTCAGCCTGCGGGGACCGACTCGAGAACTGAAGCACGAGGTGGCAAAGCCCTCCGGTGTCTCCTGCCTCCTGCTGCCTTGGGGGGGACCCCGTGAGAGCCATCAACGAACTTCCGGACCGATCTGTCCGTCTAAGGGAACAGATTGGACCGCGATTCCAGTAGTCAGGAGGCCCTATGTCCCGCATGTCGACCGCCGTCGTTCTCGCAATCGCCCTGACCGGACTCGCCGGCTGCGGCATCCATGCCGGCGAAACCCACTTCAGTTTCAGTCTCGGCCGCGAGGCGGAGAGCACCTTCGAGTGGAGCGGTCAGGTCGGCGAAGGACAGTGGATCGAGATCAAGGGAATCAACGGCGAGCTGACCGCCATGCCGGGCACCGGCGACAGCGTCCAGGTGACGGCGGTACGGTCGGGGTTCCACAGTGACCCGAACGAGGTCGAGATCGTGGTCGTCGAGCATGTCGATGGGGTCACCATCTGCGCCGTGTATCCATCCAGCGGCACCGAACCGAACGAGTGCGCACCCGGGGACGGCGGCCGGAACCGGATGCGAAACAACGACGTGAAGGTCGAGTTCGAAGTCCGCGTGCCGGCAGGGGTGGGGTTCGCCGGTCGAATGGTGAACGCGACCATCCGGGCCGAAGACCTCACCGCGGACGTCCGGGCGCAGACGGTCAACGGCAGCGTGTGGCTGTCGACTTCGCGGGGCGCCAGCGCCAAGACTGTGAACGGGTCGATCAGGGCCTCGTTCGGCGAGATCTCCTGGGACGGCGAGGCCGTCTTCGAAACCGTGAACGGCAACATCAGGCTCGAGGTGCCTGCACAGATCAACGCCGACCTCGAGATCAGGACGAGCAATGGCCGGATCACCACGAACCTACCGATTGCCACGACGCGCGCGACCCGTCGCCGGGTGGAGGGCACACTTGGCGAGGGCGGTCCCGTCCTGCGGCTGAAAACCGTCAACGGCAGGATCACCCTCGGACCCGCGGATTGAGCCGCAGCTCGGTTCGGTTCTCTCGACACCCGTGGGGCAAGGCTTCAGCCTTCCTCGCAGGCCTGAAGGCCTGCGCCACAGAACCAACCTACTTGAACGCCGGGCGGCGAGCCCGTCAAGAGAAGTCGCGTGACGTGTGGCCAGCTGGCCTTCGGCCGCCCCCCCGCGTAGCGGGGCTGTGAGAAAAGCTCTACTAGCGAGGCGAAGCCTCGCTAGTAGAAGTCGCGTGACTCGGGTGTCGCCTCGGTGAAGGCGAAATCGTGAAAACGCTCCGCCTTCACCGAAGTCACGCCGTCCTGCCGCTGAAGCACCCCCTCCACCAACAGAAACGACCGTTCGAGAATCGTGACCCGGTCGGCCGCGAACACATCGGGCCGGACGATGATGTTGGCGACACCGGTTTCGTCTTCCAGCGTCAGAAACATGAACCCCTTGGCGGTCCCCGGGCGTTGACGTGTAATGACGGTGCCCGCGACCCGAACCCGACGACCGTTGCGGACCCGCGGCAGGTCGATCGCGCGCAACACTCCACGCAACGCCAGTTCCTGTCGTCGGAACGCGACCGGGTGCGGCCCGATCGTCAACCCCGTGCCGGCATAATCGGCGACCACCCGTTCGTCCGGTGTCATCGGCGCCAGCGGCGACCCGTCTTTCCGCGCCGGTGCAGACCGAACGGCGCGCTTCGGCGGGCCCGCCGTAGCCGCCTGGAAGGCGGTTGGCAAAGGCGGGCTGACTTCTGCCTTCTGACTTCTGACTTCTCTGTCTCGTTGATCAGAATCTTGTAGTCCTTCTCTAAATAGCTCTCCCGGCTTTCTCACCGCGCGCTCGATCTGCCAGAGCGCTGTCCGGCGGTCGTAGCCAAACGCGTTGAGCGCGCCGATCTCCGCCAGGGTCGCCAGCTCGTCCCGTCGCAGCCCGGCCCGGGCGATCAGAGCCTCGACCGACGCGAATCGAGGTCTCGCCGCGTCCCCTGTCTCGTCGTCTCGTTCCGTCGCAAGCGACCAGTCGGCCGCACAGGTGCGACAAAACCCCCGGGCGCGCGGTGTCGCCCGATCGACGACCTCAACCATCAACGGGTCGTCGCACCCGCATTTGGGACACACCAGCGCCTCTTCGATTCGCTGACGTGCTTCCCTCCTGTCTCCTGTCTCCTGCCTCCTGTCTCCTGCTGTTTGTATAGCGCGGCCCTGCTCTTCACGCAGACCGGTCACATAGCGCAACCCGAGACGGATCGCGCCATCGGGCTCCACCGTGCAATCCCAGTCGGAGTGCTGCACGTCGATCCCGGCAAACCGCACACCACGCCGCTGCGCGTCCTTGACCAGGGTCGCCGGGTGATAGAACCCCATCGGCTGGTTGTTCAGCAACGCCGTGAAGAACGCCGCCGGGTAATGCACCTTCAAATAGGCGCTGGCATAGACCAGCAGCGCAAAGCTCGCGGCATGAGACTCGGGGAAGCCATACAGCGCGAAGGAGGTAATCGACCGCACGATCTGATCAGCCGATGCTCCCGTGATGCCCCGTCTGGCCATCCCTTCGCGCAACGTCACCTCGATCTCCGCCATCCGCCGCTTCGACCGCTTGAAGCCGAAGGCGCGCCGGAGCTCCTCGGCCTGTCCACCCGTGAACCCGGCCGCGACCATCGCGATCCGGAGCAACTGCTCCTGAAACAGCGGCACCCCGAGTGTGCGACGCAGGATCGGCTCGAGCGAGGGGTGCGGATACTGCACCGGCTCGCGCCCCGCGCGCCGCTGCATGTAGGGATGCACCATCTGCCCCACAATCGGGCCAGGACGGATGATCGCCACCTCGACCACGATGTCGTAGAACCGCTCCGGCCGTAGACGCGGCAACGTCGCCATCTGGGCGCGGGACTCGACCTGAAACACACCGATCGTGTCAGCGCGCTGGAGCATCTGATAGACCGCCGGGTCGTCGGGTGGCAGCCGAGCGAGATCGACCGCCCCCGTCCGGTCCGCGCGCCCCCCGTTGATCAGCGTGAAGGTATCCTGCAGGACTGCCATCATCCCCAACCCGAGTAGATCGACCTTCACGATCCCCATGTCGGCACAGTCGTCCTTGTCCCACTGCACGACGACACGACCCGGCATGCTGGCGTTCTCGAGCGGCACCACCTCGTCGAGCCGTCCCTGGCAGATCACCATCCCGCCGGAATGCTGGCCGAGATGACGGGGCAGGTCCTGCATGCGTCGCCACAACACGCTGAACTGCTCGACCCGCGGGTCGGTCCGGTCGATACCGACGTCGTCGAACCGACGCGCGAGGGTGTCCTCCGGGTCGGTCCACTCGAAGTGGTTCATGATCTTGGCGAGCCGGTCGATCTGATCGGGGGCGATCGACAACACCTTGCCGACGTCGCGTGCGGCACTGCGACCGCGGTAGGTGATGACGTTGGCGGTCATCCCGGCGCCCAGCCGACCATACCGCTCGTAGACATGCTGGATGACCCGCTCCCGGCGGTCGCCGCTCGGCAGGTCCAGATCGATATCGGGCCACTCACCCCGCTCCTCCGACAGAAAACGCTCGAAGAGCAGATCCATCCCGACCGGATCGACCGCGGTGATCCCCAGGCTGTAACAGACGGCGCTGTTCGCGGCCGAGCCACGTCCCTGCACGAGGATGTCCTGTTGCCGGCAGAAGTTCACGAGGTCCCACACGATCAGGAAATACCCGGCCAGACCGAGCTTCTCGATGAGATCGAGCTCGCGGGCGATCTGCCGCCGGGCGCGTTCGTGATACGGACGATAGCGCTCGCGGGCGCCGACCTCGGTGATGGCGCGCAGAAACGAGACCATCGTGTCGCCGGTCGGCACCGGATAGGCGGGAAACCGATAGCCCAAGTTGGCCATCGTGTAGCCCAGTCGGTCGGCGAGCTCGCCGGCGGTCGCCAGCGCGTCCGGCCGGTCGCGAAACAGTCTGGTCATCGCGGCGGGGGACTTCAGATACCGCTCGGCATTGCAGGCCAGACGACGACCGGCCCGGTCGAGCGTGGTCTTGTGCCGCAGACAGGTCTGCATGTCATACAGCGGACGGTCCTCGGCGACCGCGAACCGCACACCGTTGGTCGCGACGAGCGGGACATGATAGGCGTCGGCCAGCGCGATGAGCGCCTGGTTGTCGATCGCCTCGTCCCGCAGCAGATGTCGTTGGAGCTCGACATAGACCTGCGACCGGCCAAACAGCCCGACGAGCCGATCGAGCAACCCCCCCACCCCGTAGCGATACCCCATGAGCGCCGCGCGACCGGCGAGCGCCACGAGCCCGGTGGTGAACCCGTCGAGATCGTCCAGCGTCAGGACTCCCTCGCCCTTGGGCGCGTCGAGCTTCATGCGGGTCAACAACCGGCACAGGTTCCGATATCCCTCCGGCGACTCGACCAGCACCGGCAGACGCCAGAGACCCATCGACGGTGAGCCATGTCGAACCGTTCGACTCGCCGCGATCACGGATCGCTTCCCTCGACGTGGCTCCCCTCCACGTTGCTCGGGGCAGGCGGGAGAGGCAGGGTCAGGCGAACCCCAACCTTTGGCGATCGTCAGCTCGCAGCCGACAATCGGTTTGATGCCGGCCGCGAGCGCCGCCTTGTGGAATCGAGGCGCTCCATACACCCCGTCCCGATCGAGCAGGGCGAGCGCGGAATATCCCAGCTCGGCCGCCCGGTCAACCAGGGCCTCGGGCAAGGAAGCGCCGTCAAGAAAAGAGAACGCGGACGATGCGTGGAGCTCGATATACATGGACGAAGGAGACAGGAGTCAGGAGTCAGGAGACAGGAGAGACCGACTGTAGGCGTCCAAAATGCGCCCAATTTCGTCCACCTGGGCCAATAACGCTCCGGGTTTCAGATATCCAAGATCTACAGCCAGGATGAGGTGACAACGTGTTTCTTCAAGAGAACCCTGACGAATGTTCATGAAACGGGCCTTGTCGGTTCGACCACGCTTCTTGAACCCTTCGGCGATATTGGCGGGATCGAAACAGCAGCACGGCGAATCTGTTGTGTAAGGCCATAGATCTCTGACCTCGGAAAATCTGCCGAATAGCGATAAACCTGTAATACACATTGATGGCGTGTCTGCCAAACGACTAAGTCTTGAAGGGTCTTGGAAGGTGCACGTTTCATCGTCTCCTCCTGACTCCTGTCTCCTGACTCCTGTCTCCTCCGTTAGTCCACCATGCCTTCCAGGAACCATCGGTCAACACGGCGGTCGTAGAAAATTCGGTACACACCGCCGTCGGTCAACGAGACATCCCATTCGTCGCGGTCCCAAGGCGAGGCGTCCAGCTGCATTCGACCGGCGCTGCATCCCGCCTGGCTGCGTTGCTCCTCGGTCGAATACTGCCGGGATGCTCCCTCGTCGCGCCTGGCACTAACCGAGCGCGGCGTAGTCTCCGACGGGTCTCGATGCGACGCTGGACTTTTGCCACGGACTTGCGGTCTGGGGACATCGGTCCACCACTGCCCCGAGGTCCGCCAAGGGCCGGACCAGTGCACGACCTCGCCGCCGGGCACCCGTGGCGCCATGACCCGGACCGGGCGGCCTTTCCAAACCCTCACACGCGCCGCGACCGGCACGCGAAACCGCCGTAGCATGGGGCACAGCGGCACCCTCCCCGAGGGACTCGTGTCCCGAGTCAGGCGTTCGCGAACAGGTTCCGGGTAGAGCATCCCGCGCGGGCAGCGCTGAGCTTCTGTCTCATCGGGGTCGAATACGGCCGGTATGCCCCCTCGTCGCGCCTGGCCATGGCCGGACGCGGCACTACGTACGACGCCGGGAAATTTGTCCGCGAGCGTCTGACCCGGGACACGAGCGACCTGTCGCCAGTCGCCGTCCACCGGTGTCTCCCGCACACTGTCCGACCTCAGTCGAGGCTTTCGTTTCGGAGTCTCCCGCTCATCCTGACCTGTCCTGAGCGGAGTAGACCATGTTGTTGTCGAAGGCGCAGAGCGGATCGTAGTGTTGTCGAAGGACCGCATCTCGAAGTCCGCCGTATCGTGCGAATCGACCAGCGCGGGCGACCCACACCGGCCCTCGCCGGCCAAAGCGGTCAACCGGGCGACCAATATCGAGACCTTCTCCGGGGAGGGCCGTGCGCGTTCGAGCAACGAGAACTGCTGCGTGCGCGCCGGCACCGGGTCGACGGCCACCGTGACCTGGTCGATCCCAGCAGATGGAGGGTGCGATTCCAGATCGAGCAGGACGAGCGCGCGCAGCACCCGAGGGTCGCGCAACGGGGTCGGCAGTTGCAACGTGCGGGTATGAATGTCCCGTGTCACCAGCTGCAGGCGCACATGGATCACCGCGGCCCCGACACCGGCGCGATCGAGCCGCGCGCACAGCTGGTCGAACACCCGACTCAACACGAAGGACAGCGGCTCGAGCCCCTCGACCGGCCACTCGAGCGCCAGCGACGACTCGAATCGCTCCTCGACCGGCATCGGCACGAGCGGCCCCTCGTCCTCGCCACGGGCGAACCGCTGCAAGGTCAGCCCACCCACGCCCAGCCGTTCGAACAGCTCGGCCGAGGGCAAGTGCACCAGATCGCCGAGCGTTCTGACTCCCCAGCGACGCACCGTGGACAGCAGGGCGAAGGCGGGGATGGCCAGTGCGGTGCTGCCCTTCACCCAGGTGCCACGACGCGCCCGTGTGGCAGTCCCCTGCGCCTGCGCCAGCGCCTTCAGTACGTCGAGCGGCAGCGGGGCCAGGGTGACCGCTTCCCGACCCGGCTCGATCACCGTGAGCCCGCCCCGTTCCTGCACCACCAGCAACGCCGCGGTCCGGGTGGACGCGACCGCAATGCGGAGATACAGCCCCCGGTCGGCAGCCGACCGGCGCAGGGTCGCGCCCAGTTCCCGAACATCGCCGAACATGCTGGTCAACCCGGTGGTGTCGAGCACCACGAGGTTGTCGCCATGGATCTCGATGCGCGGGGAATACTCGCGCGCCAGACGCACGAGCTGGTTGGTGACGCGCCTGGTGTCCCGTGTCTGACGCGGGACACTGGCGCGCGGTACACCATCGGCGCCTCGGAAAACCAGACCGCGCGGCGGGGCGTAGAGACAGGCGAACATCTAACTAGACGGGGCTGCGCCCCGAACCTTGCTTGCGTGGGGCTCTGCCCCACACCCCGGCTCGTCGCTCGCGGGGACCCCGAAAGCCCCACTCCGCGCCCGCGAGGCGCGCCGTGCGCGCCTTGGCCGTTACCGACGGTCCACACCCAGTACAAAATTCTCGTTTCGGCTCCATAACGGCCTCACAAGTGCTCCAAGAAGGCAGACGTCAGAATGGAATCTGTGGGCTTCGTTGGCTTTCTGACTTCTGTTCTTCGGGTCGAGGAAACTCGGGACGCAGGGTGATGCACTCATCGTGTGGCCGACGGGCCCGGATGACCCGGGCTTGACACTCGAGCCCCTGGAGCAGCCGGTTCCGGTCGTGCGTGCCCGACCACCGACCGGCGATCGAGCTGGACCGCAGCACCACCGTCTGTCCTTCTGCACTCCGCGCGATCGGCGCTGGTCCGAGCAACAGCCCCACGGTCTCGCTGTCTTCGAGCAGGCGTGACAACCGCAGCCAGGTCGTCATCGGGATCTGCCGGATCGCACGCCCGGGCACATCCGCCAGATCGAGCGCCACAACGCCGAACCCACCGGCATCCAGTACCAATCCCACTGCCTTGAGCGCCCACTTGATGGTCTGCGACAGGTCGCGCGACAGCTCCCGCCCACGGATCCATAAGAGACTGGATAAATCGAGGCCGGCCGCGGCGCCCGACACCGGGTCGAACCGGTCGCAGGTGTCGATGAGCGCCACGACCTCGCCACGCGTCGTGGCGGCCGCGAGCACCGAGGCCAGCAGACTCGTGCGACCGGATGAACGAGGTCCGACAATTTCCGATAGGTGACCACGCGCGAACCCACCTGCCAGCTGCTCGTCGAGCGACGCCTGGCCTGTTTCGGCCAGATCGTCAGGTTTTCGGTCAAGTGCACGAAACGTGGTGCGATCCAGCTTCCGTGCGCGTAACAACGACTCGAGTCGGGTAACAGAAGCACTAGACATGTTTCGCTTTTTGTTCGCTATTTGAAATATAGCTCGTCCTCGGCCAAAGATGCAAGAGGAATTACGAGGAATGCAAAGGAGGTGTTATCTGACGACGGAACGAGAAAAACAGAAATGCCTGGCAGTCGTGGGTCGTCTTCTAACCAGGAACCCAGAAACCAGGGACCAGGGACCGGGGATCGGGGATCAGGGATCGGGGATGGCGAAGCCCTCCGGCTGTCTCCTGCTTCCTGACGCCTTGGGCATTCGCTGATACCATGACCATCTGTTGCTCTTCGAAATCCTCGACATCCTCGGCCGCGGCATGAAACTGCGGTGCCCGTGTTGCGGTCATGGACGGCTTTTCAAGACTCAGGTTCCGCACCCACGAACGGTGCTCGGCCTGCGACGAGCGCTTCGAACGCGAGCCCGGTCAAGGGTTCGGCGCGATCTACGGCAATCTCGGTCTCTCCGTCATGCTCGCCGCTACGGGCT